>JAEEGL017352439.1_pt1 | contig 23367 bp, 18 predicted proteins | sample 9134231 | NCBI WGS metagenome assembly JAEEGL01 (sample SAMN16246548, study PRJNA631951) | gut metagenome | biome: gut microbiome; feature: rumen; material: fiber-attached | host: Bos | place: Iran: Karaj | collected 2018-10
CGGCAGACCTCTTCCAGGTTTTCCCGGATCATCTGCCGCGGCACGGAATTGATGGCGGCTTCTCCCACCGGCTGGTCCAGGCCGCGTTTGCTCACACGGCCCACGCCCCGGCCGCCGTCGATGCGGATGCCGGGCTCTGCCAGGCGAGAGACGCTGGCATAGATCAGCGCGCCCTTTGTCACGTCCGGGTCGTCGCCGCTGTCTTTTTCGATGGCGCAGGATACCGCGTTCTCGCTGATCTCGATCTCCTGCACGGCCAGGTCCAGCTCGATGCCCTTTGGGGTCTGCAGGCGGATGCGTTCCTTTCGCTGCCCGCTGAGCAGCATCCAGGCTGCGGCTTTTGCCGCCGCCGCCGCGCAGGAGCCGGTGGTGTAGCCCAGGCGGAGCTGCCGGCCGTCTTTGACGATGTATTCTTTCATGATATCACCGCATGATCTGATAGAGCAGGGCGTTGCAGATGGCCGCGGCCACGTTGCTGCCGCCCTTGCGTCCCCGGGCGACGATGTGCGGCGCGCCGGAGGCGATGATCAGTTCCTTGCTTTCCACAACATTGACGAAGCCCACCGGCACGCCGATGACGAGCGCCGGCGAGAGCCGGCCCGCGTCCATCAACTCGCGCAGGCGGATGAGGGCGGTGGGGGCATTGCCGATGGCGAAGATGCAGGGCTTTTCCAGTGCCGCCGCCCGCTCCATGGAAACGAGAGCGCGCGTCACGCCGCGGGCCTTGGCTTCTTCCGCCACGTCCGGCTCGGCCATGAAGCAGTGCAGCTGCCCGCCCAGCCTGCCCAGGATGTTTTTGTTGACGCCGGCTCTGGCCATCTGTGTGTCGGTGACGATGTCGCAGCCGGCGCGCAGGGCGGCGATGCCTTTTTGCACCGCGCCGGGGGAGAAGACCAGATTGTCTGCGTAATCAAAGTCGGCGGTGGTGTGGATGGCCCGCATGATCACCGGCGCGTTTTCCGGGTCCAGCTTTCGCTCGCCCAGCATCTCCGTGATGATGGCAAAGCTCCGTTTTTCGATATCCATCGGTTTAATATGTTCAATCATGGCGCCTTTTCTCCTTCAAACAGGTCTCATAGAACTTGACGGCAAAAGCGGGGTTTGCATAAAAGTGGAAGTGCGGATAGCCGGCATAGAGCGTCGGCCCGGCAAAGACGCATTCCCAGCTTTTGCCGGAGGCCTTTTCGGCCCGGAAGCCGTCGCCGCTCTCGCTGCTGTCCCAGTGGTGGAACTCGTGCCCGGCGATCTCCTCTCCGGCCCGGCAGAGCATGTTGTCTGCTTTTGCCCGCAGGCGGACATAGCCGAAGCGGGAAAGCTTGCCGGTATCGAAGCTCTCCCCGGGCAAAAAGCCCAGCATGGGCTGGCCGCCGATGCTTTTGCCGAGATACATGAAGCCGCCGCATTCGGCGATGCAGGGCAGGCCTTCGTCCAGCAGCTTTTTCAGCGTCTGCCGCATGCCGCGGTTTTCGGAAAGCTCTTTGGCATAGAGCTCCGGATAACCGCCGCCCAGATAAAGGCCGTGGATCTCCGCGGGCGGCGCCGCATCATGCAGGGGACTGAAGGGGATGAGCTCCGCGCCCATCTCCGCCAGGGCGGCCAGGCTGTCTTCATAATAAAAGCAAAAGGCGCGGTCGCGGGCGACGGCGATGCGCACGCTTTCCGCAAAGCGGGGCAGCTCCACCGGCCGGCATTCCAGCGGCGGCGCGCTTTCGGCCAGCGCCGTCAGTCCGGCCAGGTCGATGCTTTCCGCTGCCTGCCGTGCCAGGCGATGCAGCTTTTCTTTCAGGTCCTTGACTTCTGCCGCCGTCACCAGGCCGAGGTGGCGGCTCTCCAGACGGCAGTCCGGCAGAGTGGGCATAAAGCCCAGCGGCAGCACGCGCCCGCCGAAGCGGGCTTCGATCTCCTTGGCCAGCGCCGCGTAAGTGCCGGCGCTGCACTGGTTGAGGATGGCGCCGCAGATGCGGCTCTCCGGGCAGAACTGCAAAAAGCCCTGCAGGGTGGCCAGCAGGGAAAGGGAAGCGCCGCGGGCAGGGAGCAGCAGGACCACCGGGCTCCGGCTCCAGCAGGCCACTTCATAGCTGCTGGCCCTTGTGCCCGTCAGCGCCAGACCGTCGTAATAGCCCATGACGCCTTCGATGATGTTGATCTCCCGCGCTGCGCCGTTTTTGGCCAGCAGCCAGCGCAGGGTGTTTTCGGAAAAGAAGAAGGGGTCAAGGTTGCTGCTGGGGGCGCCGATCACCTCGCGGTGGAACATGGGGTCGATGTAATCGGGACCGCACTTGAAGGCGCCCACGTTTTTTTTCTGATCCAGCAGCGCCTGCAGGATGGCGCAGCTGATGGTCGTTTTGCCGCAGCCGCTGTTGCTGCCGGCCAGCAGCACTCTCGGGATATGATATTCCATGGCGGCTCCTTTTCTATAGACTGTCCGCGTGGCGGATGGGGATCTGTTTTTCTTTTGCCAGGGCCAGCAGCCTTTCGTTGGCACGGTCCAGCGGCCCGTGCGGCGTGCCGGCGTCGATCACCGTTTGGCAGCGGGTAAGAAGGGCTGCCGCTGCCGCAAACTGCGCTTCGCCCATTTCTTCAAAAGCCGGCGCCACTACCACGTGGTCGCTCAGCTCCCGCGCCACCTGGCAGTCCACGTCGTTGGCAAAGAGGATGCCGGTGGCAAAGGGCGTCTCCTGCTTCTGCAGGGCCCGGTAACAGCGGATGCCGTAGCCGGCGCCGGCCACCACGAAGACGCGGGGCTCCCCGCACGGCTTGCTCAGCTCCACGCTGCCGAAGAGCAGGTTGTAAGAGCCGTTCTGCAGCTCGTAGAGCTGCTCGATGCTGTGGCTTTTCAGGATCTCGTCCGGCGGCCCGTAGGCGGCGATGGTGTCTCCCTTGACGCAGAGCAGATAGTCGGAGATCTTCATGGCCAGATCGATCTCGTGCAGCGACATGATGATGGTGACGTTCCGCTGGGCCATTTCCCGCAGGATGCCCAGGAGTTCCACCTTGTGGCGGATGTCCAGATAAGCCGTCGGCTCGTCCAAAACGATGAGCTCCGGCTCCTGGCAGATGGCCCGGGCCAGCATGATCCGCTGCCGCTGCCCGTCCGAGAGGGTGGAAAAGTCCTGTTCTGCCAGGTCCAGCGCGTGCACACGGATCAGCGCGTCCCGCACGGCGGCGTTGTCCGCCGGCGTCAGCTTGCCGAAGAGGTTGGTGTAGGGATAGCGGCCCATGGCCACCACTTCTGCGCAGCTCATCAGCTCCGGCCGGATGCGGTCGGTGAGCACCACGGCCACCTGCTTGGCCATTTCTTTCGTCGACCAGGCGGAAAGCTCCTGCCGGCCGATGTAAACGGCGCCGCGGATGGTGGCCAGCTGCCGGGTGATAGACTTCAGGATGGTGGATTTACCGGCCCCGTTCGGTCCGATCAGCGTCAGTATCTTGCCTTTTTCCAGCTGGATATTGATGTCGTGGATGAGTATCCTGCCGTTGTAGCCGACGGCCAGGTCCTCTGTCGTGAATTCGTATGCCATCTCAATCCTCCTGTGCCCGACGGCGCTTCAGCATCATATAGATCACCACAGGGGCGCCGAAAACGGAAGTGACGGTGCCGATGGCCAGCTCTGTGGGGGCGAAGACCGTTCTGGCGATCAGGTCGCAGAGCACGCAGAAAACGGCGCCGCAGAGAAAAGCCGCCGGGATGACGAAGGCCGGCTTGGCGGATTTCAGAAGCGTCCGCGTGATGTGCGGCACGGCGATGCCCACAAAGGAGATGGGCCCGGCCAGCGCGGTGACGCAGGCGGAAAGCAGGCTGGAGAGCAGGATCAGCAGCACGCGGAAGGGCTTGATGCGGATGCCCATGCTGGCGGCATAGCCTTCGCCCAGCGCATAGGCGGAGATGGGCTTGGAGAGCAGCAGGGCGGCCAGCGCGCCGGGGATGCAGATGAGCAGGGCCATCTTCACGTTGTCCCAGTTGGCGCCGGAGAAGGTGCCCATGGACCAGTTGGTCAGGTTGACCACGTCGTGGTCGTTGGCAAAGGTGATGCAGAAATCCGTCACCGCGCCGCAGATGTAGCCCACCATGATGCCGATGACCAGGAGCATGGACATGCTCTTCACCCTTTGGGAGAAGAGCAGCACCAGAGAGGTGATGAGCAGGGCGCCGACAAAGGCCGCGCCGATCAGCGTCAGGGAGCTGATGCTGCCCAGATAGCGGGAAAGGAAGATGAGCGTGATGCCCACCACCATCTTGGCGCCGGAGGAGATGCCCAAAACAAAGGGCCCGGCGATGGGGTTGCGGAAGAAGACCTGCAGCAGATAGCCGGAGATGGAGAGCGCACCGCCGAGGATGGCGGCCAGCAGCATGCGCGGGATGCGGATGCTGAAGAGGATCTGGCTCTCCGTGGAGGCGTGCATGACGGCGGCCAGCTCTTCGGCAAAGCCGCCGTGGGTGAAGAGATTGGCGATGCCGTAGCGGGCGCTGTCCCAGAGGGCGCGGAAGATGTCGCCGGTCCGGATGCTCACGGAGCCGATGTTCACGTTCATCAGGAGCCCCAGGACCAGGAGCGCCAGGAGCAGGATCATCACCGAGGCGAAGCGCCCGGGATTGCCCAGCCGCACGGCGTCATCGGTCAGGGGCGGCGTGCTGTGTTTTTTGGGGGTCATCGTAGCTTTGCCTTTCTTTGGCGCCGGCCGGGGCCGGTGCGGAGTTTTTCAGGGGGCTTTGGCGGGAGCCGCCTTCAGCGCAGGCGGTAGAGATAGGGCAGCTCGTCCAGCTCGTCCGCCTGGCCGGAGAAGATCATCTGGAAGCTCTGGATCATCTGGCCGAGCTCGGTGGTCTCCTGATACATATTCTTGCCGGTGCACCAGACGTCGCCGTTCTGGACGGCCTTGAATTCAGAGAGGAGCGCATTCTTTTCCAGGAGCTGCGCCATGTCCTTCACCTCGCCGCCGATGGTGCTGTTATAGATGATGTAATCTGCATCCTTTGCCGTGGCGAAGAAGGTCTCCATCTCCAGATTGACGGTGGAGGTGGCGGTCGCCGGGTCGCCCAGGTCCTTGAACACATAGTTGCCGCCGGCCAGCTCGATCATCTTGCTGATGTAGTCCGTGCTTTTGCGGGCCACCACATAGCCGGAGGAGCTGATGTGGAAGAAGGCCACCGTCTTGCCGCTGTTCTCGCCGTCCAGGGCGGCGTTCAGATAGTCCTTCTGGCGGGAAAAGATGGCGTCTGCCTTCTCTTCCTCGTTCAGCATGGCGGCATAAAGACGGATCCATTCCGTGCGGCCGAGCGGATGTGCTTCCTTGCTGGACTGATCGACGAAAACGGCCAGCCCCAGCTCTTCCAGCTTGTCCTTCACGTCGGAGGCGTGGCCGATCATCATGGATTCGATGGCCAGCGGGCAGCTTTCGTCCAGCAGCATCTCATAATCCGGCTCGCTGTATTTGCCGGCGTAGCGGATGCGGCCTTCCTCCATGGCCAGGCGGGCGTTCTCGATGTACCAGCCGTCCGGCCGCGTGCCGGAAAGGCGGATGACGTCCAGGCGATCCAGGGCGTCAAAGAGGCACATGGCGGAGGTGGCGGCCAGATAGATGTTCTCCAGCGGCTGATAAAGCGGCACGATCTCCTTGTCGATCCCCTTGGGCAGCTCGCCGCCCTCCGGGACGATGAGGAAGCGGCTGCCGTCCGCCAGGGAGATCAGCTTGTAGCCGCCTTCGTAATAATCGACGGCAAACTGGGTGGCAAAGTCCAGCTCCATGCTGCCTGTGGGCTCCCAGCCGTTGCCGAGCCCGCTTGCGGACTCGTTTTCGGCACAGCCGGAAAGCAGGCAAAGAAAGAACAGCAGAAAGAGGAGCAGGGCAAATCGTTTTTTCATGGATATCCCTCGTTGTCCCGGCCGGTCTTGCGCGGCCTTTTGATGGTCTTGTCCGCTGCCGTTGCATCCGGACGAAAAGAAAAAGCTGCGGCAGTCTTTTCGACTGCCGCAGCCGCTTTTCTGCAAAACGTCAGGCCCGGCTCTCCGCGGGGGAGGGGCGGGCGTTCTGTTTGCGCAGGTCTCCTGACTCGCACATCATCGACACGTATACGGCCTTCTCGGGGGTCCCAATGGCTGGTTTTCACCTTGCATACGGCCTCTGCGCATACAGTGGCGGTACCGTTCCGGCTTCTGACCGGATTCCCTATTCTCCGTCAGGATCTTCCGCAGCTGACGGCACGCAAACATAATATGTAAGTTTTCCTCATCATATCGCCGAAACGGGGCTTTGTCAAGAGCCGTGGCGGGAAAGGGGCCGGCCCGCCGGCCGTCTTTTCCCCGGCGCCGCCGCCTTTTGCCGGGCTACCCGGGCAGCTTTTCGGCACGCTGCCGCCGGAGCGCGATTTTTTGCGGCGGCTCTGCGGAAAATGCGGGCAAAAAGCGCCGTGGCAGGAAAAATCTTTTCCCGCACTGCAACTTTTTATATAAAGGAAACGTCTACATGAACAACGAAGAAGAAAGGCAGATGAAAACAGGCAAAACGGATACAGGCGATCCGGATTTACAGGGAAACGCTTTACGGCAAGCGTGCCGGAAAAAGACAGCAGAAGAAGGAGCAAAAACTATGGGATTGTTCAAGAAGAAGCAGAAAGACGCGGCGGTCGCAGCGCCGGAAACGGCGACGCCGCCGGCAGAGACGGCTCTGCCGGGTGATGCGGCGAACAACGGCAAGAAAAAGAAAAACAAAGCAAAAAGCAGGAAGCGTCGTCGGCGCATCATCTGGGGCGTCGTGGCGCTGCTTTGCGTTGCGGGCCTGGCCTTCGGCATCTCTTCCCTCTTCCGGGACAAGGGAGAGGAGATGACGCCCTGGACGGAGATGGTCAGCCGCGGCTCCATCCAGACCAACGTCACCGGCAGCGGCATCACGCGGGCCAAGGATTCCGCCACGCTGACGCTCTCTGCCGCCGGCACGGTGCAGGAGGTCTATGTGCAGGAGGGCGACAAGGTGGAAGCCGGCAAGCTGCTTTATATCATCGACTCCACCGAAGCGGAGGAAGCCGTGCGCGAGGCAGAGAATGCCGTGAACGATCTGCAGAAGCAGATCGACGCGGTGCAGAAGCAGATGGCGGAGCTCTCCGTGCGGGCGGAGTTTTCCGGCAAGCTGGTGGAAGTGGGCAGCTTCCGCAAAGGGGATGAGATCGGCGCCGGCCAGAAGCTGGCCACGCTGATCGACGACTCCACCATGATGCTGAAACTTTATTTCAACTATGCCTATGACGGGCAGGTCTATGCCGGGCAGACGGCCTACGTCTCCGTTCCGGCGCTGATGGGCCAGTTCACGGGCAAGGTGAAGGCGGTGCACAAGGTGGAATACGTTTCGCCGGAAGGCGGCGTGTTCTTTGAAGCGGAGATCGCCGTGCCCAACCCCGGCAGCCTGGGAGAAGGCATGAGCGCGACGGCCGTGCTCAAGGCCAGCGACGGCACGGACATCTATCCCTATGCCGGCGCGGAGCTGACCTATGCGGATAAGAAAGAGATCGTGGCGACGGTCGGCGGCGAGATCCTCTCCGTCAACCTGCGCGACTTTCAGCGGGTGAGCGCCGGCACGCTGCTCATGCAGATCAGCGACGAGAACTGCGCGCAGGACATGGCGGCTTACCGCACGCAGATGCGCACCGCCCAGGAATCCCTGCAGAATGCGCGGGAACGCCTGGCGAATTTCAACGCCACGGCGCCCATGAGCGGCACCGTGCTGCAGTGCTCGCTTGTGGCAGGGGAAGAAGTGGCCGCGGGCAGCGTGGCCGTCACCATTGCCGATACCTCGGTAATGATGGTGGACGTGCAGGTGGACGAGATGAACGTCAGCTATGTGAAGCCGGGCACCGTCTGTGACATCACGCAGTGGGGCCGCGAGGGCGAGCAGCACTTCACGGGCGAAGTGGAGAGCGTCAGCCTGGAGGGCAAATATGAAAACGGCGTTTCCACCTTCCCGGCCGTCATCCGGGTGGAAAACGCTGACGGCGCCCTGATGAGCGGCATGGGCGTGGATTACAGCATCGCTGCCTCGCAGTCTGATGACTGCCTGCTGGTGCCGGTGCAGGCGGTGAAATATACGGAACTGGGCAGCTGCATCTTTGTGCGGCGCGACAGGCGGCCGGACGACGCTCTGGACGCGGAAGAGCTGGGCATGGATGTCCCGGACGGTTTCTTTGCCGTGCCGGTGAAGGTGGGGCTCTCCAACACCAGCAGCGCGGAGATCATCGAAGGCGTGGAAGAAGGCGAAGAGATCTTCGTGCAGTATATGACGAACAGCGGCGAATCTTGGGAAGAAATGTGGTGACGGGTATGGCGCTGATCGAACTGGAAAACGCATATAAGATCTATCGGGAAGGCGAATCGAACGAAGTGCGGGCACTGGACGGCGTCAGCCTGACGGTGCAGCGGGGCGAGTTCGTGGCGGTGATCGGGGCCTCTGGCAGCGGCAAATCGACGCTGATGAACATCCTCGGCTGCCTGGACCTTCCCACTTACGGCCGCTATACGCTGGACGGGCAGGACGTTTCGGAGCTCACGAACCGGGAGCTGGCCCGCATCCGCAACCGGGAGCTGGGCTTCATCTTCCAGGGATTCAACCTCATCCCGGAGCTTTCCGCTCTGGAAAACGTGGAGCTGCCGCTCATCTATCAGCGGATGGGGCCGCGGCAGCGGCGGGAGCAGGCCATGGCGGCGCTGGAACGGGTCAGTCTCACGGACCGGGCTTCGCACCACCCGGCGGAGCTCTCCGGCGGGCAGCAGCAGCGCGTGGCCATTGCCCGCGCCATTGCCACCCATGCGCCCGTCATCATGGCCGACGAACCGACAGGGGCGCTGGACTCCCGCACGGGCGTGCATGTGCTGGAGATCCTGCACGGCCTGAACGCGGAAGGGACCACGGTGCTCCTGATCACGCATGACGGCAATATCGCCTCGACGGCCAAGCGCATCGTCCGCATCTCGGACGGCCGCATCGTGCAGGACTGCCCGCGAGAGGAGGCCGAACTATGAACATCCGCCAGAGCTTCCAGATCGCCATCCAGGCCATCTGGAGCAAGAAGGTGCGTTCCGCCCTCACCATGCTGGGCGTCATCATCGGCATCTTTGCCGTCATCGTCATGGTCTCCATCGTGCAGGGTTCCACGCGGGAGATGAAGGAATATTACGAGAGCCTGGGCACCAACCGGGTGAACATCTATGCCTACAGCAACAACAACAAGAAGCTCTATGAGGAGCTCTACGATTATTGTATGGAGATGGACGACCTGGTGCTGGGCATCACGCCGGTCATGAACTGCTATTCGGAAAGCGGCATCAAATATCAGGCGATCAGCACGGCCAACATGGAGCGCGGCACGCCGCAGATCTATCTCGGCTCCGAGCAGTATTCCATCTGCAACAACTTTACCATCGAAAAAGGCCGGGACATCTCCTGGCTGGACGTGCAGAAATATGAGCAGGTGATCGTGCTGGGGGCGCGCGTGGCGGAATATCTTTTCCCCTATCGCGACCCCATCGGCGAGACGGTGAGCATCAACGGCGTCCGCTTCACGGTCATCGGCGTTTATGCCGCCAAGGACCCCAAGTCCGAGTGGTCGATGGACAACATGGCGGTCGTGCCTTACAGCCTGAACCGCCTGCTGATGAAAGACATGGAAATGAGCGAGTTTTGCGTGAAGGCCTCCAGCAAGGAAGCCACCACGGAAGTGATCACCCGCCTGGACAGCTTCCTGGCTGCCCGCGTCGATGAGAAATACGGCGGCTATTCGGTCTATTCGGAAAACCAGTGGATCGACCAGGACCAGCAGGTGATGAAGATGCTCAGCCTGGTGGTGGGCGGCATCGCCGGCATCTCGCTTCTGGTCGGCGGCATCGGCATCATGAACATCATGCTGGTGACGGTGAAGGAACGCACGCGGGAGATCGGCATCCGCATGGCCATCGGCGCTTCCCGCGCCACCATCATCCTGCAGTTTTTGATCGAGGCTTCGGTCATCTGTGCCATCGGCGGCATAGTCGGCCTGTTGCTGGGATCACTGGGGACCCTGGTGGCAGGCAAGCTGATCATGGACGACGTACTGCTGCCCAGCCTGGGCATGGCGCTGGGGGCGGTGGCGTTTTCGGTCTTCCTGGGCGTGGGCTTCGGCATGTATCCGGCCGTGAAGGCCTCCGGCTTGCAGCCGGTGGACGCCCTGCGGAACGAATAGGAAAGAGGAGGAAATGGAATGAAAAAGACGATCTTTCTGCTTGTGCTGGTCTTGCTCATCACAAGCTTCAGTGGAACGGCCTTTGCCGCCGTCTCCGATTTTTCCGACGTGCAGGATCCGCAGCTGGCGCTGGAGCTGGCCACCCTGCAGTCGCTGAACGTGGTGAACGGCATGGGCGACGGCCGCTTTGCCCCCAATGACACGCTGACGCGGGCGCAGTTCTGCAAGATGGCGGTGATTATCATGGACGAGGGGAAGCTCGAGCCGCAGTATCGCAACCGCACCATCTTCCGCGATGTGAAATCCAATCACTGGGCGCGCGGCTACATCAACCTGGCCGCGGCGGGTGAGCCCCGTATCATCGCCGGCATGGGCGACGGCCGCTTCTGCCCGAACGAAACGGTCACCTACGGCCAGGCGCTCACCATCCTGCTGCGTGTTCTGGGCTATGAGGACGCGGACGCCGGCATGCTCTGGCCGGACGGCTATGTGGCGCTGGCCGGGCGCATCGGTCTTTCCGACGGCATCACCCTTGCCGCCGGCAGCCCCATCTCCCGGGCGCAGGCCGCCAAGCTCTTTTATCAGATGCTGGCGATGAACAACAAGGACGGCACGGCTTATCTTTCCCGCTTCGGCACGCTGCAGGACGGCGCGCTGCTGCTGGACGCCGGCGCTGCGCTTTCGGACGGCTCGCCGGCCGTTCGCAGCTCCCTGGGCACCAATCCGGCGGAAAAAGCATTGCCGGCCATCCTGCAGGGCCGCCGCGGCACGCTGGTGATGAACGAAAAAGGCAAGGTCATCCTCTTTATGCCGGACAAGTCGCTGGCTACGCAGGTCTCTGTGGCGGAAGCCGCAGCGGAGAGCGTGAAGGATAAAAACGGCAGCCGCTACAGCATCCCCGCCTCCGTGCCCGTTTACAGTGCCAGCGGCACGGAAACGAGCTGGGCTTCCCGCTGGGCGACCCTGCGGAACGGCACGGAGCTGACGCTGCTCTGGTCTGCCAGCGGCCGGGTGGAAGCAGTCTATCTGCACGGGGCGACGGCCTCTGCCGTGATGGTGGCCAAAAACCCGGTGAACGGCAATCCCTTCACCGCCCTGACGGAAGGACACGCCGGCTACCGGGTGCTGAAGAACGGCGCTGCGGCCAGCGTTTCCGACATCCGCCGTTACGATGTGGGCGAATTTGACGCGGCAACGAACACGCTGCGCATCTGTGACGTGAAGCTCTCCGGTTATTACGAAGACGCTGCGCCCAGCGTCAGCGCGCCGGAAAGCATCAAACTGTTGGGGGCGGAATTCCGCCTGCTGCCCACGGCCAAGCAGGACATTGCCTCCTTCCGCATCGGCGATTCCATCACACTGCTCCTGGCGGAGAACGGCATGGTGGCCGGGGTAGTCTCCGCGACGGAAGCGGAGGGGAACGCCATCGGCCTGGTGAACGAGTGGTCGGAAGGCAGCGTTTCCGTGACCATGCTGGACTGCCTGGACAGCGAAACGGGCGGCGCCCTGACGCTCTCCGGCGTCCCGGCCACGCGCACGAATTTCAGCGGCCAGCTGGTGACGGTCTCCAGCCGCAAGGCGGGCACGCTCTCGCTCAGCGAGCTGAATTCCGTGGCGCTGAACGGCACGCTGGATCTGCAGACGAAGAGGCTGGGCAGCCTGCCCCTCAGCCCGGCCGTGCGCGTTTTTGAACGCGTGAACACCAGCCCGCTCAAGGCCATCTCCCTGGACGATCTGCGGCAGGACAGCCTGCCCTCCAGCAAGCTCCTCTTCGCGCACAAGGACGCGAACGGCCGCATCGACCTCATCGTGCTGAACAACGTCACCGGGGAATGCTATGATTACGGCTTCCTGACGCTGGAAGGCGTGGACGAAGAGGGCGAGGTCGTCGGCCAGCAGGTCATCTCCATCCGCAACAGCGCCGGCACGGTGCTCAGCGCTCCCTGCGGCTATCGGGCGCGGGACAAGATGGTGGCCGGCGCGGCCGTCTCGGTCTCGGAAGGCACCGTCTGCAGCCTGGTGGAACTGAAGAAGATCGCCTACGTGAACCGGGCGGCCTTCTATGAAGATGCCGGCAGCTGGCAGATGGCCTGGAACGATCAGATCTTCCCGGTCTCGGAAAACGTGCAGTGCTACAACAAAAAGACGGACTTCTGGTTCCGCACGATGGAAGACACGCTGGCCTATGCCGTGCAGTTCAGCGTCTATTATGACCGGGCGCCGGAACAGGGCGGCAAGGTGCGGATGATCGTGATCGAATAAAAACGGGAAGAAAGCGGCGCTTGACGCGGCCGCGGATTTCCGTTAAAATGGCAGCAGAAGAAGCGCCCGGCTACTGGCGGCAGTGGAAGACCACAAGGGAACCGGGCGTGCAGATGCCGACCGCCTGGGCAGACCCTTCCATCCGGAAGGGCCTGCCCTTTTTTCCTATCCGGCAGAGTTTGCAGAAGAGAGGAGCGATTATTATGCAGGATCTCGTTACCGTTTTGCGTGCCAACGCCTATCCCGGCCGCCGCATCGTCGTGGGCAAGGACGTTTTTTATTATTTCATCATGGGCCGCAGCGCCAACAGCCGCAACCGCATCTTTGTGGAAACGGAAGACGGCATCCGCACGGAGGCCTTTGACCCGGCCAAGGTGGAGGATCCCAGCCTGATCATCTATCACCCCGCCCGGCGTCTGGGCGAGGACGTCGTGCTCACCAACGGCGACCAGACGGACACCATCTGTGAAGTCGGCGATTTCCGGCAGGCCTTGCTGACGCGGGAATATGAGCCGGACGGGCCGAACTGGACGCCCCGCATCTCCGCCATCATCCATCCTGACGGCAGCTTTGCCCTCTCCATCCTCAAAAAGAAGCACGAGGGCTGCCTGCGGGAGTTCTTTGAATATCCCGCGCCGCCGGCCGGCGTCGGTTATTTTATTTCCACCTATCAGGGAGACGGCAACCCCTTGCCCAGCTTTGCCGGCGAGCCGTTGGAGCTCGCGCTGCCGGCGACGGCGGAAGAGGTCTGGCAGGCGCTGAACACGGAGAACAAGGTCTCGCTCTACGCCGTAGAGCATGGCCGCGCCCGCATATTCAATAAAAATCTGGGGGACTGAACGATGAACGAACTGGAACTGAAATACGGCTGCAATCCCAACCAAAAACCGGCCCGCATCTTCATGGAGGACGGCTCCGCCCTGCCGCTGGAGATCCTGAACGGCCGGCCTGGCTACATCAATTTCCTGGACGCCTTCAATTCCTGGCAGCTGGTGCGCGAATTGGCTGCCGCCACGGGCAGCCCGGCTGCCGCCAGCTTCAAGCATGTTTCGCCCAGCGGGGCGGCGCTCGGCCTGCCGCTCTCTGCGGCGCAGAAGCGCGCCTTCTTTGTGGAGGATATCGACGGTCTGGACGATTCGCCCCTGGCCTCCGCTTATGCCCGCGCCCGCGGCGTGGATCGCATGAGCTCCTTCGGCGACTGGGTGGCCCTCTCCGGCGAATGTGATGAGGTGACGGCCCGCATCCTCCGCCGCGAGGTCTCGGACGGCATCATCGCGCCTTCCTATACGCCGGAAGCGCTGGCCATCCTCAAGGAAAAGAAAAAAGGCGCCTATAACATCGTGCGCATGGATCCGGACTATCGGCCGCAGATGCAGGAGCGGAAGCAGGTCTTCGGCATCACCTTTGAGCAGGGGCGGAACGAATTTGCCATCAACGCGGCGCTCTTGGAGAACATTGTCACCGCCAAAAAAGCGCTGCCGGAAACAGCTGTGCGCGACCTCATCGTGGCGCTCATCACCCTGAAATACACGCAGTCCAATTCCGTTTGCTACGCCTATGACGGGCAGACCATCGGCGTGGGCGCGGGCCAGCAGAGCCGCATCCACTGCACGCGCCTGGCCGGCGACAAGGCGGACAAATGGCTGCTGCGGCAGACGGACGAACTGCTGGGCATGGAATTCCCGCAGGAGATGGGCCGCGCCGACCGCGACAACCGCATCGACGTCTATCTGGAAGAGATGCCGCGGGCGGAAAAGCTGGCCCGGCTGGCGGGCGTGCAGGGCATCTCCCTGGGCAGCGACGCCTTCTTTCCCTTCGGCGACAACATCGAGCGGGCGCGGCAGACCGGCGGTTCCTATGTGGCGGAGCCAGGAGGCTCCGTGCGCGACGCGCAGGTGATCGAGACCTGCGACAAATACGGCATGGTGATGGCCTTCACGGGCATGCGCCTTTTCCATCATTGATCACGGACGAGGAAAAAAGAGAAAAGAAAAAAGGACGCGGGAGACCGCGTCCTTTATGTTGGGCAGAACGGATACAGCTGCTTATTCCGCAGGCGTTTCGACTGCTTCTTCGCTTTCGATGAGCTCTTCTTCCGCTTCATCGATCGCTTCGTCAATGTCTTCCTTCACTTCGCCGGCTTCTTCTTCGACGACGTCGATCGCTTCATTGACTTCTTCGCTGACTTCTTCTTCCACTTCGTTGACCGCTTCGTTGGGATCGGCGCTTTCGCCTTCACCCGTGCCGCAGCCGACGAGCGCGAAGATCATCAGAGATGCACATGCCATTGCCAGAAACTTTTTCATTTTGAGAGCCTCCTTGTTTTTCACGGCAGTTTGGATTTGGTTTAGCCTGCCATGTTCGGCATATCCGGTCCACAAGGTGTGCAAGGGGTATGCTTTCATCGCCGTCTAGTATAGCGCGCAAGGAGGAAAAATCAAGTGGTTTTTTTGAAAAATTTATGTAAAGTTTTGCTGAGAAATCATGGTTTTTGGGGCAGGCTGCGGCGCGAAGCCTGTCTTTGCCGCCATGGCCGGAGGACGCCGCTGCCTAGCAGCCGTAAAGCGCCAGAAATTCCGCCGCGTTTCGCCAGCGGATGTCTTCCAGCGTCTCCTCCGGCAGGCCCAGTTCTTCCAGGCGCGCCAGCTCTTCTCCGTGGTCCCACATAGGGAAATCCGTGCCGAAGAAGATGTGCTTGGGGTCGAAGTGCCTGAGCGCCTTCTGCACGATCTCGTTGCCGATGAAGCAGGCGGTGCTGCTGCTGTCCAGGTAAACGTTGGGTAAGTTCAGCGTCTCCCGCGCTTCCGTCCAGCGCATCCAGCCGCCGAAGTGGGCGGCGATCAGCCGCAGCTGGGGAAAGGCCTTGGCCACCGCGGCGATGCGCCGAGGGCGGGAGTATTCGTAGCGGAAATCGCCGGCATGGGCGATGAGGAACATATTCCGTTCGCTGATGGCCTGATAGATGGGGAAGACGGCCGGGTCGTCCATGTTGAACTTCTGGAAATCGGCGTGCATCTTCACCCCGCGCAGGCCGGCGGCATAGATGCGGTCCAGCTCCGCCTGATAATCGTCAAAATCCGGATGCATGGCGCCGGCGCCGATGAATTCCGGATGGGCGGCGCAGGTCTCCAGGATGAAATCGTTGATGTGCCGCACCTGCCCGGGCGCGGTGGCCACGGAAAAGACCAGGTAGCGCGAAACGCCGGCTGCCTGTCCGCTGGCCAGCAGGTCTTCTGCCCGGCCGCCGTGCAGCATGGGCCGCTCGTAATAGAAAGCGGAGATGCCGCGCACTGCCGCGTCTGCGATCTTGGGCGGGAAGATGTGGGCGTGCATATCGATGACTTTTGCTTCCGTATCCATGCTTTGTCCCTCCGATTCGTTTATTCTACTCCAGCGTTCTTTCCCCGTCAAGAGCGGTTTTGCAGGGCAGGAGAAAGAAAAAGCGCCTCCTGGCCGGGAAGGCGCCTCGTGAAAACCGAACGGGATGCAGGCAGATGCCCGCATCCCGTTTTCTTGCATGCAGTCTTTTTTGCTGCCTGCCGGATGACGCAGGAGCGCTCATTCGCACAGGCCGAAGCCCCGTTCATACAGATAAGTGTCGCTGTAGGTCAGATCGCCGCCTGTGCCTTCTTCGATCTGCGGGATGTTCACCGGCAGCCGGCCGCTCGGCGCATTGCCGCCAAAGACCGTTTCCAGCGCCGCGATGACGTTGGCGTTGTAGGCCTTGCGGTCGGCGGAAGCGTCCGTGCGCTCCGTCGGGTCCATGTTCAGGCCGGAGCCCATGTAGGCCAGGAGGATGGCGTCCGCATCCTGGACGCGGGCGGCGTCATAGGGGAGATTGTCGCTGATGAGGATGAATCTGCCGCCGCCGGCCTGCGTCAGCGCCATCACTTCTTCCAGCACCGCATACTGCGAAGACGTCTTTTTCAGTGCGTCCTGCCTGGCGGCCGCGGCCAGCGCGACGACGGCGTCCGCTTCCCGGATGGCCGCTTTTGTCTTTTCTGTCAGGTGGCGCATCGCTTCGCCTTTTGCAGCGGCGTCATAATAATAATCGACGGTGATGCGGGCGTCTGTGGCCAGCAGGCCGGCTTCCTGCAGCTGGCCGATGGCATAGTTGATGGTCGTGCAGTCCGCTTCCTGCATCCCCAGGAAGACGACGTTCTTCGTTTCCCGGTCCAGCGGGATGCTGTTTCCTTCGTTTTTCAGCATGGTGATGACCTGGCGGGCGATCTCTGCTTCCGCTTCATGGTGGGCGTCGGAGCCAACCGTTTCCACGGCTGTTTTGACACGCGCTTCCACGTCGCTGTCCAGATAGTCCTCTTCAAGCAGGCCGTATTTTTCCTTCAGTTTCAGGATGCGGGTCACGCTCTCGTCGATGCGTTCCATGGGGATGCTGCCGTCTTTCACCAGCGCTGCCAGCCCGGCGATATAGTCGTCGTAGAACTTGGCCGCTTCCGCGTCCTTCAGGTCCCGCGGCAGCAGCAGGATGTCCACGCCGGCGTTGATGACCTTCTCGGCGATGTTGACCAGGTATTCCGTGGAATCTTCCGCGCCCGGCACCAGGCCGGCCGTGCGGATGGCGTCCATTTCCAGCGCGTCCGTCACCACGACGCCGTCAAAGCCCAGATCGCCGCGGAGGATGTCGCTGATCATCTTCTTGGACATGGTGGCCGGGAAGCAGCCGGTCGTCACCCCGTCGCCATAGACGACTTCCTCGTCGATGAGTGGATAGGTGATGTGGGCGGTCATGATCATTTCCGCGCCGTTCTCGATGGCCGCCCGGAAGGGGACGAGTTCCATCTGGCTGATCTCTTCCTCGGTCTTTTCCACGGAGGGGGTGCCGATGTGGCTGTCCGTCACGGTGTCTCCGTGACCGGGGAAGTGCTTAAAGGTGGGGATGATGCCGGCTTCCTGCAGGCCTTCGGCATAGGCGCGGCCGAGCTCCGCCACCAGCTGCGGGTCGTCGGAGAAAGAGCGGGTGCCGATCACCGGGTTGGCCGGGTTGCTGTTCACGTCCAGCACCGGAGCGTAGTCGATGTTGAAGCCCAGCGCCGCCAGCTCTTCACCGATGATCTTCCCGGTCATCCTTGCGTTGGCTTCCGCCGCATCCCCGGTGGCGCCGAGCGCCATGTTGCCCGTCATGCGGGTGCCGCAGATCAGGCGGGTGACGATGCCGCCTTCTTCATCCAGAGGCAGGAAATAGGGGATATGCGCGCTCACGCCCTCGATCCCGCTGTTGTTTTCCTGCAACGCATAGACCAGGCGGGCCAGCTGTTCCGTGCCCGTGATGTTCGCGCCGAAGAGGATGATCACGCCGTATTGATGCTTCTGCAGGGCCTCCTGCAGCTCCGGAACGGCGGCGAGATCCGTCACGTTTTCGTCGTTCCAGCTGCGGATGGCCGGGATGATCATCTGGGAGATCTTTTCGTCCAGGCTCATGCCGGAAACGATCTCTTCCACCCGGTCCGTCTGCCCGGCGGGCTCGTCCTCCGGCCCGGGCGCGGGCGCAGGCGCGCAGCCGCTCAGCTGCGCGGCCAGCAGCAGGATGCAGAGGATGACGGCGATGATTTTTTTCATAGTTGCTTCTCCTTTGTCTGGTTGTGCCATGTGCGGATAGATGCAGGATTGTCGGACTGATTGTATCATTCTTTCCCCGTGCAGGCAATAGCGGCGGAAAAAGCGTGCTCCCCGGCGGTCGCTTTGCTTTTGCCAAAAGCTGCTGTTGCCGGCGGCTCTGTTTTCGGATGATCGTTTTTGGGATGATCGTTTGAAAAAAGAACGCCTTCCGCAGGAAGGCGTTCCGCTGATTGCGTTAACGTGCTTTTTTCAGTTCTTCCACCGCCGGGTCCAGCAGGCGCAGCAGGCGGAATTCCTCGCCGCCTTCTTCGTCCGGGCGATAGCGCAGGCCGTCCGTGCCTTCCAGGACAAAGCCGCAGCCGGCCAGGTTGCCTTCCCAGGCGCGTTCCGGCGGGAACCAGCGGCGTACAGGCTCCGCCCGGCCGCTTTCCGCATCGATCTCGTAATAGGCGGAATACCAGCTCATCTCCAGGTCGGAGCAGGCCATCAGCTTGCCGTCCAGCGAGAAGAGCGCGGCCAGCCCCTGCCCGGGGGCGAGCAAGGCGCCTTCACCGCTTTCCGGATCCAGACGCCAGAGCGCCTCTCCTTCGCCTGCCCGGTCCATCAGGCAATAAAGGGCGCCCTCTTTCAGCACAAAGGCGGGGGAGATGGACTTTGCTGCCAGCAGCTGTTCGGAGAGCAGGCCGCCCGCTCCCCAGCGGAAGCGGTGCAGCGCATTGCCGATCACGGTGTAGAGCCAGCCCTGATAGCGCTCGGCGGAGAGCAGGGCGCTGCAGTCGAAGCCGGCGTCGCCTTCCTCGCAGTCCGCCAGGTCCGGCGAGAAGCAGAGCAGGTGGCGCAGGTGGTTGATGCTGTTGCAGAAGACGCGCGTGCCGTCTGTGTAAAGCAGGTTATAAGGCGTGGGGCGGCCGTCCCGGCAGTAGTCCTCCCGGATCATGAAGCCGTAGTCCGCGTTTTCCGGATCGGCAAAGGCGATGCGCTTTACTGCCCGGCCGCTTTCCAGGTCAAAGGAGATCAGCTCCGTCAGGCTGAGGATGATGAGATGATGTCCGCAGATGCAGAGATTCTGCACCTCGCTTTCCAGTTCCACGGGCAGCAGGTGCAGTTCCTCAAAGGCCAGCGGGTTTTTCCAGCCCATGGCCCGGAAGCGCAGGCGCTGCAGGAGCGCAGGGTCGCTTCCCCGCAGCAGAGCGGAAAAGAGCGGCCCGGAGAGGGAGAGCAGTTCGCTGCCCCAGGCAAAATAGACACGCTCCGGCCCCACGGCCCATTTCCGCCAGAGCTGCCGCTCGGAGATGTCGTGGGCGGGAAAGAGAGCGGAGAGCGCGGGCTCCGCCGCGGCGTTTTTCAGAGCCGGCGGCGTGGGCGGCGTTTCCGTGACGATGGGGGTGCCGCAGTTGATGCAGAATTTGGCGTTCGAGAGCAGCTCCGCACCGCAGTGCGGGCAGAGCAGCGTTTGTTTTTGCCCGCAGGCGGGGCAGAAGCGGGCGCCCTCCGGGAGCGGGCTGCCGCAGGATATGCATTTCATCAGGGAAAGCCTCCTTTTTGCTTGCTTCCTTTACTATAGCACAAAGGCGGTCCTGCCACAACTTGCTTTTTTCCGTGCCGCCGGCTTCCCTTGACGCGGCGGCGCTTCGGTTGTATAATAATTAAACACACTTTTGCAAGTGTGAAAAAAGCATCGATAAAGGAAAACAGGAGGCGTGACATGGTAAAACTGACGCTCAAAGACGGCGCGACCATCGAGGTCCCGGCCGGCATCCCCGCGCACGAAGCGGTGAAAAACATCTCCATGAAGCTCTGGCGTGAAGCCTGCTGCTGCAGCATCAACGGCAAAGTGGCGGATCTGCGTACAGCGCTCACAGAGGATGCCAGCTTTGAGGTGCTCACCTTTGCCGACGACGCCGGCCGCCGTGCCTTCAACCACACGGCCAGCCACATCATGGCCCAGGCCGTCAAGCGGCTCTATCCGGAAGCCAAGCTGGCCATCGGGCCGGCCATCGAAGACGGCTTCTATTATGATTTCGACGTGGCTACGCCTTTCTCCATGGAAGACCTGGCCAGGATCGAAGCGGAAATGAAAAAGATCGTCAAGGCGGACCTGCCGCTGGAGCAGGAGCTGCTCTCGCCGGAAGACGCCATCGCCTTTATGGAAGAAAAAGGCGAGCCCTATAAAGTGGAGCTGATCAAGGAGCACGCCGGCAAGGGCGAAGCCATCAGCTTCTACCGCCAGGGGGAATGGAGCGAGCTCTGCGCCGGGCCGCATCTGCTCTCCACCGCCCCGGTGAAGGCCTTCAAGCTGACGCACTGCTCCGGCGCCTACTGGAGCGGCGACAGCAAAGGCCCCATGCTCTGCCGCATCTACGGCACGGCCTTCCCCAAGGCTTCCGCGCTCACGGAGCATCTGGAACGCCTGGAAGAAGCCCGCAAGCGCGACCACAACAAGCTGGGCCGCGAGCTGGAATACTTCAGTACCAGCGAGCTCATCGGCCAGGGCCTGCCCATCATGCTGCCCAAGGGCGCCCGCACCATCCAGATCCTGCAGCGCTTCATCGAGGACGAGGAACAGCGCCGCGGCTGGCAGCTGACCAAAACGCCGCTGATGGCCAAATCCGATCTTTACGTCATCTCCGGGCATTGGGATCACTATAAAGAAGGCATGTTCGTGCTGGGCGACGAGGAAAAGGACGATGAAGTCTTTGCCCTCCGTCCCATGACCTGCCCCTTCCAGTATCAGGCTTATCTCAACCGCAGCCGCTCCTACCGCGACCTGCCGCTGCGCTATAACGAGACCTCCACGCTCTTCCGCAACGAAGCCAGCGGCGAGATGCACGGGCTCATCCGCGTGCGGCAGTTCACCATCTCCGAAGGGCACCTGATGTGCACGCCGGAGCAGCTGGAAGACGAATTCAAGGGCTGCCTGGAAATGGCCATGTATGCGCTGCGCTCCGTCGGCCTCATCGACGACGTCTCCTATCGCTTCTCGCAGTGGGATCCGGCGGATTCCGAAAAATACATCGGCACGCCGGAGCAGTGGGACGAAGCACAGGGCACCATGAAGACCATCCTGGACGACCTGGGCATCGAATACAAGATCGGCATCGGCGAAGCGGCTTTCTACGGGCCGAAGCTGGACATCCAGATCAAGAACGTTTTCGGCAAGGAAGATACGCTGATCACCATCCAGATCGACCAGATGCTGGCGGAAAAATTCGGCATGGAATACGTGGACCGGGACGGCGTGAAGAAGCATCCCTACATCATCCACCGCACCTCCATCGGCTGCTATGAACGCACGCTGGCCCTGCTCATCGAAAAATTTGCCGGCGCGCTGCCGCTCTGGTATGCGCCCGTGCAGGTGAAGCTCCTGGGCATTGCCGACCGGCACCAGGAATACCTCTCCGGCATCGCCCGCCGCTTGATGGCGGAAGGCATCCGGGCGGAGCTGGATGAGCGCAGCGAAAAGATCGGCTACAAGATCCGCAGCGCCCAGATGGAAAAGGTGCCGTATATGCTCATCGCCGGCGACAAGGACGTGGAAGCGGGCACCGTTTCCGTGCGTAGCCGCGGCAAGGGCGAGCTGGGCGCCATGACGCTGGATGAATTCATTGCCCGCGTCAAACAGGAAGTGGCGGACAAGGTGCTGGAATCCTGAGCGGGAAACGCTGGAAATACAGAAAGAAGGTCTTACGATGACAAAGATCGACGTTGTGCGCAAGGAAATGATGGCGGCCATGAAAAGCGGCGACCGCGCCCGCAAGGACGCGCTCTCTCTGCTGCTCTCCGCGCTGAAGTCCAAGGCCATCGACAAACGGGCGGACCTGACGGAGGAAGAAGAGAACGCCGTCGTTTATAAAGAGATCAAAGAAGCGAAGGAAACGATGGAGACCACGCCGGCGGAACGCACGGACATCCATGAGGAGTGCCGTACACGCATCGCCGTCTGGTCGGAATTCGCGCCGCAGCTGATGGGCGAGGACGAGATCCGCGAGGCCATCCGGGCGCTTCTCACGGAGCTGGGCATTTCCGCGCCCACGCCGCGGGACAAGGGCAAGATCATGAAGCCGCTGATGGCAAAGCTCTCCGGCAAGGCCGAAGGCAAGCTGGTCAACCAGATCCTGGCGGAATTCATGAGCGAGTAGCGATCAGACAGGGCAAAAAGAAAACAGGGTGCAGCAAGCACCCTGTTTTTTGTGTTTTCTGCCTTGCGCAACGGGCGGCAGGCTTCAGCCCTCCCGGCAGACGGGCATGCCGAAGATGCGGTATTCATAGCGCTGCACACCGGGGTTTGCGTCCTCCGGCAGGAAGTTTCCGGCCAGGTCGAAGGAATAGCCCAGGCCCTGGTAATGGCCGGAGCCGCCGTCGTCGGCCGTCTGCACGGGCAGGCAAAAGATCGGCTTTTCTCCCTGCCGGCAGACGCGCCAGCCGTCTGTGACTGCTGCAGCCAGCCAGAGGAAGAGGACGATCAGGATGATGCAGAGCAGGCGTTTCTTTTTCATCGGATCACCGTTTTCTTCGTTTTGTTTGCTTATAGTATAGCACGGGCGATGGCTGGGGGGAAGCTGTCGGGACGAAAAAGGAAAAATTCCTCGGCCGGCGGCAAGGTTTTGGCAGCCGGCGGCGAAAGCTTATGGCAGACTTTTGGCAAAGGAGACGAGATGATGGGCGAGCAAGGCGCGGAACTGACGATGGACACCCGCCGCAAGAACAGCCGTCTGCTTTATCTTTGCGCAGACTGGCTGAACAAGCGGCCGGAGCTGCTCTCCGGGGCGGACATTTCCGCGCTGGCGGCAGACTGCGGCATTTCGCGGGCGCATGCCGCCGCCCTGCTCTTGGCCGGGGCCTACGGCCTGGAAGAGGAGCGGGACTTTGTCGAGCGCTGGCTGCGGCCCATGCTGCATGAGCTGGAGCCGGCGGAATTCCTGGCCGACCCCTATCGCCGGGCGATCCGTCTGCCGGCGCTCAGGTCTGGCCGCTGGCAGCTGCGGGAGCAGAAACTCCCCCCCTTTGCCCCTGTGGTCTGCGACGACCTGCAGCGCCTGCCGGACGGACGTGTGCTGCCGCAGCTGGGTTTTTTTGCGGAGGAATACCGTTATCCGGCCGTCCTGGAGGACGGGCGGGAATGGATGACGCTCTTGCCGAACGAAACGCGCAGCTCGCAGGCGGCGGTGGCGGCGTCCTCGGGCCGCGTGCTCACCTTCGGCCTCGGTCTGGGTTGGTTCGCCTTTATGGCGGCGCAAAAGGCGGAAGTCTCCGCCGTGACGGTGGTGGAGCGGGACGCCGAGCTGATCGCGCTTTTCCGTCAACACATCCTGCCGCAGTTCCCC
>JAEEGL011204502.1_pt1 | contig 23366 bp, 17 predicted proteins | sample 9134231 | NCBI WGS metagenome assembly JAEEGL01 (sample SAMN16246548, study PRJNA631951) | gut metagenome | biome: gut microbiome; feature: rumen; material: fiber-attached | host: Bos | place: Iran: Karaj | collected 2018-10
CCCTTTCTCTCACCGTCGTTTCCGGGTGGTCTCCAGTCGCCCCAGCCTTCAACTATATAGTACTCCATGAGAGGGTTTCTTGTCCAGCCGTATACGCACATATACGAGTTGCCTCTTGGTGTGTACTCTACGTCGTAGGTGAGAACAATGTTGCCAAAAGCCTTGTAGTTTTTCTTCTGGCTGTCGAAATTCTTTCCCATACGGGCAAGGAAGTTCTCGATATTGCTCCATGAGCAGGTGAAAGAGCCTGCACCCGGGTTCATTGAGACCTGACCCTGACCGTTCTGGTTCCACATTTCGTAGTCATATCCGCCGATGTTACCTCTTGTCTGCTGGTCAGCAGCGTAAGCAACTGCGGGTATGCTTGCTGCGATCATCATTGCCGAAACTGTTCCGCCGATGATCTTACTAATGTTTTTCAGTTTCACTTTGATCACTCCTTCTGAGTTTTTTTAATTAAGTAACCCCTCAGAGAAATGAACCAATGTTATGTCTTTCTGTACATAATTATATTATTTTCACAATTAGTATACAAGTCATATATTGCGCTCGGCCATTTTACTGACCATTTATTGCGCAAGCATTAACATATCATCTTAGGCTCCGGTCAGATGATATTCAACGTTTATCCCCGTAAAACGGTAGTTTTCGTGCCAGTCCCAACAGTGTGTACAAGAACTGCAGAAATCATATTACGTGATATATATATTAGCCAAGAAGCAATTGATTTTACATATAGGCAAAAGAAAAAGGCGGTAAAGCCGCCTTTTTTGTTGCTGATATACTCTTTTATGTTGACTTTTACATAATATTCTGTATTTTTATCCGCTTATCTTTTAACCCTCCGGTGCTTTTCCGATAAGGCGTATTATCTCAGTCTCATCGGCGGCAGGATAGAGCTTACTCACTCTGCTGACTATTCTCCCCCACGACTCCGCAGGAGATTCAGCGTAGGCGGAAGCAATGCTCTCATACCCCCACACAGCCTCGGGAGGCATAAGCACAGACACAGCCATGCCGTACTCTCCGCCCTTTTTGTTCCTGCGGCGGCGGAAATCAGCCGTTACAAGATAGGTCTTCATCATAAGCTCTGTAATTATGCCCTGAAAGTTCTTTTCGCCGCCCTTGCCGAAGCCCGCAAAATGTTTCAGCTCAGTGGAAAGTATCTGCTTGTCCGTCCAGATGATGTCGCCCTCGCTGCTTTTATCGGTAAGGACGTCCATTATCAGCTTCTCCCTGCGGTTGACCCTGCTGTCCTCCCATGCGGAATCGAAGTCGTAACCGTCACGTCTGTAATTGGCGAAGTACGACAGCCACTCAAGACTGATAAAGCCCGCCTTTTTATCGAAGAATTTGCCGTATGCCACCTCATGTCCCGCGGCAATGATCTCCCGCCATTCCCACGGGTCCTGTTCCCTGTCGCCTGTCCACCAGTAGTCGGGGGAAACGTGCTCCTCCACTGAAAAGCCTTTCACTCCGTTCCCGAAAAGCGGAAGAAAGCCCACTTCATTTATCCAGTTTACAAGCTCTTTTGGACTGCGTATCCTGTATGGATCGTTCCACGCAAGTCCGTGCATTATCCATTCACCGTTTTCTACTGACATAAGCCGCTCCTGTGTTTTTTATTCATTATATCATACAAAATGCAGGATTTCAAGCAGCGCACCCCAAAGGACTGTAACAGTTCTTTTTATGTATATGACACAGTGTTTTTCAGATACCTGCTCTGAAATCGTGATTGAATATCTTTCTTGTCTCGATAGCGCCGAGGACCTCCTCAGTATTCTTCTTCCAGCTCTCGACCTCTTCCCTATTGCAGGATACCGCCTTTTTCGCCCAGTTATTGCAGTAGTTGCATAACGAATGATTTTTTGAATCAGCGTCCACAAGGTTAGCTCCGCAGAGCTTGCTGCGACATTCTGCCGACTTGAAGAAGTGATCTGCAAATCCGTCAAGCTTTCTGTTATCGATATATATATCTGGATATTTCATTGAACGTCCGTACTTCTGAAGCACCTCGATATCAAAAGGAGGTACGGGAGGCTTTCCGCCCTGTGCATCAGCAGGAGGCGCACCGGCAGGTGCTCCTGCGCGACGATTGCCCTGGTCGTTCTGCCTGAATACCATCTCGTCACTCTTGGACCAGTTCAGAAGACTGAGGAGGTTGCCGTCAAATCTTTCGTTAAGATAAGCCTTTGTAACTCTCTCAAGGAACTCGGTCGTACGTGTGCGCTCAACGAGCTTGAGGGTAAGATTGGTGTTGCCTGTCTCTTCCATAAGCTCTGTGTAAAGATGTACATCCTCAGGTCTGATCCAGTCGCTGCAAAGCATTACGGCAGGCTTTGTGACCTTGTTGTAGGTGCAGTTGAGAAGATAGTAGTCCACGTTGTTTCCGCCTGAAATACGTCCCGATACGCTTGAAGCGCCAAGGTGTGCGGCATGGTCTATCTTGTAGGCACAGCCGTGGAGGCAGAAGTTGTTTGCAATAAGTCTGATCTTGACGTCAGTATCCTTAAAGGTCTGAAGTGTTGATCTGAGAAGCGGGATATCCCTGTTGAATGCGTGATCGACCGTTATCTCATCGGCACCGATGTTTACCCAGTACTGTATCATCTGGATCGAGGTAGGATACGCATAAAGTCCTACCGTAACCTTGAAATCGCTGTATTTCGACTTGAGATACTTGCAAAGAAGCGGAGAATTTACTGTAGCGCTCCTTACGCCGACTTCGTAAAGCCGTTCCACAAACTCCGTAAAATCATGATTCTTCGCAGGATTGCTCATAGAATCGTTAAGTGTCAGCGGATTGAAAAGATAATTGAACTCGATATCTGCGGCATTGCATTTTTTTATGTAGCTCTCAAGCTGTTCCATGCTGATCTCGGGAAGAAGAAATGACGCTCGGCCGCCTCCCGTAATATCAGATTTGAGCTTGCCGAAAACAGACTTTATCTGCTTTTGGGTGTCATTTTTGGCAACAAAATCGATGAGCTCCTCATCAAAATTGGTTGCAAGATCATAGTGCATAATAATACTCATTTTAAAAAAAACCTCCTGCAAAATATAAGAAAAGATCAAGTGAACAGCAATAAAAACATGTTATTCTTCAAGCAGTCACACAAGTATTAATTTTACCACGTATTGCCTTTATTGTCAAGAGTTCGGGAAGTTTATCCGGCATTCATCGTATTTTTTCTTTATTGTCTGTATGTCAGATCCGGAAATAAATGCCAAGCCCGCAGGCAGTTTTCTGCTGTCTGCGGGTTTTTATGTGTTATTACTCATTTACGGTGATGACATCATTGGTCTCCAGCCAGTTCAGCAACTCGAATCTTGCTTCGTCCCTGCATTCCGGCTTTGCCATATAGTACAAATAGTGCTCGATAAGGCTGAAAACATCCTTGGTGCGCCCCTCGATCTTGAACTGCTCAAAGCCCATGGGGATATATTTCTCCCATATCTCTTCGGGACTGATATGATTCCTGAGTTTCTTGATCTCGAAAAGCGACCTTCCGATACACGGGCACTCGTTAAAGCGCATGATACCCGGATTTTCACGCTCCACACGATCCATGTTCAGCGGTGTATCGCGGTACTTTCTCACATGGTTCGCATAGATTATCTGCTGCTGACCGATAGCGCGGTAATGCTCGGAACGATTGGGACATTCGGGATTGCAGCAGGCATTCACAAGCAGCTCGCATTTTTTCTTATCCGGTATTTTCTGAAGCGTTTCCATATCGTGGTTAAGATCATAGTCGATAACAACGATATGATAATCCTTTTCCACCTCGCTGTAAAGCTGTTCGGCGTCGGTTATACGCTTGCAGGTGGAGCTTGTGAGCTTGTACTTCGGGAAATTAGTACGGATATATTCCTCCAGCAGCGGTGAAAAAACTATCGCTTCATTCAGGCCGTTGTCCGCAAGATGCATTACCATATTGCAGAATTCATCGCTGAGGTGCTTTTTTTCAAGCATAGGATTCGTAAAAGTAAAGCGCAGCGGGATACCGCGCTCGTTGAACGCATTTATTACGCCCTTTATAAAGCTTTTATCGCAGTAACCGCTCTGCGTCCGTCCGCCGTTCCACAGTGACGGCGGAAATACGCCGTAGAACGACGCTATCTCAACGCCCTCGCGGAAGAGCTCGGGGCGCTTTGCGAGCAATTCACAGAATACAAGATTGAACTTGAAATGTCCCGCAAAATCAGGAAGATGAAAACGAGCCTTCATTAATAATTCCGTCCTTTTTATTATTTTTCCGGTGCCGGTATGATGTGAAGCAGATATTTACGTACTTTTATTCTTCACGCTGCTCAGCAAGATATATGCCCCAGTCCCTGAGCATTCCGGGAATGTCGAATACCGTCTTTCCGTACAGCTCATAGCGTCCGCAGTGTCCCGGATTCTCAGGTGATATGATATCCCAGGCAGTAATGAATTTTTCGGCGGGCTCTACCTTATGGGGAGCGAAAAAGCCGCTGTAGCTGCCGATATTCTTGCTGTATATAGTCAGTACGTTGTACTTTCCGAACATTATCTCGTCGCCGCTGTTGTGACAGCCAAAACCGAATGAAGAAATACCGTCGTTATAGAGCAGCTCCCCTACTATCCTCAGTATCATAAGCGCTTCCTCGGGCTTGCAGCCGTCGATATAGTACACGTCCTTGTGAAGCTTTTCAACAACACCATCAGCTGACTCTGTTTCGTCCTTAACGTTCGCAGGAAGCTCAAGAATAAAAAAGACTGGCTCATTATGCATTAATATGAAGCTTTTCATCACAGCGTCGATCTTTTCGATGCTGACATTGGCAATTATCGCGTTATCTGAGACCGCGTAGCCCTCATACAGTCCTTCTGCCGAATCGACCTTTGATCCCATCTTGAATCTTAATGGCTCTGCCATATCGTTTCCCCCTTGATAAATGGATTTTGGCTATACCTCGTCACGAATAGCTCTGTTTATAATTATACTCCGAAACGGCGTTCAAGTCAAGATAATTCACATTCATTCGGATATATACATAATGAACGGAAAGGAAACTGAGATGGTTTCCGATATCTACCGACTTTTCATTGCTCCTGAAGAACTTCTCGATATCCAGTCCTTTACGTCTGTGATAACCGAAGCCGAAACACTCACGGAACTTGCAGGCATGCATGGAAATGAAAGGACGGCTGATTTTACTGTACATGCATGCAGTTCTAAAAGAACGTTGTACTGAAAATATGCTTTTATGACAGCGTACACACAACAATTATTGACTTGCAATCAGGGGAGAAAAAATATATAATTATGATATGGATATTATTTCTGCCCGATGACGGGAAATGATACATCTGCTTCTTATTCTTTCAGAAGGAGTGATAGGAGTGAAAGAGTACAGCTTAAAAAAAAACCTCACCGTTGCTGCTTCCGCAGCAATAATAACAGCGTTGGTGCCGTTTTCTGCTTCTGTCGCAGCATCAGGCGTTTCAGACAACCTGAATGCCAAAAACGCAGATATAAAATACGAATATGGCGTTTTTCTCGGAGCAGAGCCAGAAGATATCCCGGATATGGAGAGCTTCAGGAAGATAGTTGTCGACGCCCAGTCCTTTACAGAGGAAGAGATCAGCCGGTTAAAGGAATCGGGGCACATTGTCTACAGCTACATAAATATCGGTTCTGTTGAGGAATACCGCTCATATTTCGATAAATTCAATAAATATACTCTCGGAGTATACGAAAACTGGGAGGATGAAAGATGGGTAGATGTCTCTCGGGAGGAATGGCAGGATTTTATACTGGACAAGCTCGCAAAGGATATACTTGCCAAGGGCGTTGACGGCCTTTTTGTTGATAACTGCGACGTGTATTACAACTTCAAAGAGGATAGGATATATGACGGAGTTACAAAGATACTAAAGGGCTTCAAGAATTCCGGCACATATGTTATCATCAACGGCGGCGATACATATGTAAGAGAATACGCCAGCCGCAACAACAGCATCGGCGAAATAATGGACGCAGTCAATCAGGAATCCGTTTTCAGCGCTATAAACTGGAAAGACCATTCCTTTACCGAGAACAAATCCTCTGAAAGAGAGTATTTTCAGAATTACTGCAAGCTTGTCAGTGGTTACGGTAAAGACGTTTATCTGCTTGAATACACAAAAAACGACAAGCTCATCGGGGAAATAAATAAGTATTGCACTGAAAATGGCTATACATACTACGCTTCAGGCACGCTGGATCTTACTGCTCCCGCTCAGGAAAAAGGCGCCCAGCCGTTAAGAGCAGTGCAACTGCTCGCAGGAGACGCTAATTCAGACAATACAGTGGATCTTTCAGACGCAGTGCTTATCATGCAGGCGCTTGCCAATCCCAATAAATACGGAATGAACGGTACAGATGAGGCGCATATCACTCCGCAGGGCGCTGCAAATGCAGACGTAGAGGGCGGAAACGGTCTTACTTCAAATGACGCGCTGACTATACAGAGATTCCTTCTTAACATAATAGCGGTCTTTCCCGTTTAAGGTCATAATAAGGGGCTTTGCCCCTTATTTTATGCAATAATACCGGTAAAGCAGCAGGATAGACTGCTTCATCAAGTCAGTCCTGTTCATTGCGGGTCAAAAAATCGCACTAAAAACTCTTTCCTGTTTAAAAAAGTTTGTCAGATATTAGTATTGATTATTTGTCTGAAAGCGTGTATCATTTAGTATGTAATCAATAAACAGCTTTTTTACATTCAGAAAGAAGGAACAATATGAAAAAAAGGATTCTTATGTGTATCATCGCTTCTGCTATGATATGCGGTACATTCGCTTCATGCGGCACAAATGATTCTTCAGACAGCAAGACAGACACTGAGACAACAACAGCTGCCACAACCACAGCCGTTGAAGAGACCGAAGCATCTACCGAGGAGCTCACAGAGCCCAAGTCAACAACAATCCCCAAGGAAACAGAAGAAGAGACCACAACAAAGTCTGAAACAACCGACGACCATTCCGCCGACGCAGCAGCAATACTTGAAAAAATCAACCTGATCGACGTTATCGCAGGCGGTGCAGGCGTTGATACCGATCCAGCCGACAAAAAGGAGGAAGATACATTCTCCTTTGAAAAGGTAACAGACAAGCGCTTCACTACACTGGAAGATGTTAAGAAGTTCGTTACCGACGCTGTTACGGGAACTCTTCTTGACAGATACGATTGCCTTTATGAGGGCGAGGGCGCATACTTCAAGGCGTTTGACGGCGTTCTCTACTTCAAAAACGCTCCGATAGGCTGCGGCTTTTCATATACTGACAAGCCTGTGGTAAGCGACGTTACCGATGATTCATTCACGATCACAGTAAATTTTGACAACTTCGGCGGTTCTTCCGAGCTTAAGATAAAAGCAGTAAAGGAAGACGATATGTGGAAAGCAAGCTCATTCAGCGTTGACGGCGGCATTGAAAACGCAAGATAAGACGTAAAAATCCCCTTATCACAAAAGCAATTGTGATAAGGGGATCATTTTATATTTCAAAATTCATTCAGTGCTTCAAAAGCCATCTTTCCATCGGCGGATATCGCTCTTTCCAAAGGCGAAGGAACCCACGGAAAAGTAGTCATTTTTAAGCTGATCCAAGGTAAACCACGGTGAGATCACCCTGCCCTCTGTCCTGGTCAGTATATGGAAGCATACGGCAGGAATAAAGCTCTGTCCGATAAGGAAGCACTTCTCCCCCTTTTCATTCACAGCTTCGTCCACTATCAGCACAACATGGGTGTCATTGCAGATAATATCACCTGTACGGAGTTCATCAGCCGATATTACCTCTGATTCCTTCTGAAGCGAAAGTGTGCCTGCATAGCGCATGACCTCTTTCAGATAGTTCCTGTACTGCTGCTCGCTGTCATCAGGGAGCGCCGCAGGTATCTCGCAGGAAAAGCCTGCAAATGCGAGCATTCTCTTTCCACTGCGCCAACGCTCGTAGCTGCACTCATCGCCGTTTGAAAACATGAAGTTTATCTTACCGAACTGCTTCGTCTCATAGAAATAATCGCTGTAAAGCCTTATTACACTGTCCGCACACTGCTGATATCCGTCGTCTCCGAGACTTATGTCAAATACTGCAGCAACGTCTGACGAATTTATCGTTGTTCCGTCGTATACAGGCAGCTTTATATCATCTGGAAGAAGCGGATATTTCCGCAGATATTCTCCGAAGCTCCCTTTCTCAGCAGGTATACGTTCATATCCCTCGGGCGGGACTATCCTCGTCGCCAGCGTCTTGCCCTCCGGCACCAATGACTGTACCTCATAGAACCTTCCCGCAGGCTCTATAGTGAGCTTGGCGGCTTTCCATTTCGGATTTGTGCGGATATAGACAGCTGCCAGCAATGCTGCAAGAAGTATTATCCAAAACGCTGTACGAAATGCAGTCTTTTTTCCATTTTTCTTTTCGGCAGCAACTTTACTTTTGCCCATAGTTTTCTCCTCCTCGATATACACGTTTTATTGCGCGCTTTTAGCTATTAAGTCAGTTTGTTCTTGTTTTTTCCATATTTTCCAGCATTTTGTGCCAGTAAACATATCCGAAAAGCTGCTGAGAATACCTCTCAAGGCACTCAAGCTTTGCCCTGATATGAGGATATTTTTTCAACTCATCTTCGTCTGTAAGACACATGCGGTCCGTTTTAACATCATATTCCCACAGGAACAGCTGAGCAATAAGAGTAGCCCTGTCCTCCATAGGAGTGACCATGCTGTAATCCGATATGAAGTAAGGGAAATCATACCTTGTTTCACCGCTGACAGCCGCATTATAGTAAGTTGGCGTACTGATGTCATTGTCTGCCTTCTCCCAGTAACCGTCAAAGTCATAGGGATACTCATATCCAACCGGATTCAGCTTTGCCCACTCATCGTGATCAATTTCACCGAGCTTGGCTTCGATAAGGTTTTCTACCGAATGCCACATCTCATGATGCAGAGACGTGCTCGTATCATAGATATCCTTGCTGCATATGGCGATATCGAACCAGTCACCTGTAGTATAGGCGATACCCGAAGCGACAAAATCCGAATAACGGTCGGTCTTCAGGTCCCTGACAACTGATATTCTCAGTCCGCATGACCCGCTGCTGAGCCTGAAGCTGTCGAAAAAGCCCTCAGGATACATAGCAAGGAGCTTTCCGAGCATCTTTATCTTTTCCATTTCATACGTGAACTGGAAATCATCAGCATTCTCCTCGACAGAGCCGAAAATATAGCCTGTATTTGTCTCTGCCGTCTTTACATCGTTTCCGACAAGTATGGTCACTCCGAACTTCTGTCCGATCTTATCGGCTTCCTCGCGTATCTCCTTTAACGCTTCTCCGATACTTGCAGGCTCTTTCAGCTTGTATTCCTGAACATCCGTGTTCTCAAGCAAGGCAGTAAAGTGCTGCTTTTCGGGATCTATCATAATGATACAGCCTTTGGGATTCTCATTGTCCGTGCTGTTCATACCTACGATCCACTGACCGTTTTTTCCGAAGTAACAACAGTTATTGTCAGATAATGAAGCGGAGATATCCAGCTCAACGTTTGCAGCCGTACCATTTTTGACGTCAGCAAGCATCAGTTTGCGGCATCTTATGTAGTCGCTTGTGTTAACAAGCACATAGTCGCTCCGGTGATCACTCCTGAAGGACATGAACTCACGGGGCTCCGCTCTGAATCTGTATGCTTTTTCAACCTTCTTTCCCCCGATACTTCCTGTTTGCAGGATCGTATCCCTGCTTTCCCAGTCAGTGACGGCAAAAGTAAAGTTTTCCCTGGTAATGAGGATATTATTGAATGAGTAAGGCAGCTCAATGACCTCTTTACCGTCTTCTGGGGAATACAGGCCTGTATTTATGCCTTGCGCGTCCTTATGCGAATTGTCGCTTGCAATCATAAGCCGCCTGTCATTTATGTCCCAGTACCAGCCCGAATAATTCTCCAGTGATAAATGTCTGCTTATCTCGCCCTTATCGTTAAGCTTCATAAGGCAGTTTTCATCATCGTCGATCCAGTACAGGCAATTATTCTCCATATCCAGACATGTGCCGCTGCTGCCGCTTCTGATCTCACCGACCCTGACAGGTTCATCGCTTCCCTCGGGATACATAAGTATCATTTCATTTCCCGTCGGATCTAACGTCTGTGAAGTGACGATAGTACCGTTAGACAGCATGCCGAGAACATTCTGATACCTGCTTGGTATCCTGAGTTTTCTGACTGTCTTATCGGATACAGGATCAAAAACGCAGCAGCTTACCGTGAATCTGTCGGTATACTGAACAACTACGGTATCATTGGCTCCGGGGGAAATACTTGTAATATTTCCCTCTGCTTCAAAGCCCTTCAATACCTTTACGCCTGTCAGGTATTCTCTTAAAGGTACCGCTCCGCCCTTTACGGTAGAAGAATAAGCGTAGTAGGAAAGTATCTTTGAAGCATCGACTGCATCGATTATACCGTCCCTGTTCACGTCAGCCGCATACTTCTGACCAGCATTGAAGCCGCCGTCGCCCTTAGTGGAGAGCATCGTATAGCAGCCCAATGTCATGGAGGCGTCAACTGCGTCAACAATGCCGTTGTCATTGATATCGCCGCATATAAAATCCTCGGGAGCCTTACCAAGTGTAACGAACTTATAGCCGTTCGCCTTTGCATATACCTCAGCTGTGGAGCCGTTATAACCGCAAATCGTACCGCTGTATTTTACCTGCTTATCAGCCTTTCCGTACCTTGATTCTGTGTATGAATTGCAGAAAGTACACGGGCCTCCCAGTATCTCACATCCGGGATTCATCACAGTTACCGAGGCAAGAGAAGCGCAGTCTGCAAATGCACCCATTTCGATAACGGATACATTTTCGGGAACAACAACGTTCTTAAGCGAACCGCAGCTTTCAAAATCCCCCCTCATTATGGTCGTATCAAACAGGATTATATCCTCAAGTGAGCTGCAGCCCGAAAATGTTCTGCCGTTGTATCTCTTTATCCCGCCGCAGAAATCCACGGTCTTCAAAGCCGAGCAGCCGAAGAATGCAGCGTCTCCCAGATATTCGGTACTTTCGGGGAGTATCACCTTTTTCAGAGACGCATTTCCCCTCTTACCGTCCTTTTCAACGGAAAAGGCATAGTCTGCTATGCATTTTGTACCGTCCTTAACGGTTATCTCCGTCAGGTCGGAATTAACTCCCTTTATCGTACAAAAGACAGGTCCGCAGTAAACAGGACCGTCATTCTGTGCCTCCAACCATGGAGTTCCTTTTAGTACATCCTTCCCAAATCTTTTTATATCGTCAGAAAACTTTATGCTTTTAAGATTTGAGCAGTTTTCAAATGCAGAGCTGTATATCTCCTGCACAGTTTCCGGAAGCACCACGTTGTCGAGCTTGTCGCAGCCCTTGAATGCGTCAAACGACAGTGTAGTGATACCGTTGCATATATATACGCTTTCAAGCCCGTCACATTCCATGAACGCCTGATCGTTTATATCGCTGACATTGAACGGGACAGTATAAGTATTTCCGGAGTGCTTCGGAGGATATCTAAGTATGCTTGTGCAATAACGGTTGAATAATACCCCGTCTTTGCTTTTGTAGTTCTGATTGTCCTTTGAAACGTTTATCGCCTCAAGGGATACGCAGCCGTCAAAATAACAGTTGAAGTATGTTGTTGAAGCAGGGATATTCAGCGTCTTCAGGCCTGAACAGTTTATAAAAGCGCATTCATTAACTTCAGCAACCGTTTCGGGAATGCTGAATTCTTCATTTATCTTATCGGTACTGCATCTTATAAGATAAGTTTTGTCTGCCGAATATACTGCATTATCCTCGGAAATATAATATTTATTATCCTTGTCTATTTCGATATCAGATATATTTTCAAGCTTGGTCAGCAGACTTCCGAGCTCCGCGACACCTGCCGGTATCCTTATGCTTTTTATCTTACCGGCATTTTTGATATCGATGTAATAGCTGAGTTCCGTAACAGGAAGATCGCCTATAACAGCAGGTATCTCCAAGATCTCACTGTCTCCGTAATACTCCTCCAAACGGACATGATCCTTGTATTTTGTCCACTTCCAGTTCTTGTCCGTCTCTGCATTATCGGATACTGAACTGTTTTTATCATCAATGGGCACGAAATTGCAGCCTATACGCTCAGCATAGCTTTGCAGCTGTGAACCGCTGCAGCCGCACATCTCTCCTGTGTATCTCCATTCAACGCCCAATGGCCTTTCATACCAGAGCATGTCTTCAATAATGCAGAACGGATTTTCCACGGTTATGGACTTGAGCTGCCTGCAGTCAGACAAAGCCCCTTTTTCTATCCTTTTGATATTGGGGGGGATAACTATTTCCTCCAATGAATGGCAGTACGAAAAAGTATCGTCTTTAAGCACTTCCATAGAGGCCGGGATATGTACCTTATTCAGTGAATAACAGCCGAAGAATGCTCCTTTATCAATTGATTCTATAGAATCAGGAAGATTTATCTCCTTGAGATTATCACATCCGTAAAAGGCGGATTCGCCTATATACTTGATACCGTCAGGCAGAGTGACAGATACGAGGCTGCTGACACCTGACATCATTTCTCCGATGTTGTTTACAAAGGCATGCTCATTGATACCTACCGTGCCGTCCTTAACGACAAGAGTGCTTTCCGTTGCAAGCGTACCCTTGAATCTGTACAGCACAGAACCCGTATATACAGCTCCGTCAGGCTGCGATCCGAACCACGGAGTGCCCTCAACGACATCATAGCCGTATTTATATGTTTCCGGGGAAAAGGTGATTTTTGAAAGACTCGTACAGCCCTTGAATGCACTGTTCCTTATTTCTGCAACGCTGTCGGGGATAACAACATTATTCAGTCTGCCGCAGTTGATAAACGCCTCTTCACCGATGATTCCAACAGAATCCGGTATCTCTGCGCTTTCAAGAGCGTCTGCATTTTCAAATGAACGTTTGCCTATCTCCTTAACACCGTCAGGTATGGAAAAAACAATGCTACTGCTGCTGACAGGATATTTGTACAGCTTTTCCTTTGCCTTATCCAATAAAACGCCGTCAACGCTGCTGTAAACCGTATTGTTCTCATCGACATCTATACTTTCAAGAGATGTGCAGTCCCTGAAATCAATACTCTTTAACTCCTTTACGGAAGCCGGGATACTGATCCCGGTAAGCTTACGGCAGTTCCTGAACGCATCGGTTTCCACAACAGCGACCGTATCCGGCACTGTGAACTCACCCTCGGCACATGTAAGACATCTAATAAGCTTTGTCTTGTCTGCTGTGTAAACAGCGTTATTTTCGACTAAAAATTTTTTGTTTGCTTCGCTGATATCTACCTTTTCAAGATTCGGCAGACTTCCCGGAAGGATTCCGAGATCGGTGATAAAGGCAGGTACATGCAGGGTCCGTACCTTTTCCGGACATTCATACGCTACTGTATTATTATCTATTTCAGTAACAGGCAGATCGTCAAGCAGCTCAGGTATATAAAGATCTTCATATGCTCCGCGATATACGGTAATCCTGACATGATCCTTGCAGTTGTACCAAGTCCAGTCATCGTTGTGACGCAATTCATAGTCTTCATCTTCCGTTGAATATGCCGCTTTTGCAGTATATGGCGCCGTTATATTGCTGCTTATGCACGTGACCGCCATTACTGCGGCACTTACAAAGCCTATTATTCGTTTTTTCATCGATTACCTCCAAATATTATTCATTACCTTTTCCATTTGTATTACAATATTACAACGTATATGTTTTCATATATCTCTTTTTATAGTATAGCATATCTGCCGCGGCAACGCAAGAGAAAACGGAACTGACGATATCCTCTTTTCTGTGAGAACGCATTATGGCACTGATACAGATCATTCAGTTCATATTAAAGGTATTTATATTGACAAAACAGCTGTTTGGAGGTATAATCTTAATAGTCGAAGTATCTGTAATGATCTGTTTCAGATTGGAGGTATCACCATGGAACTGCTATTCGTCGCAGCAATTATCATTTTAGCGCTATTATTTATATTGATTGCCTGGTGCTATATCAAAAACACCAGGCTTTTGAAACAAGAATCCGAGAAAGTAAAGGTCGGCAGAGATCTGAGAGACAGGAAAATATGGCTCGTCTGCTCCTGTATATGGATCATTATCGCAGGCAGCACAGTTTATTTCGATACAGAAGAAATACACGATATAAAAAGCGGGATAGCTGATAGAGCCGACCGTTCTCCATACCAGACAGTTGAGGAATACCGTGAAAAACGCCTGAAGATTCCTGTTACTCACAGGAAATTCTACTCTTTACTCGGCGTATTATGGACATTCAGCGGTATCCTATGCGTTGTAGATCTGACAAAATTCAAATATTCCCATGTTACCGAAAACGGAGTTTATTCCCCCGGCTCGTTCATAGCTGCAAAAGATCTTAGTTACGTCATAGACGGAGATACACTTGAGTTTTTCAGGGGCAAACGCAATACTCCGAAAAAGCTTGCAATAATTGAAGATAAGGAACATCTTGAAAGAATGCTTTCTGACAATTACAGTTTCAGATCCGCCGAACAAGTTTAACCTCAATTCAAATCGCTAACAATAAAATTCTTACATAATAAGGAGATTGAAGATGGAAAAGAAAAAGAACCCGAAAGCAATACTGCTTTTAACAGCATTTTTAGTCGGCTGCTTTGGCGGAGGCATGGCAGCAGGAAAAATATTCAAGCATATATCTCCCGCTTCATCAGCCTTGAGCGGAACAGACAAAACTGCACTGATAATAACAGTTGTTGTTTCACTTTTTATTTCTTATCTGCTTATAATAATAATACATGAAGCAGGTCATCTTGTTTTCGGTCTGCTCTCAGGATACAGATATCTGTTATTCAGAATAGGCTCGCTTACACTGATAAAACGCAACAATAAATTTGAATTAAAAAAGCTTTCGATACTCGGAACAGGAGGTCAATGCATTCTTATGCCTCCCGAAAGCAATGAACCCGAAAAAGTCCCGTTTCTTCTCTATCACGCAGGCGGCGGAATCTTCAACTTCCTGACCGCAGTCATAGCATTACCTATAGCCTTTTCGTTAAGCGGGATCATTATACGTACCTTTCTTCTGATATTGGGAACATTATCACTTGTGATCGGATTTACCAACCTTATTCCGATGATAATACAGGTTCCCAATGACGGCTATAACATATTGATGATGCTGAAAAATCCTTCAGAAAGAGTTGCTGTATACAAAACTCTGAAAGTTAACGGTCTCCTCTTTAACGGCATGACTCCATCACAGATCCCTCCCGATCTTTTTGAGCTTGGCAGCGAAGGCTTTTACAAAGTTGTTGAGGAACTGCTGAAAGCGCAAGCTCTCATTGATACTCTGGATTATGAAGGCGCAGAAAAGATTTTATCCGAAGCTAAAAATGATGATAAGATAAAGTATTATTACCTTGAATGCCGTTCGGAGCTGATGTTCTGTAAAATAATGAATGGTGCTCCTGCAGAAGAAATAGAAAAGTTATATGATCAGGAGCTTGCCAAGTACATTGCCAGCGCAGGTAAGACCTTGATTTCCAAGCGAAGGCTGATGTACGCTTATAATTTGCTGATCAGACATGATGCCCAGGCTGCCGAAAAGGAATATCAGGCTGCAATGCAGCTCAAGGATACATACCCAATCGAGGGCGAGATCATTTCGGAATTCAAAATCATTAATGACGTAAAAAAGCGTATGCCTGTATGAGCATACGCTTTTGCATTTTATGTTGAGCTAAAGTTTATATCACTGGTTTCGTCTTTTTTATTTCCACCATTTATCCAAAATCCACCATTGTATCCATGCCCGTGGAATATTAATACTTCAGCTGACCTTGCTAAATCTTTGATTTCATTAGTAGTTGGACGAACTTGCCTACTAACTAAATATCCCAAATCAAGAAAATGATCTACCGTGCTTTGTGCAGCTCCATCATCAGTATTACTTAAAATAGCATTAGCACAGTAAAATACATTAGCAGTCTCCAAATACCAGTTATCATTATCTCTTGAATCATTTCTTTCCCAATTCTGAACAATTTCACAATCATTATAAGAAGAAGTTACAACTTCAAGTACTTTGTTACCATAACTGTTTACAGAACCAATTTCAACACTTTCATCCCCCATTACTCTGATTCTGAAATTCTGTTGATGACAAAAATCTACAGTATCATATACCTTCAGATCTGTGCCATTTGTATCTGTCTCCCAGTGACTCCATAAATCAAAGCATCTACGACCTCCAGCCATTGAATAAATTTTATAGAAACCATTTTCATATTTGATTTGAAACTGCTGATTAGCACCGCCATGAAAATAATATTTTTATTCTTCAACTTATTTTTATATGCAATAAAATTAACCGAGACGATAGATCGGTTTCTTCCCGGAGTACGGAATAAAAAATCAGGCGGATACTCCACAAGTAGAGCTTCCGCCTGTCCTCTATATGCAAAATAAAAAATTACAAAAAGCTAAAAAGAACTAAATGTAAAAACGATCATAATAATGCAGAGAGAAGTCTCCTTAGTATCGACAGAAGACTCATAAAAGCATTCTGCAGGCATGAAGGCACGTTAACCTGAGGCTCTTCTGCGGGAAGTATCTCAAAGTTCAGTACATATGTACCTTCATAGCCGTTTATTCCCTTTATCACAGCAGATGCTGTACCAACGCCGATGTTATTCTCATAGCTGACAGTATAATCCTCGTTCAGCTTAAGCAGTGTATTTTCATCCTTTACAGTAACAAAAGGCTCGATAGCGATTTCTGTATATGTAAAGTCGGGGATACTGTCGAATACGCACTGTTTTATATCGCGGACCTTCTCAGTCGCACCGTTGAGATAGTCAAGAGAAAAGTACTTCCACCAGTTGTTATACTTGCCTGTTTCTTCATTGATACCATCTGCATGAGGCAAGTGCTCAAACCACCATCTGTGATGCTTTTCCATATCGCCGTCTCCCCACTCGGAACAGTTTACGGTCTTTGAAGTTCCTGAAATATCAGGATAATTATACCAGTTGTCACAGTATGACTCAACATCTTCAGTATTGCCCCAGTCGTAATCGGATTTGCTGTTGGGAGCAAAATGAACATTTCCTATACCTGCATTTCCATTTGAAACAAGATCGTAAGCGGTAAATCTCTCCCAGTCGTTATACTCGGAATAGTTCTTTTCGTAATCGGGCGAGCCATAAACATTGTCCATAATAGACTCGGTACGATGACCTGCGTCCTCAAGCATTTCACCGAGCCCGCGCTCATAGTTGAAGCCGTATGCAATAAAATTCCTGCAATCCTCCTTGACTAAGGCGTCGCCGTTCACCCAGAAAGCGTCCTTTCCGGCCATCATTGTCTCGAAAAGCGTAACACCCGTCATAGGACCGCCAAAGAACCACACTTCGTCTATTTCACCGCTGTTTACTTTATCGTAAACATCAAACCTGGTAAAATAGCTGTCATAATCGAAAGAAAAGCCTGAATCTTCCCAACCGTCATAGTTCCAGTAACTGCCTTCGGTGGCATTGCAGGCATCCACAAAAGTTTTGTAATATTCGTCTGTGGTATAAGCCTTTCCTTCCTTATTTACAGGGAACTCATTCAGTTCAATCGTTTCGGCAACAGTATAATTCACATTTCCATAGCTGACCTCAGACATAGCATTTGCAAAACTGTCCGCAAGTTCATAGGGGTCATTCCATTTCTGAAAGAACTTATTCTCAATATCGATAACTTCCATAAGATCGTGCATTTTTACTTCCTGACCGTCTACGTCAAAGACAGGGTCAAAATTAATGATCATTACATTATAGGTATTACCTTCGTCAGACTCCTTTGCAAAAGCCGACATCGGCATTGACGATGCAGCGACTAACGCTGTAAGCAAAACAGTTGAAACTTTTTTCATCAATTTCATAGATATTACTCCTTTGTTTTTTAACAGTTTATACGTTATGATCCAATTCCTCTTCTGTACCGCCAGTAATGCAGAATGTCTGTCTGCCGCATATGTAAAAAAGTTCACCTCCCATAAAATACTTAGTTCCCTGTCATGAAACAGGGCTTACGTTTTTTCAGACATAACAAAAACATGCAAGTTCAGTATATCACGTTTCAGGCAATAAATCAACATGATTCTATAATTATTCCTGCCTTATCAGTGCCGGACAGTAATTTGTAACTTTAATAGTAAAGTCTGTAATAGTATACTGCTCCTTCAGCAGAGGAGCCACCGGCAAATGCAACTATATATGATCAATATATGAAACTAAATGCATTCTTCTTTTTACCGTTGCCTGTTATAATGATAGCAGAAGCTGTACAGCAGGCTCTCCAGCAGTACATCAATACATCAATGTAATCTCAAAAGGCATTCCGAATACGGATATGCCGTTCAGCAATTAAAACAGAACCTAATAAAATTCTCCTTTTAGCTTTATGCTTAACTGGCAAAGGCTTATTTTCGGCAATTGTAAACTTTAGGGCAAAACTATTGAAATTTACTTTGTACAATGCTATAATGTAGAAAAGCAGCATGACTGCAAATAATAAGAATGTCAGGTGAATATTATGAAACTAACGAAGATAGCAGCTGCATTTATGGCGGCTGCAATGATACCATTTTCATCATCAGGTATGAGCAATTTCACAAGAGTTTATGCGGAAAACGCAGAAGCAGTCAAGGTACTCCCCGACTGGGTGCCCCATGATTTTGAGTCTGCCCTTGACTTTCTCAACAAATACGGAGCAACTCATATCGAGGACGGTCTTATATGTGTTGTGTTTACCGAGGCAAAGTCTGAAGGCTCATCACCCTACAGTATCTACGTGACCGAAAACGAAAAACACAAAGACGGCACCGCTGATGAACTTGTACGCACTGTTTACAGCAGCGAAAACAGCCGGAACAACTATGAGGTGGCTGTGTACCGTCCGCTCATTACCGGAAATATGGAGATATCCCTGCTGGATCTTTCCGTACAGGAGGTTCCCCCCGACAAACCTGTGCAGGTACCTGTGCTTGCAGAATACACCTTCAAAACCGACAAGAAGAAAAATATAACCGAGACCGATATCTACAGCTGGTTCCCCGACTGTATCACGGAGTATAACGAATACAAGAAAAAGAACGGCGAAATATCAGTAAAAGACAACTATGTCCTTTTCTGTCTTGATTCTTCCGCAGGCACTCCCTACCGCTGGAGCTCCCCACAGAACTACTATGAGCGCCATTTCACAAACGCTGCCTATGCCGATTGCAGCGAGAAGACCGCGGAGCCCCTTGACGGCGGCGCTGTGCATGAGATCACCGCACTGCAGGCATACAAGGACGGCAGATCAAAGATAATATTCGAGCTTGATCCTCTTGAGGCTCCCGCTAAAGTTGAGAAGCTCCTCGTTGCAGACTGTATCATCAAGGACAGCGCAGGCACAGTTATTTTAGGCGATGATTTTGTTCCTGCTCCCGATGATATTGCCCCCGATACGGTTCGTTTTTCTTTTGTGGACTACGATACCGGCAAGCTCCTTAAACAGGGCACAGATTTCGAGTCTATCAGGGTAGTACCCGAGATATGGAGCTTCAATAACGAGGATTTTCCAAGCACTGTAACTGTCGATGCAGATGCCAATCCCTACGAGTGGGAACAGACAGTTTTTTACAGCGAGACCCTTGATGTCCTTGTTTCAAAAGATTTTCTCCCCGAAAACTACTTCCTCCCCGAGGACTACAAAAAGATAATCAAATACGACAACGGCTCCTTTGACGTTATCATAAAGCTCAGAAAGAACGACGGCTTTGAGCTTCCTCCAGACAGTGTAAGGATAACCGTATACGACAAGGGAACAGGCAAGCTTATCCCCGATGAGATCCTCCAAAATCACTCGTTTACCATTGCTACTGATATAGCGGTCAATAATGTCTATACGGGGCCTGTATTCATCGTAGACCAAAACGGCTTTATCTTTAAATCCGACCTTGCTTCGCTTTACAAGAACGCAGACTATTTTGCATTTTCGTGTGACGATAAGCCTGAAATCACTCTTTATGAAAACAATTCAATGGATCTTGTGTTCAAAACTGAATTAAAAGTATCAGGCGACGTTAACGGCGATGAAGAATTCAACATTTCCGACGTTCTGACACTGCAAAAATGGCTCCTCGGAGCTCCGGATGCGGAACTCATCTACTGGCCGGCAGCAGACTTTTCCATGGATAGCAGAATAGATGTATTTGACCTGTGCATGATGAAAAAAGCCCTGCTCGAAGCAAATGACACAGCTGTTGCTATAAGCCTGACGGAAACAGGCGGCTATGACGGCAGACACATCACATGGGAGGTATACCGCAATGATGACAAGTACTTCCTTTCGAGAGATAACAGCAGGATAGGCAGGATCCCGCCTGAAGACAGCTTCTCCCCTTCCGACAGCAAGACCACATTTGAGATAACCGAGCAGGAATACGGCGAGATAATGTCGATTGACTACTCCGAATACATCGCCGGAAACAAGACCGACAGAGTGCCATCTGGAAGTGACGCGCTGAATTACAACATGAAAGTAACCTTTACAAGCGGCGCCGAAAAGACCACAAACGCCAGTGCAGACAAAGTGACACAGTTGCTGCGCATAATATTTTCAAGCCATGAAAATAAGGATTAAAGTCATCAGGCAGGAGTAGATGTACAATGCGATCTGCAGCAAGTTGTTTAGTTTCTTTTATATTTTTAATATGGTTCGCAGCTTCGATAGCGGGAATGATCTATGTGTCACGCCATGCAGCCTTTCAGTGGCTGATACCGGCATTTCTCGGACAGTATCTGCTGATGTTCGGTATCCTTGGTTTTATCGCCATGTATTTCTCTGGCAAAAAAGGGCTATGGATAGATATAACTGCCATGCTTGCGGGAGTTATGATGATAGTGTTCACCATAGTCTTTCATTACGGCAGCAAGCAGACCAAGACTGAAATCATTGAGCTTATCCCCGTATTCATAGGCGGAGCCATGTTTACAGCAGGCAGCTGCTTTACTGCTGCCGTCCGTATCGGCAAGAAACGCTCCGATGAGAAATACAGTACCCCCGTCAGCGGTACCTGTGTGGACCGCAAGATACGTTTCGGCTCAAGAGCGGCATGGCTGTACTGCCCGGTATATGAGATAGACCTTAACGGCAAAACCGTTACCCTTGACAAAAAAGTTTTCACTAATGTGGGCATACCGCAGATAGGTGAAAGCAGAACGCTGTACATCGACGAAAACGACCTTGAAGGCTATGCTGAACCAATTGCTGACAAAGCGGCACGTATCATCAGTTTGGTCATCTCCGTATCATTCACAGCCGCAGGAGCTGTGATATTGCTGGTGAAACTGATATAATAGCTTCATAAATAAAAAAAGTTCGGTCAAAAGCCGAACTTTTTTCTTTATACATTATACACTGACCTGCCGAACCATATTATTTCCCGTCAGTCTCACGTATCTCAAGGCCGCTCGTATCATACATTACCTTTGCATGATTCTGACGTATGAGCTTCTTTTCAACGTGTTCTCCCGTCACCTTGTCCACCTTGTCGCGATAGACCTCGCCGTTTCTGTAGACAACGCCGTTCTCCCTTGAAAAATAAATATTTTCTGCCATGATATGATACTTGTAGCGCTGAGGATTGTCTGCTCTGAGCTCACCGCAGAGGTATTCGGGAGTGGTATATATCACAAGCTGATAAGTCCTCTTTGTATTATTCCTGAAGCGGTAGTCAAGGTAATTATACATAATGGAGGTACCTGTTCCGAAAGGTATCTTGCGCTGAAAATCAGGGAAGAGATCAAGTCCGTCATGGTGATGATGCTCGGTTATCTCCATATCGGAATGAAGTATCATCCAGTGTATGAGGTTGGTCATCTGACACATGCCTCCGCCAATACCCGGCTCGGTATGGTCCGCAAATATGGTAAGTCCCTCCTTATAGCCCTTTTTTGCAGTGGTATTGCCAACAAGGTACCAGAACGAAAAAGTCTCTCCGGGCCGTATAAGTATCCTGTTTATCTTCGGAGCTGCAATGGAAAGGTTTACAGCCTTGTTCTCCTGAAGCTGCATGTCCACATTGCCAAGTCTGCGCCTTATGAGCGAATTATGCCTGCATATCACGTATTCAAGCTTTTCTTTCTGCCTTGTCCTGGCAAGCTTTTTCATGGTAAGCAGATTCTTCACCGTTCTCATGAAAATACATTTTTTTTCGGAGATCGCATAGGTAAGCGGTGATATTTCGCAAAAAAGCTTTCGTTTCATAGTTGTCACCCTCAGTTTTATATTTTTCTATGGTTTCATCAAAAGCGCATTATGCGTCAGGAAAAGTTCAGATGCGACATTTTATGAACATTTTATTTTACCATATTCTTTGTTCTTTTGCAACACATTTCTTGCCATAAATAATCAAGAAAACAGTTTTGATGTGCATGTTGATATTTTAATTATTCTATGCTATAATAAATGGACTTAAAGCCATTACAGATACGCAAACAAAATATCTGCTCCCAGAAATCGGACGCTCTGCTTATGTGCTGTAAAAAGGCACTGAAGTTTCGGAGGAACAATATGAACAAATACAAGACCCTTGCATTCAACACTATAATTTTCACTGTCGGCAGCTTCAGCGCAAAAATATTCTCACTTCTGCTGAACAATCTCTATACAAAGCACATAAGCCCCTCTGGACTTTATACCAAGACACTGCTGGAAAATCTTGTGCTTTTCCTGCTGCCTGTCTTTACATTTTCCCTTACGGAAGCCGTAGTCCGCTACGGCCTTGACAAGAATTACGACAAGAAACAGATCTTCACCACAGCCTCTGTGCTTACTGTTGCCGGACTGCTCCTTCTGCTGCCTGTTATCCCGCTCCTTAACCTCATTCCCATACTCAAGCCCATAAGGAGCTACTCCGTACTTCTTTTCATTTATATTAGCGCTTCTGCTCTGAGAGCGCTTTGCGCACAGTTTGTACGTGCGAGCAATATGGTAAAGCTTTTCTCACTGGACGGCATTTTAGCCACCATGACCCTCTTTATATTCAATATCGTATTCATTTCAAAGCTCGGCATGGGTGTAAGGGGCTTTATGATATCCATGATACTTTCAGATACCTGCTCCGCCGTTTTTCTTTTCATAGCAGGCAGGATACACAGATATGCCGATATAAAGAGCTTCAGCATGTCTTTCGGGTGCACTATGCTCCGCTTCACCCTGCCGCTTGTGCCAACGGCTGTGATATGGACATTTACC
>JAEEGL011284461.1_pt1 | contig 23366 bp, 18 predicted proteins | sample 9134231 | NCBI WGS metagenome assembly JAEEGL01 (sample SAMN16246548, study PRJNA631951) | gut metagenome | biome: gut microbiome; feature: rumen; material: fiber-attached | host: Bos | place: Iran: Karaj | collected 2018-10
CAAAAACGCAAGATAATCATTGCCCTGAAGCTCTAATAATCTACCAAGCTGAGCCTGAGACAGATATCCTTTGTCTATCGCAATATCACCAAACTTCATATTCATTGAAGCCTGCAAGCCATTAACCTGCTCAGCCTGAGCAATTGTCATAAGCTTTTCAGAAACAGCTATGACTCCAAGCTTCGCTCTGTTATTTTCCTGTGCCTTATATACCTGCAGCAATTGCTGTTTGGTTAAAAGACCTTTCTCTAGCATGTAATTGCCAAGCAATCTATCCAGCATATTTTTACCTCAGTATGATGATAAAAAACGGATATTAGTCTACATTATATATTTTAGACTAATATCCGTTTATAAACAAGCTAATTATAGTATGCAAATCTTCAGTTGTCTTTGCTATCGTTCATTCTCGCCATGGCCTGGTTAAGGGCTTTCTGCACTGCAACATCCTGCGAATCAGATGCTGTACCTCCTGCAGGTTTAGCTGCTCCAGCCTTAGCTCTCATCTTGTCAGCCTGCTGACCAGCAACCTCAAGCATCATCATTCTATCCTTAGGAAGAACAACGCTCTGTCCCTCTGGATTGATAGTGATACCATCCTTATCCCCCATGAACTTGAGGATGTCCTGATATTTGAACACAGCAGCGTTCCACTCAGAACCTCTGAGCTTCTTACCAAATTCTATAGCATCTGTGAATACAGGAAGGAAGTGCTTGTCATCCTTGGTATTGAGTACCAGGAACTTAAACTTGGTATCCTTATTAAACTGCATTCTGCCGTCCTCAAGAACCTCAACAGGGCCTTCATGCTGCATAGGAATGATAAAATTGCTGGATCTGATAAGCGCCAGCATTCTCATCTCCTTAGCCTTGACTACATCATCTCTTTTCTCGTACTGAACAGGCCATCTGAGCTCTTCCATAAAATCAAGCATAGCAAAGTTAAGAGCTGGGTTGATTGGGTTCTTACCAAGATCCTCGTTATTCCACTCACCTGGCGCTGCTACGATTTCATTTCTCTTAAATCTTGCTCTATATGCTCCATTATCTACGAGCACATTCTCGATTCCGATGTAGTACAGATAATCAAAGAAGCCTCTTTTAACTGCAGAAGTATCATCAGGATTTTCTACCTTGATTTCCCTGACCATGAGTCTTCTGAACTGCTTGGCAAAAATCTCTGCTGCTTTTTCAGCCAGCTCTTTTTCAAAATATACATTTCCAAAGCCATGATCAATGAAAGGATAGCCTGTTGTAGCATCGTACAGAACATAGAGAATATCTGCATCTCTTACTCTGCTAAGAAGCTCGTTGTATACCTTTCTGTGATTCTTCTCAAAGCCTGGAAGAGGTGCCTTCTTATTGAACACCTCAAGCGCAGTTAAAAGGAAAAGAATCTCCTGATTAGATAAAAACCTAAGTGAATCTGGTGACATATCTGCATCATAGATCATCTCACCAATCTCATTTTTTCTCTCTTCTGTAACTGTCTCTGGCATCTGAGCTGCCCCAAGCTCAGGCGCATTAACAGGATTAAGCTTAGGAAATCCTGGCCACTCCATGTCCGCATGCGCATCCATAGCAGCCTGCATCTCTTTTTCCTTCTGTGCAACGACGCTCAGCTGCTCCTCAGCCTGCGCCTTCTCAGTGGCTTTCTTACCCCCGAACAAATCAAAAATACCCATAAAATCCTCCTAAAATCCCTGCTGCAAAATTTACGCAGCATATATATCGCAAATCAGCTCTCATAAAAGACCTGAGATACAGCCGCCAAATACTCTGGATCCTTACTTCCAGCTGTTTCATAAGGTGAATGCATAGCAAGCTGTGCAAGACCTATATCTACAGTATTAACAGCAACCTGAGCTGTGGATATATTGCCAAGGGTTGATCCGCCTGGCATATCTGAGCGATTAGTAAAGCTCTGGTATGGAACCCCTGCCTTCTCACACATGAGCTTAAATGTAGCTGCAGAAACCGCATCAGTTGTATATCTCTGGTTAGCATTATACTTGATTACAATACCCTTGTTCATAACTGGTCTGTTGACTGGATCAGCCTTGTCCAGGTTATTAGGGTGAATAGCATGAGCATTATCAGCAGAGATCATAAAACTCTGAGCAACAGCAGTGTAGTACTGCTCATTAGTTCTGCCAAGACACTCATTTATTCTTGTAAGTGTATCCTTGAGGAATGTAGAAGCTGCGCCCTGCTTGGTTCCGCTTCCAACCTCTTCGTTATCAAATACGCAGTGAACAGCCACATTGTCAGAATCAGCTGCATTCAAGAATCCCTCGAAGGTAGTGTATACACACTCCTGATCATCAAGTCTTGAGCTTCCAATAAACTCATCTGAAGCCCCCCATACTGTAGGTTTAACTCTGTTATATAAAAAGAGATCGTGTCCTAAGATATCTTCCTTCTTAACACCTGCTGCCTTTGCAACAACTTCAAAAAACTTGTCCTTGGCACTGTCATCGCCGAAGATAGGAAGCATATCCTTCTGGGCGTTGTACTTGTATCCGTCATTAGCCTCGCGGTTCATGTGAATAGCAAGAGCAGGAAGCATGAGAAGATCCTTGTCGACATTAACAAGCTTGGTCTGTGCCTGACCATTCTTACCTCTAACAATAAGTCTTCCGGCAACTGAAAGAGGTCTGTCAAACCACTCTGCGCAGAGCATTCCGCCGTACTTCTCAACATTTAACTTGATATATGCACCAGGAATTTCCATCTCAGGGTTCTCCTTGATCTTGAAAGAAGGAGAATCGCTGTGGCTTGCGATCATATAAAAGCCCTTAAAATCCTTTTTAGGAATCTTAAAAGAAATAATGGAAGAATCGTTTCTGGTAACAAAATACTTGCCACCTTTTCCGCCCTTAACTGGAGCAATCTTCCACTCATCAGCCTCTCTAAGCTCTGTATATCCAGCCTCAACAAGACGCTTTTTCAGATTATCAACAACCTGAAAACAGGAAGGACTCTCATCAATAAACTCAAGCATTCTTGAAGTTATATCAGTATATAAATTGTTATTTTTCTTTTTAGCCATATAAACCTCGCTATTTTGCCCATGCAAAACATTTCAAATTTTATACCAACTTATATTAATATCTACGCCCCTTTAAGTCAACAAAATCCATGTAAATGCTGCAGTTACAGGCTTTTCACACTATGGTAAAAAACATATTGGATAAAGACTACATGTATGGTAAAATGTAAGCACTTACATTTCAAACAATCTATTATGCCGTATATGTAAGTAAATATGTATAAATCACAGGATTTGAATGGAGATGTTATGACAAGAGAAGAGACCTTCAAGATGCTCAGTGAATATGTTGATTTTCTTTTAGAGAAATCTGATGCAGAGCACCCTTATTGGAACATTGAGAATGTCCTTAGTGGCAAGCCTAACAAGTGGAACTATATTGATGGATGTATGATCACAGCAGTTCTTTCACTTTATGAAATGACTGGTGATCAGAAGTACCTTGATTTTGCTGACAAATTCGTCGGCTGGTTTGTTCAGGAAGATGGTTCTATTAAGACCTACAGCACAGCTGAGTACAATCTTGATAACATCAATCCATCCAAAAATCTGTTCAAATTATATGACCTTACAGGCAAAGAGAAATACAGAAAGGCAATGGATACAGTAAGAGCTCAGCTCGACACAATGCCTCGTACAAATGCAGGCAACTTCTGGCACAAGAACATCTACCCTTATCAGGTATGGCTTGATGGCATGTACATGGCTCAGCCTTTCTATATGGAATACGAGAGACGTTACAACAAGATGCAGGGCTGCCTTGATTCATTTAAGCAGTTCAAGAACGTAGAAGAACTTATGAAGGATGAGAAGACTGGCCTTTACTACCATGGCTACGATGAGAGCCGCGATATGTACTGGGCTGACAAGGAAACTGGCTGCAGTCCTAACTTCTGGCTTCGCGCACTTGGCTGGTTCACAGTTGCTCTTGTTGATACAGCAGAAGCTATGGACGAGTCCATGTACTATGAGTACAGATACCTTCAGACAATGCTTGAGAACCTTGCTAATGCGCTTATTCCTTTCCAGGATGAGAGCGGAATGTTCTATCAGGTTGTGGATAAAAAAGATGATTCCCGCAACTACCTTGAGACATCAGGTACTGCACTTATCGCTTATGGTCTTCTTAAGGGTGTTCGCCTTGGTTACCTTCCTAAGCGTTTCGAGAATGTAGCTATGAAGGCATTTGATGGAATCACAGAAAAATATCTTTCTCGCAATGAAGATGGTTCACCTAAGCTCGGCGGTATCTGCCTCGTAGCAGGTCTTGGTGGAGCTCAGCACCGCGATGGCTCACTTGAGTACTATTTCTCAGAGCCAGTTGTTGAGAATGAAGCTAAGGGTGTTGCACCACTTATTCTTGCTTACACTGAAATTCTTCGTAGAAACAAATAATTACCATAATAAATATGGGCTATGCAATTTGTGCATAGCCCTTTTCTAATGCTTATTTTAATTCATAGGAAATCTTAAACTTATTATCCGCAAATCTCACATTTGCCTTTGCTCCGCAGAGCATTGGAATCATTGGTGGGTGATGACCAATATCAAGATCCATGAGAATAGGCACGCCAAACTGACCAAGCATATCTGTAACAGCCTTGTACTGATCGAGGCCAAACATATCCTGTCCAAAGGCTGCACCAGGTCTGCCAATCAAAAAGCCCTTAACATGAGAAAACCATCCGGCTTCTCTTAGGTTCCAGATAGAACGGCGAATGCTGTAAACATTAAGGTCACAGGCTTCAAGGAACCAGATTATGCCATCATCAGCATACTTTTCAGAAAAGCCCTTGGCATCTTCATAAGGAGTTCCCACAAGATTAGCAAGGCAGTCGAGACAACCACCAATAAGTCTACCTGAGAAGGCTATCTCTTCGTGCACATCAGCGCCATCGATTACTGAGTCTTCATCAGTTCCAGCTTTCTCACCGAGATAAACCTTCATCCTGTTAGGCTCTGTCACATAGTAGCTACACAGATTATCAGGATTCTCAGGAAGCTCCATCTCCCATTTATCATAGCTTTCAAAATCAAGCTTCCTACCAGTGATAAGATCAAAAGCATCCGCAACTGCTGGATGCCACTTGATCATTCCAAAATCTCCCGCACAGGGAGCATAGATTCCAGCAGTATCTGCTAGTGTTACAGATGGGAAAAGAAAGTTTGTATTATCAGAATATCCCATGTACCACTTAGGCTTAGCTGCAGCTACAGTCTTGAAATCGATAAATGGCACAACCTCATCCATAAGCTCTCCGCCGCCAACAGACATAAGCACATCATTCTTATCACTTACGTAGTACTCATTTAATTCCTGTCCGCATTTCTCAGGAGTATTGCTGATACCAATTCCCTCAGCCTTGTCACAGTTAGGTCCCACGTCCAGTCTGTAGCCCATTTCAGAAAAAGTCTTCCTGGCGTTATCAAAACGGCTGATATAAGGTTCAAAGGTACATCCAAAAGATGGTGCCACAAATCCAATCGTTCCACCAGATTTCAAAAACTCAGGATATCGCATACTGTTCCTCCTATGGCTATTTCTATGAAAACGCTACACATCATCAGTTTACAGATTTATAAAACACACTCAAGGGAAAAATCTGATATTAAGCCCAGGCATATCTTCGCATGCCTCACCAGCCAGCCTCCTAAGTGCCTCAAAATACTTACCAAGCCTTAGCTCTGCAAACTTGGAATTATAGAAAACAATGTTCCATTCATCCCCAAACTCTGTAAGCACATCATAAAACGCATCCAGATTTCGTCCATAATAATCAGGAAGAGGCAGCTCTTTTACCAGCGCCTCCTGAAGATCTTCCTTGCTATAAACTTCCATAAGATCAATATAAAAAACCTGTTCCATCATGGTTCTCCATACAATAGTTCAAAGGATTCGTAGTGATCCCCCGTATAATAAATCAGGCCATCATTGGAATATATGATTCGCTTAGCCCCTCGCTTACTCTTACCCAGAGTATCTATATCACACTCGAAGTATTTCCGTCCCTTTTTATTCGGCAAAAGACCTTCATAATTGCCAAAGCGGTCTCCACCGATACACTTTCCAGGCGCATACTTCTCGAGGCTTCCGCCTGGCCATCCGAGCTTTTGTGCCTCCTTCTTGGTGATGAAGTTGGAGGGTAGCTTGCCATATAATGAGATGTAACGAGCCACATCATCCTTGCTGGTGTATGCTTCGTCCTCATCCATTAAGGTATCATTCGAGTCTGCATCCCCAGTATCAGATGACAACGTCACACTTTCCGTTGACTGCTCGGTAGATGCATATACAGTACTTGCTTCTGTCGCCGCTTCAACACTTGCAACTTCTTCACTTACTTCAGTTGAAGAAACTGCACTTGGCTGTGGGGCGTCAATCTTTCCACCTCGGGTGCAACCTGTGATCCATAGCATAAATATCAGCAGCATCCATAGCGCTGATACCTTAAACCTCTTATTCCATTTCCATAATTTCATGGATTGATCACCTCACAAAATTACTTATATGAAACACCTGTAAGAGTGTTCTTCTCAACATTGATAAGCTCAGGCTCTTTATCTGCACTTCCGCTAATTGTCATGTTGGACAGCACAAGCTCTTTGACGTTCTTGGCATAAATGCTCTTACCGCTCATCTCGTCAAAGTTGTCCATCATAACTGGTCTTTCTGGAACACGCTCGTTCTCAGGAAGGAAGCTTGCATTAATATTCTCAAATACGAGCTTGCCGATAGGTCTCTCTGGAAGGCCCACTGCGCAAAGGATACATGCGCTGGCGCCCTTACACTCTATATTTCTTCCAGTAATTGATCCGATAACAGGAGTCATCTCGTCAACTGGGGCTGGAGCCTGATTCTGAACATAATCTGTATGTCCGTCAGGATCGCAGAAATAGAACATATTAACAGTAAATGGCATGTGTACACCATCCATGTCGATATTCTCGAACAGAATGTCATCAAGAACAGATCTCTCGCCTCTTCCTCGTCTTGTCTTGATTCTAAGGCCTCTGTCAGTTCCGTCAAATATACACTGTGATACTCTTACATTCTTAACTCCGCCTGCAACCTCAGATCCAACAGTCACACTACCATGACCTCTCTCAAATTTGCAGTTACGGATAATAATATTCTCAGTTACCTTGTGATGCTCCATGCTCATGTAGTACTTACCACTCTTGATGGCCATACAGTCATCGCCAACAGAAATAGTAGTGCCAAGAACAAGTACATTCTTGCAGCTCTCAGGATCAAGTCCATCAGTATTAGGTGAATCTGAAGGATTGTGAATATACATATTAAGGAACGCAAGATCATCACTATAGTATGGATGAATTGTCCAGCATGGAGAATTCTGAACGCTAACATTCTGAACTCTTACCTTCTGGCATCTAACAAGGTACATAGCAAAAGGTCTCCATGCGCCTCTCTTAACCTTGGCATTAACCCACCAGTCGCTGTTACCGGCATTTCCATCGATAGTTCCAGGGCCAATGATATCAAGGTTCTGAGCATCTATAGCTGTGATAAGTGAAGCATAACAGTTAAGAGGATTGCCCTCCCAGGTTCCAAGATTATACTCACTCTTTTCATCAGTTGATCTTGTCATTCCAGGAAGAATCGGATAATGATTTCTGTCTGTATCACCAAGGATAACTGCTCCCTCGTCAAGCCAGAAGGTCATGTCACTCTTAAGGAAAAGAGGTGTCACAAGATACTCTCCCTTAGGTACATAAACTGTACCATCCTTGGGGCATGCGCAGATAGCAGCCTGAATTGCTGCTGTATCAAGAGTTACGCCATCTCCCTTGGCTCCAAAGGCTGTAACATCCAAAAGATAAGACTCATGAGCTGTAGTAAACTTCTGGCTCTCTTCTGTTCCCTCAGCCTTAACTGTAATGGTATATTCCTTATCTGGTAAAAGACCTGGCACAGACACTACATTCTGAGTTCCTCTGCACACCTCACAGCCGTCTACTTCTACTATATATTCCTCTGACTGCTGAAAAATAGCATCAGACTCAAGCTCTATAGTCACACTTCTGTTAAAAACTTCTACAATATTGAACTTCATAATACTTCTCCTCGGTTAGTTTCCTATTACAAAAAAAATGCTATCATGTAATACTCTTACATGATAGCATATTTAACACTAACAAAAAGCGATATTTATGAACAGAACCCTTACTATGTTTGCTCTGATCATTCAGCGATAAACTTCTCAATAACATCGGCAGTTTCCGTAATCTGCTGGGTATTGGAGATAGTAGCTTCTCCATCACCGCTCTGCTCTCCATAGTTACCAAAGCCAGCATGATTACCGCCCTGTATCACATATTCCAGTGAATCTGAAGGCCAAAAGGCTTTGCTTCCTTCATAGCCCTCCATATTGAGAACCTTATCCTCTGATCCATAAATGGATAAGAGCTTCATATCTCTTGTACTAAAATCTGTAGTGGTATATGAGGCACACAGGATGATTCCTGCATAGGTTCCATCCTCCTGATCTGCCAGGTATTGGCTTGCTGCCACTCCGCCAAGGGAATGTCCAGCCATATACCACTTCAGATTCTCTGCCTCTTTAGTTCTGTCTGCATATTTCTCTTTTATCAGATCTACTGCATTCATCCTAAGGAACGCCAGATTCTCAGGCATTCTGGGAAGAAGACACACAAAACCTCTTTCAGCCAATTCATACATCAGGCCGCTATAGGCTGTATACTGAACCTTTCCACCCGGGTAAAAAACTATTATCGCCTTTGCCTCTTCCTTGGTAGGAATAAAAACAACAAGGTCTTTATCCGAATAGGTCTGAACGCTATCACCTACGCTCTGCATAATTTCAGTAATCAAGCCACTATCAGCCCTATACGAGCGTGTAGTATATATCTTAAATCCTATGGCAAAAGCAAGCGCTAAAACCAGCACTACACCTAGGATTATGCCAATTACTTTGAAAATCTTTTTTAAAACACTTTTGTTACTCAAGAACTACTGCTCCCTTCATACTATCATCCATGATCCTGAGTAGTTCCATAACACTTGAAAAAGATTTCTTTTCATTAGTAGAAGCTACAACTACATGTCCTTGCCAGGTAGCATTCTGCCTGAAAGCAACTTGTACTACAAAAGTAGCCAGCTTGCCTTTTTTACCCTGGATGTTTCTCGTTCCATGCTGCCTTTGAATCTTATCGATCACCAGCTCATCATCCTTGACCTCTTTTCTCCTATGAGGCTGATGCTCTTTGGGAATGAAGACTCTCTGCTCAAGACCTTTCTGCGGAAAGTCCCATTCATCCATAAGATTATCCATGATGGTCACCATGGAAGTGGCGCTTTCAAACGGTATTGGCTCATCCGAATATTGATGCCATAAACATCCTTGATAATCAGCATTTTCATTGCCATCAATGCAGATACTTATTAAGTTTCTGGCAAATAACATTTGCTTGGCTTCACTCATTAGTTTTGCTCTTCCTTCTGTTCATCATCCTCTTTTTTGGATGTAATCAAAAGACCTGCTGCCACAGCCCCAGCTGCAAGTATTGCCAGCACTCTAAGTGCTAAATTGGTCGAATCTTCAGTTCTTGCTCTTCTGGCTCCAAGAACTGCCGCTCCATTACCTGTATCTCTTCTCGCACCAAGAACCTGTCCTGCCGGAGTAGCTACCGGAGTAGTAGGTGGATCTGTTGGTGGATCTGATGGCGGTGGATCGTATGGTGGTGGTGGCGGATCGTATGGTGGCGGCGGATCTTCACCGCTCGATGTCTCCCAAATCGCGTACAGATCATTAGGAATTCCATCATTATCCGCAGCTATTTTGCCACCAGGCAGAACAAACAACGGATTGTTATCTCCAGGCACTTTACTCCATCCCTTGAATACGTAACCAGGTCTTGTAAACTTGGTATCTGTATCATTAGAAAGAGCTATTACCGTCTCATTGACTCTAAGAAGTCCTTTTGCACCATTTAATACAACAACAGTATTATCCAGTCCGTTATTGGAATGGTAAGTAATCGTAGTGTACTCAGGATCTACGCCGCTGCCTTTCTTGGCATCATATTGTGCCTCGAGGACAACGTACTCGCAAGTATTATCATACCCTGATATATTTTTCTGTAAATACTCTTCTTTTATTCCGATACAATTATTTGGATAATACAGTATATTTTTGCTATCCTGCTGAATCTTCCAGCCTATAAATGCCCAGCCTTCATCAACACTATCTGGCACAGCACCTACAACTGCTGAAGAATCTACAGCGTAAATATACTTATCCAGAGGGAAGCCTGTTCCGTGAGGATCTGATACATTATCAATATATATAACCCTTACATTTCCAGGTCTTCTCCACACCGCAACGAGTGTTATATCTGTCAATACTTCACCATAGCCATAAGGATCATCAGCTATGTACCAGCCAACAAACTCAAATCCTGGTCGTTTAACGCTGGTAATCATCTCGTTCTTTGGAAGCTCATCCGCATAAGCAACAACCAGATGTCCATTTGCTCCTTCCATGGTAATAGGATACGTTTTTATCTTGGTACTGGTTATTGTTCCTCCATCAGGATCAAGAATTACATTACAGGTAACCGGTTTATAAACCGCATACAAAATCTTGTTGGCAAGTGGCATCTTCTCATCCCACTTGTACAGACTAGTTCCTGACGCATCTACGCCTATAGGTGTCTCACTCCAGCCAACAAACTCATAACCAGGCTTATTGTACTTGGCATTGTTCTTAAGATCAGGAACTTTTCCGCTAAAGTATGCAGGATCACTATAGAAGCTTCCGTCAAGCGGCATATCAAACAGGATACTGTCAAATACATCATCTACTTCATCATCAGGAATCTTTTCTGTATTGCCTTTGAAGTTATCCATAAACTCTATCTTTGCAGACAGTCTATGGAAATACAAATAAATGTCATCTGTATCATCATCAGTATAATGACCAGTCAGCTTCGTTCCTGCTACCATAGCATGTTCGACGCCATTCTGGATATAATGATCCGGCTTGAATCCCTTGTAATAGTCATCACAGTAGAACTCAAATTCAGCGCCAACCTCACCATAATGAGAAGTCATGTGTGGAACATCTTCTGTATAAGTACCATCAAGCTCCTCATAAAAGTAATGATAATCTGTATGAGCACCTTCAGGCTTTACCTTATATAGTCTGAACTCATTTTTATCTGTATAAGTAGTAAAGATAAACGAATCCAGGAAGTCCAAATTCAGCTTATCGTACTTATCAGAAAGATGAAGATCATCCTCAAATACCCATGGTCCTTCAGGCCATGTATAACCATACATAGACAGAGGCTGCTCATATAGTCCCTTAAACACTACCGCTTTTCCATTTTCATCCTTGTATCTTTCACCTTTACTCCAGAAAGAAATGGTCATCTCAACTCGATCATAGTATACATTTATGATCGTATCTTCTTCCGGTCTAATGTACTTAGTAGCAATAGTTTTTCCGTCCTCAACTCGTACACCTTCCTGCCAGCTATAAGTAAAACCCTTTTCATTCAGAAGAGTAGCTTTATTAAAAAGATTCTTGTCAGAAGTAGCAGTTTTAGTGCTTGCCTTATGACCCATGTGCTCTAAACCAGTAGTTGTACCATAATAATCGTAGGTCTTCTGGCTCTTACTCGTAATGCGATAGTCATCGTCAACACTCTGCTTCCAGATTACGATCGTATAATCAGCTTCCTCAGCAGGCTTCCACTTTGCATATAGTGTTATGTCCGTATCACTATCCTGATAAACCTTGCTCCAGTCAAATAGTTTGCCTTTAACCTCACCTGCCTTGTTACCAGGCTTAGTATACCAGCCTTCAAAGTCATAGCCTTTTCTGGTTGGAGCAGCAGGTTGCTTAGGGCTATCACCAGTGTATACAAATACAGGATCTGTATATGATGCCCCAGGTCCATTTCCATCGAAATATATCCAATGGATATTGCTAGCAACTGCATATACCGTCTTATATATAGCCACATCTATAGGATCTGTAATAAGGTCTTTGCTTCCCTCAGTAAGTGTCCAGCCAAGGAATGTCTGAGTATCATTCTTAGGCGTAGTAGTGATATCGTTGACCTCTACCTTTGTAGATTCACCAGTTACAAATACTTTCTTTTTAACATAAACAACCTCTCCATCAACACCAATATAGGTGAGATAGTAAGTTGTCTGAATAATGGCATATACATCGATTTTGCTGTCAGCCTCAACATGACCTACAGTACCAAAAGCAACCTCTTTTCCATCAGAAGTACGCCAGCCAAGGAATTCCTCGTCAGACAAAAGCTGTGGAACACCTGGGTTAGCAAGCTTATCGCCTTCCTTAACCATCTGCACACTGTGCTCAGCACCTCTTAAATAGAATGTGTATGTACAAATAGCTCTAAGATCAGCTGTATCACCGCTTGAATTTCCTGAACCGGCTACAATGTATACAGAAAAGGCATTAGCATCAAAAGAAGCTCCACCAGAACTAGCCTCAGCAACCTTTTCAGTATTACCTGCATCATCCTTATGGATTACGCTAAAAGAATCACCACTAAGCTCATTGCTAAGTGTAATTGATACGTGAACAGACCTAGAATCTGACGGCTCTATTTCCTTGCCCTCAGCATTATAGAACGCAATATCTACACCCTTAGCCTGCTGAACATCTTCGCCAAGAGCTTCCTTGGCTGTATCCACAGCAAGAGTATCTGAAATTGCATTTACAACCATAGTTGTACCAGCTGGGAATACACCTTCCTCAGCCTGCACCTCTACATGAACTCCCAGAGAATCGCCCTTGAATTCCTGAGCAGGACTAGCGTCATTTTTCTCTGGTTTCTCCGCTTTCTCAGCAGAAGAAGCCTCTGAAGAAGCATCCGAAGCCGCTTCCACAGAAGAACTTTCTGCAGCAGCATCCTCAGATGAGCTTTCTGTTGCAGCATCCTCTTCTACACTTGCAGAATCACTTGCAGCCGAAGCATCCTTGGTAACATTATCCTCTGGAATAATTGTTGACCCAGGTACAGCAGCTTCCTCAGCTGCAGGTGTTTCCTCAGTTACAGGTGTTGTCTCAGTTGCAGGAGTCCCCTCAGGAACAACCGTCTCTTCAGTACTACCCTCCTGATTCTGAGCCTCTGTAGCTGCAGAATCCTCTGCAGTTGCCTCAGTTTCGTTATTCGAAGCCCCCTCATCGATTGGCTCCTTCTTTTCCTCTTCAGGAACGGCTTCCCATTCCGCAGTAGCTATAGTATCTTCTGATACTACGTCATTTGCAGCATCTTCATCCGCAGCAAGAACTGTTGCGTAGGAAAAAGAAAAATCACTACCAAAGGTAGTGATTGCAAATGCTACTGCCAGTAATACCGCCAGTAATTTGTTAGATCTCTTAAGCATCACATTGCCCCCTCTGATTACTTAATACCTAATTAAATTGTCCCGATACAAACATTATCTAATAAATAAGCAGCGATATCCAATAAAAAAGCAATTGTTTATCGTTTTTTAATAAATTATGCAGTCCCCTCATCTTTTTTACTGCTAAATTCTTTATTGTTCACTGCATTATCCATCAGCTTGAACAACTCCAGCGCACTCCTGAAATGCTCTGTTCTGTTCTCGTCTGCCCAAACAACACTCCCCTGCCATGTGCCGTTCTCGCAATGATTTACCTTAATAATAAAGGTCCCCTTATTTTTGCCCATAAACACTTCCTTTCATACATTACATATTTTATCTAAAGGCAATCATAATTCTAATCATAATTCGTATATTTTTTGTACAATAATAAGTAAAATGTTTAAATATACATATTATCCTGCAACTCCTGCCTCGGAAGAAATGGGGCCAAATCTTCAAGAGGCGGACTCGATAAGGTTCCGTCAGGATTTCTTCTGGCCGAGCTCTTAGGTTCCCACACCTGCTCAGTGTCAGTGAACACCTCGCATAATACAGCTCCTTTGGCCTTCAAAGCCTCCCCAAGCTTATCCGCCATCTCGTCGCCAGTTTTAATGGAAAAATATTCATATCCAAATGCATTTGCTATTTTCTCGAAACTTGGGAACGCAAGATCCCCACTTTCAGGGCCAATTCCAACCTTAGAATACTCAGAAAAGATATTGTTCTGAGTAATTCTGATTGAATGGTATCCATTGTTATTAATAAGAAATATCTTAACCGGTAATTTATTGGTGATAACCGTCTGCAGCTCCTGAAGGTTCATCATTATGCTGCCATCACCTTCAAGGCAGATAGTTTCTCTTTTGCCTGAGCTTATGCACATCCCGATTGCAGCTGGAAGTCCATAGCCCATACTTGCAACGCCGTTGTTGTTAAAAAATCTGGTTCCTTCCTTGATGCACCAGCTCTGATGTCCGGCCACGCAGCATGCGCCGTTACTTACAGCAGTAAGGCTGCCCTTGGGAAGGCTATCAGAGAGGCTCTTCATAAATCCGTAGACATTTACAGGATTATTACCTGTGTTTATCTGTGCCTCAGATACTACCGGGTACTTTTCTTTCCAGGTAATACACTGTTTTCTCCAGTCATCGCAAGGGCTAACAGGAGCATCTTCTCCTATAATGCCTGCCATTACCTCGCAGAAATCCCTGGCATCAGCCCAAATCCTATCATCCACATGGATGGTGTGCTTGCTCATCTCGGCTCTGTCCACATCTACCATGATGACCTTCGCTTCTCTTGCCCAGGTAGTCCAGTTATATCCCACCTGTCTGATGGAAAGCCTGCTGCCTATTACCAGCAAAAGATCTGAATTCTGTACTGCAAAGTTTCCTGCGCGGTCACCCATATTGCCGCCTCTTCCACAGTACAGAGGATTGTCATCTTCCATGAGATCAATAGAGTTCCAATATGTACAAACAGGAACTCCAAGCTTATCTACCATTGCCCTGAAAGCTTCAAAGCCGCCGGATATACGAACTCCGCCGCCCGCATAGATCACAGGTCTCTTGGCATTCCTGATCTGTTCAAGGATTTCTCTGGCCTTAACCTCATCAAACTTAGGTGGTAAAAGATCTGCATATCCCTCACCATCTGGATCAAAGCCTCTTAGGTTGTCTACGTCCACATCTGTATTCTGAAGGTTTACAGGTACATCAACCCAGACAGGACCTGGTCTTCCGCTCTCCATCAGATACCACGCCTTCTCCATGTGATATCGAATATCTTCAGGTTTTTCTAGCATGACCGCATATTTACAGATATGCTGAGTCATTTTGGTAATGTCATACTCCTGATCTCCAAGAGATCTGATATCACCAAAAGAGTCTGCCTCCAAATCGCCCTGCACAAGCTGCTTCCAGTACCTTACTGTTGTATCAAAACGCACCTGACCACTTACAACAAACATAGGAAGGGAATCGAGCCAGCCCCCCATTACTCCTGTGATCGCATTAGTTCCACCAGGGCCGGAAGTTACGCAAAGAGCCGCAACTCTATTCTCTAACCTTGAATAACTCTCTGCTGCCATAGCAGCGCCCTGTTCATGATGGAACTGAGTACATCTGATTCCCTCTGCATGGCCAAAGGAATTATCCAGAAACATGGCTCCGCCGCCTACTACCATAAAGCAGTCAGTGACGCCTTTTTTACTAAGGAAATCTACTATATAATCAGAAATCTTCATAGCCGTCACCACTTGATCCAAGGAGCTCTGCCAGTCTCGATAAGACTTGATAATTCATCTCTTTCTCTGGCAGTATCCATGCACTTCCAAAAGCCGTTATATTCATAAGCCGCCATCTGCCCGTCTCTTACAAGATCATGCATTGGCTCTTTTTCAAAGAAAGTATCATCACCTTCTATATAGTCAAAGACACCTGGCTCAAGCACCATGTATCCGCCGTTGATTCTGGCGCCGTCGATGCTGGCCTTCTCTCTGAAATCTCTTACTAAGGACTTATCATTTCTGTCTATATCAAAGACACCAAATCTCTGACCAGCCAGGATAGCTGTGACTGTGGCTGTTTTGCCATGCTCTCTGTGGAACTTAAGAAGGTCATTCATGTCTATGTCACATACGCCATCACCATAAGTCATGAAGAAGGTCTCGTCTCCGACATGCTCACGGATTCTCTTGATACGGCCACCTGTCATGGTGCTATAGCCTGTATCAACAACTGTAACCTTCCATGGCTCAGCCTTCTGCGAGTGGAACTTAACCATTCCATTATTCGTAAAATCAAAGGTAACATCGCAGTTATGGAGATAATAGTTGGCAAAGTATTCCTTGATAACCTCCTGCTTGTAACCTGCGCAGATTATAAACTCGTTAAATCCATGATAGGAATATTCCTTCATTATATGCCAGAGAATAGGCTTGCCACCTATCTCGATCATTGGCTTAGGTCTCAAATGGCTCTCTTCACTGATTCGTGTACCAAAGCCTCCTGCTAAAATAACTACTTTCATTTCTTAAAGCTGATTCCTTTCCATATTGAACGTAACGTTCAAATAAACAAAAATGATTTTAGCACATTCAGCTGAGTTTAAACCATTTTGACCATAATTTTCACATAATCCTCAGATTTACGCTTCATTATATCAAGGCCTTTGTCCATTTCTTCTAATGAAAAGACATGTGTAACCAGATTCTCAGGTGAAAACTCAAAGCTGTTTTCTCTCTTTTTCTTCACAAGCCAGTCAAGAACAAACTGCCAGTCATCGTGATAGTTCTTTTTGCGTGTCTGCCTGCCTTCAAAGGATGAATTCCAGGTTCCAAGAACCGTCATCTGATTGCGAAGAATCTTCCAATAAGTCTCTCTGGTTAGCTCCATATCTGATGCCGGATTGCCCACCAGCATTACGGTACCAAGAGGCGCAGTGCTCCTGATTGCCTGCTCATAGCTCTCTGATCTTCCGATACATTCAAAATAGTAGTCCACACCTTTACCGCCCAGGAGACTCTTTACAAAATGTGACGTATCTTCGTATCTGACATCACAGTAGTCCTGCTCAAAATATCCCATGCTCATGAGCATTCTCTTTTGCACGTCCTTATTACCAATGCAATAAGACATAGGAAAGCCCAGGTCTCTTATGAACATCGCTGTTAAAAGACCTATTGTACCAAGACCACATACCAGTACCGTTACGTCTTCATAATCTGCATTAACCTTGTATTTATCCGTCAAAAGACCTGCTCTTTTGATTGAATGAATGGCAACTCCCATGGGTTCAAGCATTGCAGCTTCCATATCTGTCACTTCATCTGGAAGTGGTACAAGATTCCATACAGGGACTGTTACATACTCCGCAAATCCCCCATCGCACCTTGAACCCAGATAATTGTAGTTCTCGCACATCTCATAATAGCCGCTCTGACACTGAGGACAGGTCTTACAAGGTATCAGAGGAAATACGCCAACTCTTTTTCCGATGAGCTCAGGCTTATCCTTGCACTCTTCTACAACTCCTGAAAACTCATGCCCAGGAATCAAAGGCATATTGTGAGCTCCTGACTTGAATATCCTTGGTATATCTGAACCGCAGATTCCGCAATAGGACACCTTAACAAGTGCCTCTCCCTTTTTGGGAATCGGCTTATCCAGCTCTGTATATTTAATATTTCCAATACCGTACAGTACCTGTGCCTTCATTCTGTGCCTCTCTGTTACTCACTTGCAAAGACCTGTCTTGCTCTCTCCATATCCTCTGCAGTCGTTATCTTGAAGTTCCTCTGATCACCTGGGATCATGGCCACATCCATACCCGCCATGACAGCTGCCTCAGTTGAGCCTTTTATCAAAAGAATCTTATCAGGCAAAAGGTCTTCGTTGGCCTTAAGGTATTTCTCATACCAGAAGGCTTCTGGTGCCTGACCTGCGTAAATATTATTTCTATTAAGAAGCTCATCCACCTTCTGACCACTTCTGCTAAAATACACCGTATCATTCATAGGAATGACAGGCATAGCTCCGTCGTGCTCATCCAGAGCCAAAAGACATTCATTTACAGTATCCACTGTAACAAAGGGTCTTGCTGCATCATGAATTATGATTCCATCGATAGTTTCTTTTCCAAGAATATCTCCAATATCCTTCATTGCATTATAAATAGATAGCTGCCTGTTTTCCCCCGGGTCTGAAAAGCCAAGGAATTTCTCTGCAATCGGAGACTCAGGGTCCTCGAACATGGCATCTTCAATTTTTTCTCTATAGGCTTTGTCTGCAACAATCTGAATGTTTCCGACATATTCAGATTCTGCAAAGGCTCTCATGCTATGAAGTATCATCATCTGCCCTGATAATTCCAGAAACTGTTTGGGCACACCTCCTCCAAGCCTTGAGCCTGTTCCACCAGCCAGTATAATCGCTATATTCATGGCGCTCCTTTTCTTGTCTGACAAGTCACCAATGTTATTATGTTTCGCGTTAATTTATAAGATAATTATACGAAATAAAGCACCGTATCGCAAACTGCGAACGGTGCTCATATACTGGTATTTATTTGCTTATCATAGCTCAGAAGATAATTATTTCCTCTTCCTGTTTTGTTTCTTCTTGTTTTGTTTCTTCTTGCTTAGTCTCTTCTTCCTTAGGTCCCTCTATTGTCTGTTCAGAAGCTGAATTTTCAGGCTCTGATTCCTGCTCCTTTTCAGTTATCACTGTTGCTTCGTCTTTAGGCTCATTAGCTTTTTCATCTTCTTTTTCATATAAGATTACATTAGCATCTGATTCCACAGCATCTTCCTCAGATCCTGTAACCTCTTCTTCAGTATCTATAATCGTTTCCTGAGATGTCATAGCCTCTTCTTCGTCAAAGGCCATGAGCTCTCTGATCATTGCAGCTTTTATTTCTTCAAACTGCTCCATGGCCATCAGCTCAACTTCATCATCGATGAGCCTGTTTACCTCTTCCTCGAGATCAGCCTTAAATCTGGCACTGGCAAGCTTAATAAGCTCTTCTTTGCGAAGCTTTGCTATCTTCTCTATTCTTACTTCTGCCTGCTCTCTTTCTTTATCAATATCCTCAACTGCACTGGTTGGATATACTCTCTTTGCTATTATTGCAGAAGCATTAGTCTCAAGATAATCAGCAACCATATTCTCTATATCTGACTCGTACAGTTCAACCTCCTGGTCAAACTCATCTTTATCAGGTTCAATCGCCTCTGTGCTCCAAGTAACCTGGATCATAGGCACCTGTTCAAGATGTCCCCATTCAGCATCCGTGTTACAGTCTGCATAAATGTAAAATGAGAAGGAATCAAACACATCCTCACTGACATCTTCATTTATTGTGTAGTCATATTTTTCTTTATCTTCATTCCAAACAAAGCTATAGGTGTCATCTGGTGCAGCACCCAGAACTAATTCTATACTTGCTTCGCCATATTCTGTAATAACAGAACCGATGCCGTCTTCATCGCAGAGCGCCATAAATATGCTATGTTCCGGGCCCTCAAGCTCAGATCTGCTGCTGACAAACTCTAATCCACCTGCATTAGATACTGTAGCTTTTACTGTCAGGCGAATCGGTACATTGCCACGATTTACAACGGTCATAACATCACTGCTACTGGAAAACAGATACTCGCCCTGTGTATTCTTGAAAAGAACTGTTGCTCCCTCTTCTACACGACCACCACCATACTTGGCTGCATCTGTGCTATAAATAAGGCCAAGAGGATCAATGATAAAATCAAAAGGACTCTCCTCACCAATTAATGGCATCTTAGTATTTACCACATCAATAGGATGCTGATCACTGTCCACCTGACGCGCCAGATCATCTTCATCTATTTCAGCCAAAAGAGCTTCCATATCCATATTTTCAAGAATGACAGTTTTATCGATAGATTCCAAAATAGCTTCAGCATCAACAAAAGACCTAAGGTCATCTCTATCTATCTGACCCCAGATCGCATCTTCATCTATCTCATATTCTGCTTCTACGCCATAATTAACTAAGTCTCCATTGTCAGCCGCACTACTACCAGAGCCGAAGACGACCATTTCGTCAACGCCTGTAGCAAAGGCCATTATAGGGCATGCAGCTATGATTAAAGCTGATACAACGGAGCTTATTCCCATTTTCAGGTATTTTCGGGTCAACATACTATATCCTCCTGATCGAAAAACCCAATACTGGTGCATATATTATATCGGCAAAAAAACCAAAAATATTAGACTTTACACACTTTTAAGAAAGAATTAATACCCACTATATTACTTCTTGCCAATAATGTAGTCTTGTGATATATTGTATGTAGTAATCAATACTACATGTGATTATTTTAATAACCACAAACATGGAGGTTACATTATGACTTCAAAAGAACTCAAGAAATATTTCAAGGATCATCTGGTACCTAAAAAGCTTTATAAGATAGGTGGCCATCATAAGAATAGAATCTGCCTCGACAAGACAGATAAAGGCTGGGCAGTATTTTTCCAGGACAATAAGGAGCGCATCGGAGTAATGAACTTTGTTGATGAAGCTTCTGCCTGCAACACCATGAAGGATGAGCTTAGAAAGCTCATGGAGCAGTTATACGGAATCACATGGGCTCCAGCAAGATAAGAATATTGTGCATGTCATGCATTAGAAAAGGAAATGCCTGTTAAATCCAATAGGCATTTCCTTTTTTGTTTCTAATATATCAGTTTATCCTGTCTATAACCGACAAAGCAGCCAGTACAGCTCCCTGTCCCCATGGGTAATTACCATAATTCTGATAATGAACAGCAAAATCATCACAGGAGCCAAGAGCATCCGTTACTATACCGTTTCTGGTATGCTCGAGCATAGACTCTCTTGTCTTCAATAGGCTGTTTTTCACTTTTTCTTTTCTGGTCTCGTCTGCATCAAATAGACCACCTTCATAAGCTCTCGCTATTGAATAGGCTATCATTCCTGTAGCCGACATGTCGATATGACCATCAACTGCATTTATCTGCCAGCTCCAGCCGCCGTCTATCCTCTGATACTCAGCTGCCACATCACACAGTTCCATGAACCATGGGATAATATCAAAACCAGACCATTCTTTTTTATCTTTTATCTTTGTGCTAAGTCCCTTTTCCAAAAGAGCTGCTTCTGACAGTCCAAGCATCATCCATCCATGTGCTCTTCCCCATCCAAGAAGTCCCTTTTTCTCACATAAGGCGTTTCCATCAGCATCATACTTATCAGGTGAAATCAGGTAGCCATGATACAAAAGGCCACTTTTTTCATCACGTCCATGATAATAGAAATTCATCAGCTGCGTATATATCTTGCCAATTATGGATACATAATCAGATGCACTGTAATAATTCAGGTCATTCTGAGTCTGTGTGTCAAAAGAAGCTTCATCTGCACTCAACCTGCTTCTGGTATCTGCTGCCATAAACATAGTAACCTGGCCAATTCCATCGGCAAAAATATTCATATTCCCTTTGCCAGGGTTATAAATTATAGCTCCCTGACTGTCTGTCTTGGCAGCCTTGAGATACTCTCTAATAATCTCCTGCCCCTTGCGATAGCTTTCTGAGCTTTCTCCATCCTGTAGCCTCAGCATACTAAAGCCGGCAAGTGCATCGTCCACAAAACGGATCCTGCTGCCATACTCATTCTGCCACAGGTGCGTATGTGCATCCAATGCCTTACGGATAGTGCTCTCCAGCTCAGGATCATCCTTACAGTTACTGATAGCTTCAGTAAGTCCCAACATAAGCATTCCTGAAGGCCAGAACATTGGATCCTTAGTTCTTGTCGACCTTCCCAGCAGCTTTTTGACCATATCCTTAAGTCTCTGAGAAGGAGTGACCTTCATTATATTCGCAAGTTCCTTCGCAGTCCTTGTAACTATCTGCTCATATTCATTCCCATTCTGATTCATAGAAGCTTTTCCTTTACTTTGCCAGTGAGATACTTAAACTCTTCTGTTCTGCCATACAAAAGTACATAAACTCCGTTAAAGATCACAGTAATGATAATTGCCATCAAAAGAAATGTTCCAATATTAAGGTTAACCAATACAATGCTACTGATGTAATTACATACCACCAGTACGAATATCAGGCTTGCAAGATACTTGCCGGAATCCACAAAATAGCTGGCTGCTGATCTATCAAAGCAGGCCTTATAGATAATAACCGGCTTGGTAAAATTAGCAATAAGTCCTGATACTATTGTTCCGATGTAAACACCAGTTATTCCAAGTGGTGTCTGTACCAGCCAGATTGATAATATCAGATTAACTGCGCCCTGAATAAGCGCAAGATATTTGTCCTGCTCAAAAACGCCTGCTGCCGTCTTGTAGTTACTAAGTACGATTCTGTCTCCTTTGAAATAATAATCAATAAGAATGCAGTACACAGCAGCTGGAACCAGTATCCAGTCATCTCCAAGCCATATCCTGATAAGTGGTGTCAAAAGAACCATGAAGCCCACACAGGAGAAGCCATAAATCCAGGAAGCAAAGAACCTGTAAACCTTGAACATTCCAAACTGCTTCTCTCTAGACTCAGTTGCTATAAGATTTCCAAAGCTTGAGATAACAGAATTGAAAATGATATTTACAAAATTTGAAACTGTGCTGATGACCATGTTATAGTTATCTACAACACCAGCCATAGCTACTTCTATAAGCGATGAAATAATAAGCGCATCTGTCTGAAGTCTTGCTACATCGCCAACCTTATGGAAAACAAGTGCTTTGGTCTTGCTCCATACCTCATCACTCTCAGCTTTACTAAGCTTTTGAACATTCTTTTCCCTAAGGTAAGGATACATATTATCAAGAAATCTTGATACAAATATCTTCTGGATCAGCTGTACAACTGCATCCGTAATAAGGAACAGGAAAAAGTTCTTGGTAACTACCACCACGATCATCTGAATGGATACAGTAATGATCTTGGTTATAGTAATTACATTGGTCTGAATGTAGTTCTTTTGCTCAGCATTAACAAGACTGTATTTATAAGCCACAAAATAACTGCTGACAGTATTAAACAGGAAAATAAAGTAATAAGTATAAAGCTCTCTGGTAGTGATATTTCCAGGATTCTTAACAAGAAACTCAAGGAAAGGTGTCAAAAGAAGTCCTATAGCAGCAACAACCAGGGCGATGATGTAATACGCCTTCCTGTATAGCTGCATGTAAGACTTTATCTTTTCTTTTTCGCCTCTGGCAACAGGACCATACAAGCTGAAATTAAGCGCTGTTCCTATGCCAAGCTCTGCCATATTAAGGATAGAAAGGACATTTCCATAAAGTGAATTAACTCCCAGAAGAGTCTCATCGAGATAGATGATAAACAGCTTACGGAGAATAAATGAAACCAGCGC
>JAEEGL016103333.1_pt1 | contig 23363 bp, 11 predicted proteins | sample 9134231 | NCBI WGS metagenome assembly JAEEGL01 (sample SAMN16246548, study PRJNA631951) | gut metagenome | biome: gut microbiome; feature: rumen; material: fiber-attached | host: Bos | place: Iran: Karaj | collected 2018-10
CATGCAATATACCGGCTATTCAAAAGCGCCTAGTTGATAAGTTTGGCGGCAGGGTAAAAAACGCTAAGGATTCAGCACTTGTAATTGCTCAGGGGGCTGCCGTGATTGCTGAAATGGGTTGGCTACCATTTTTGACCAAAGACATCCGTATTGTACTTTCGGATGGATCCTACTGGCCGCTGTTTGAAGCCGAACAACCCATCGCTACCGAAAACAAGCTTGCTCATAACGAAGAAGTGTTTACTTGTGTTGATCAACGACAGAAGAGAGCGAAAGTAATTTTAGACGAAGGATATGGACAAGAAGAAGGAAAGACTCTCTGTGTACTCAATGTTCCAACTCTTGGTGATAGACGGTTTGGTGATGACATAGAAATCAGTGGTGATATAGATAAGGATATTATACTTACAATTAAAGCACATAGCAAGTTGGCTATCGAGGATGAATATTCAAAACAAAAGCGTGCTGAAATATATCAACTTTGTTTTGGATTGGATTTGACTGAAAGGTGATCGATAATGGAGAAATCATCATTGAAGCTGGTTTCAAATATTATGCTAAAGTCTAAATTTGAGAAGACCTGGGAAAGTCGGTATGCTTATTTACCTTTTGATCTTCTACCAAGTACGTATAGTGATAAAAGAAGTGACATTAATTTGTCTGAGTATCAAAAAACGCAGAAGCTAAAGAAATTGTTTGCTGCTAAGGTCATTCTAGAGGATAATGAAGAATAACAGTTGTTGCTTTGCAAGTAAAATGGTATCGAAAACCCAACTGCACTATTGAAGATATTATTAATCATATCGGCTTTTCTCTTTGTAGTGATTCTCATATAACTGTTATTTTTTAGGAGATTAACATGAAACAATATGCACCGGGAATGCGCGTAATTATACGCGATGAAGAATGGATTATCAAAAAACTTGTTAAGAACGATTTCGGTGAGGATACATTATACTGTACAGGTATTTCTACGCTTGTGAAAGACAGAGATGCTATTTTCCTCCCGTCTATTGATGACAAAAAGGATCAGATCGAAATCGTTGATCCGGCAAAGGTAACATTGGTAGCAGATTCGTCTCCGTTTTATCGCAGAACGCAGCTATTTCTGGAAAGTCAATGGCGGCAAAAGATTCCGACTGACTCAAAGCTGCATATCGGAAATATGGCTGCAATGGATCTGATGCCGTATCAGCTGGAACCGGCACAGCAGGCACTTCGCAAGCCCAAGCAACGCATCCTGATTGCTGATGCTGTTGGTCTTGGCAAAACGCTGGAAGCGGGCATCCTAATGTCCGAGTTGATTCTGCGCGGAAAAGGAAAGCGAATTCTTGTTGTCACGGCGAAAAGCATGATGACGCAGTTCCAGAAGGAAATGTGGAACCGCTTTACAATTCCGCTGGTGCGTCTTGATTCAACGCGGATTCAGAAGATTCGTTCGCAGCTGCCCTCAAATTATAACCCGTTCTTCTATTATGACAAGGTTATTATCTCCATTGATACGCTGAAACGAGATGTGGAGTACCGTGCGCATCTGGAAAGTGCGGAATGGGATATTATCGTGATTGATGAAGCGCAGAGTGTTGCGGAGCGGAGTGATTCTTCCACGCAACGTGCAAAACTTGCAAAACTGCTTGCAGGTCGCTCAGATACCATGATTATGCTGTCTGCGACTCCGCATGACGGTCGCGCTCGCAGTTTTGCCTCTCTGATGAATATGCTGGATCCGACTGCGATAGCCAATCCGGATGATTATACAAAAGAGGATATTCAGGGACTTTGCATTCGCCGTTTTAAGAAAGATGTCAAGGATCAGGTGCGGGATTCATTCCTGGAGCGTCATGTTGCTGTTGAACACTGCGATGCAAGTGCCGAAGAGGAAGCGGTCTATGATCTGTTTACAGAAATGCAACTTGAAATGGATCAGGGCAGACGGCTTGGCAGCGGTCAGTTATTCAAGACCAGTCTGGAAAAGTCCATGTTTTCCAGCCCTGCTGCATGCATCAAGAGCATTCAGGAACGGCTTTCACGGCTGAAAAAGAAATATGATGGTCGGGAATTTGCTGATATTGACAAGCTCTCCGAGCTGTTGTCTGAATTGCAGAAGATACAGCCGACCGGTTTTTCACGCTATCAGAAACTGCTGTCTTTGTTGAAAAGCAGGGAATACGGCTGGACGCGCACGGCAAATGATCGTGTCGTGATCTTCACTGAACGCATTGAAACGATGAAGTTCCTTGCCGAGCATTTGCGAAATGATCTTGGCTTGAAGCCGAATGCAGTGCAGGAAATTTCCGGCGGCATGAGTGATACGGAACAGCAAAGAGTGGTTGAGGAATTCGGCAGAGAAGAAGCACCCGTGCGCATTCTGGTTGCATCGGATGTTGCTTCGGAAGGTCTGAACCTCCATTATCTCAGCCATCGCATGATTCATTTTGATATCCCGTGGTCGCTTATGGTGTTCCAGCAGCGGAACGGTCGTATTGACAGATACGGTCAGAAAGAGCGCCCGGATATCCGATATCTGCTGACTACAAGTCAGAATCCACGTATTCGCGGAGATATGCGTATTATTGAGATTCTGATTCAGAAAGAAGAACAGGCTCTCAAAAATATCGGTGATCCGACTTTGCTTCTTGGCAAATTCTCCATAGAGGATGAAGAGCAGGTCGTAACGGATGTGATCGAAAGCGGTTCTGATGCTTCTTCTTTTTCAGATATGCTTTCAGAATCTGCGGCGTTTAATCCGCTCGAAATGCTGATGGCAAGTGCTGCAGCAGCTGAAACTGCACCTGAAACGGTTGCAGATACGACACTCTATTCAGATATTGACTATCTCTATAACGCCTTGAACTATATGAATCAGTCGGAATCACATCCGGTTCAGCGATTGGCTACAGTTTCCGGCTTGGAAATCACGATTACGGATGACATGCGGCGCAGACTGCACGCGCTGCTGCCGGAAGAAGCGATGCCGACCGGAGATTATTTGCAGCTCAGCGATGACAAGGCATTCTGTATGGCAGAAATGAAGCGCAGTATGCAGAATAATCTGGAGGAAACCGCCTGGCCGAAGACACAGTATCTCTGGAAACTGCATCCGCTGCTGACGTGGATCAATGACAAGTCCGGTCTGCTGTTTGGCAGAGGACAGGCACCTGTAATCTCTATTCCGGATAAGCTATCTCAGGATGAAGTGATTTTCATTGTGACCGGAAGCTATCCGAATGCAAAATCGGCTTCTTTGGTTGATGAATGGTTCGGTGTTGTCTACCGCAACGGCAAATTCGCTGAAATTCTGCCAATGAACAGCGTTGTGCAGAAAGTGCAACTCGGCAGAGACCGTATTCCAAACACAAATGCGATTACTGACGAACATATCGCGTCATTGGGAGAACTGCGCTCTGATGTGATCGAACAGGCAAAACAGTATCTTGACACATTCCGCATCTCTTATAAGGAACACATGGATCCGCTGCTGGATGCAGAAGTCGATAAACTGGCTGAACTGGAAGAAAAGCACAAGGATTATCAGCTTTCTTTGTTCCAGAATGAGCGTAAGCGCAGTGAAAAAGAGCGCGAAGTCGATGAACTGTTTGAACGATTCACAGATTGGGTACGCGATTCTATGACGATTCAGAACACGCCGTATATCCGTATTGTAACGGTATTGCTGGGAGTATAAGCTATGAGCATGGATTTGACAGGTATTACGAATCAAAACGAATACTATACGAATCATTATCTTGCCTCTATTTTTGAGGAAAATGCAAGTGCGACCATCAGTGCATGGAGAGCAGAGGCTAAGGATAACGCTGATGTACAGACACCGTGGGCAAAACTGCGTGCTTGCAGCAGACAGTTCTATGTTCTGCACAATCGCTATGCGGATTCTGCGGCAGACCATGTCCGGGAATCGGTAACAGAGTTGGCAGCAGCCTATCTGGATGCACTTTCGTACCCTCAGCCTGCACCGCAGCTGATCGACCTTAGTGATGATTTCAAGGTTCCGGTTTATCTGGAACTGACAAAGCCAAATGGTGCTCCGGCAGTCTGGATTCTTCTTTCAGCATCGGCAGAGAGTGAAAGTACGATCCTGTCGCAGTTTGCTTTTGATGCAGAAAAGCCCGAATCTCCGTATCTTCCGATTGAAAATGAGAAGCTGATCGAACAGATTTTCTTCGGCCAGAACGAGCCGCCTCGCTTTGTGATTCTGATCGGTATGAACCAGGTTGCTCTGATCGACCGCAGTAAATGGGACAGAAAAGCATATCTGCAATTTGAACTGGAAGATATTTTCAGCCGCCGCGAGGAAACGACCTTGCAGGCGATGTCCGTGCTGCTGCACCGCGACAGCGTTTGCCCGGAAAGCGGCACGATTCTGCTGGATGAACTGGACAATAACTCGCAGAAGCACGCTGCCGGTGTCTCGCAGGATCTGAAATACGCCCTGCGCGAGTGTATTGAACTGTTGGGCAATGAAGTTTTGTATTCTTTCCGGCATAACGAAGGACAGTACGATCCTGCCGAGGTCGATGCCGGACAGCTGACGTTGGAGTGTCTCCGCTATATGTACCGGATGCTGTTTGTGCTGTTTATCGAGGCAAGACCGGAAGCAGAGTATGTCCCGATTAAGGAACAGGTATACTTCACCGGCTATTCGCTGGAAAGCCTGCGCGATATTGCAGAAAACATCCGTGATGATGTGGACGAAGTCGGTTCCGGCACTTACATTCAGCAGACGCTGAACAATCTGTTTGATCTGATCTATAACGGCTTTCCGTCTGATAATGCAATGCTCCGTAAACTGCAAAAAGCCGAGAGCCTGCACGATATCTTCTATATTTCCCCGTTGAAAGCGCATATCTTCGATCCGCAATATACGGAAATGATCGGAAAAGCAACGCTCCGCAACTGCACCATGCTGAAAATCATCGACCTGATGAGCCTGACACGAGCCACCGGCAAAAAGAACAGCCGCCGGGGGCGCATTTCTTATGCCAATTTGGGAATCAATCAGCTCGGTGCAGTCTATGAAGCGTTGCTTTCCTACCGCGGATTCATCGCGGAGGACGATCTCTACGAAGTTAAGCGCGCCGGTGATTCGTTCGATGAGCTGAATGTCGGCTATTTCGTGAAAGAAACGGAGCTTGACCAGTACACTGAGGACGAGCGCGTCCGCTATGAGAGCGGCGAACGCAAGGGACATCTGCGCGTACATCCGAAGGGAGAATTCATCTATCGCCTTGCCGGTCGAGAGCGCGAGAAATCTGCCTCCTACTATACGCCGGAAGTGCTGACGAAATGCCTGGTCAAGTATGCGCTGAAAGAACTGCTCAAGGACAAGACTGCCGAAGAAATCCTCTCGCTGACCGTCTGCGAGCCCGCAATGGGCAGCGCGGCGTTCCTGAATGAAGCAATCAATCAGCTTGCCGAGGCATATCTCGACAAGGTGCAGCAGGAAACGGGCAAGACCGTTCCGGCGGAAGACCGGCAGATGGAATTGCAAAAGATCAAAATGTATATTGCTGACCGCAATGTCTACGGCATCGACCTGAATCCGGTCGCCGTGGAGCTTGCGGAAGTCTCGCTGTGGCTGAATACGATCTACACGGGCGCTTTTGTGCCGTGGTTCGGCACGCAGCTTGTCAACGGCAATTCGCTGATCGGCGCGCGCCGTCAGTGCTATCTCGCAAGCAATCTGAAAGCAACCTCGAAGGGGCTGCGCTGGTTTGAGCTTGCGCCGGAGCGCGTCCTGTTCACGAAAAAGGACAAGAATGGGCGCAATATTGCTGCACGTTCTGCACAGCAGATCTATCATTTTCTGCTCGGTGATCCGGGCATGTGCGCCTATTCAGATAAGGTCATCAAGAGCCTGAAGCCGGACGAGATCAAGAAAATGGTGGCATGGAACAAAGCGTTCTGCAAGCCGTATACCGATGAGGAAATCACGCTGCTGCGCGATTTATCCCGCATAATCGACGCGCTCTGGAAGGAGCAGATCGCGGCGCGGAAGTGGCTGGAAGAGAACACGCGCAATGCGCTCTCTGTGTTCGGGCATGATGACGACTGCCGCGATTCCAATACGACGATCCGCGAAAAGGACAGCCGCCTGTTCGGCACATATAAGACGCTCGACAAGCAGAACGCCGGTGCGTATGCGCGCTTGAAATTCGCAATGGACTATTGGTGCGCCCTGTGGTTCTGGCCGATTGCGCAGGCGGACGAGCTGCCGAGCCGCTCGGAGTTCATCAATGATATGGACATGATCCTGCGCGGCGTGATGAAAACCGACCACACCGGCGAGGCGCAGGGAATGCTGTTTGCGGATGAGACCGACGAGGACGAGGTCTCTCTGCGCGATACCGAGGTCAACCTCGATCAGCTCTGCATGCTGTTTCCGCGGATGCAGATTGCCCGCGAGGTTGCGGCGCAGAACCGCTTTATGCACTGGGAACTGGAATTTGCCGATCTCTTTGCGGAGCGCGGCGGTTTTGATCTCTTGATCGGAAACCCGCCTTGGATCAAGATCGAATGGAAAGAGCAGGCTGTGCTTGCGGACAAGAACCCGATGTTTGCAATAAAAAAATTGACGGCTACACAAACCACACTGCACCGTGCCGCAGCTCTTGAAAGTATGTTAACATTTGCACTTTATTTCAATGAGTATGAGACAATGACTGGTGAACAGAATTTTCTAAATGCTCCACAAAACTATCCTGATTTACGCGGACAACAAACCAATCTCTATAAGTGCTTCCTCCCCAATGCATGGATGTTTGGAAATGAAAATGGTGTTTCTGGCTTTGTACACCCTGATGGTGTTTTTGATGATCCTAATGGCGGTTTATTAAGAAAGGAAATGATCCCTAGAATTAAATACAGATTTAATTTTAGAAACGAATTACTATTATTCTCAGAAGTATCACATCTCATGTCATTTTCTTTGAACATTTATTCAAATATTCAATCTGATAGCTTTGATAGCATTGTGAATCTATTCATTCCTCACACAATAGATGAGTGCTATTCAGACGATTTCACCAATCCGCTCTATGGTATTAAAGATATAAACGGCAATTGGAATCAAATTGGTTCACGTCAACGAATCGTTAATATCGGAAAAAAAGAGTTGCAATTGTTTTCTCAGTTGTTTGATAATGGACAAAATTGGGAAACAGCAAGAATTCCTTCTTTACATGCCGAACCCTTACTTGGTGTATTGGCATGTTTCGCCGTGCAAAGTGATACTTTAGGTAAATTAAATGACGATAAATACAGTTGCTCAGTTGTTTGGGATGAAACTAATTCGCAGAAAGCAGGGATAATCAAAAGAAATGTACATGAACCGGAATCAGCATATGATGCGATTCTCTCGGGTTCTCATATTGGTGTAGCAAATCCATTATTTAAGGCATCAAGAAAAAAATGTGAAAAGAATTCTGATTTTGACACTATTAATTTATCCGAAGTACCAGAATTATATATCCAGAGATGTAATTATAGTCCTGTAGAATCAATTGAAACATATCTTAATGACTCTCCGGATACTCCATGGAAAACAAAGCATATAAATGAATACAAGATTGTATCAAGGAGAATGCTAAATCAAAGTGGCGAGAGAACATTGACATCTGCTATATCTGCAAGTGGAATGGCACATGTTCATACAGTCATTTCATTAGCGCTTGCGAATAAGGTTGACATGGTAACACTTGCAGGGTGTGAAGCAAGTATCCCTTACGATTTTTTGATTAAAGTAATCGGTAAATCTGATTTCTATTTTAGTACTATGTCGTTGTTTCCATTAATTGATTCTAATAGATACTATGACGTAACGATTCGCGCATTGCTTCTTAATTGCTTGACAAAAAATTATTATACTCTTTGGCAGGATTGCTGGAATGAGCAATTTAGAATTGCAACATGGAGCAAAAAAGATCAACGTTTACGCTCGGAGCGTTTCACTTCCCTGACCGAACAATGGACTTGGGACACGCCCCTGCGCACCGACTACGAGCGCAGACAGGCGCTTGTCGAGATCGACGTCCTCACGGCAATGGCGCTCGGCATGACGCTGGAACAGCTCAAAACGATCTACCGCATTCAGTTCCCCGTCCTGCAGCAGTACGAAGCGGACACATGGTATGACGCAAACGGCAGGATCGTGTTCACCACAAACCGCAGCCTGACGAATGTCGGCTTCACGCGCCCCGAATGGGAAAACGGCATCAAGGGCGCACCGGCAGGGCAGGTGTTCACGCGCACCATCACGGACGATACGCAGCCCGGCGGGCCGGTCGAACGAACGATCGAGTATGTCGCCCCCTTTGACCGCTGCGACCGCGAACAGGACTACGAAACCGCTTGGCAGTTCTTTGAGGAGAAGTATTTATGAGACAGAATATAGAATTTTTCTTACCAAATGCAGAAGATTTAGAGCCAACAGATGCAGATCTTTTAATCATGCATCGAACGTCTTCTGTTACTGCATCAGTTCGTCCTTGTATTCTATCTCGAAGTGATACTGGGATGACCAGAACTATTTTTGCTGCGAAGATGGTAGATAACTCTAATGATCCCCGGAAAAGTGTCGAAGGCACATTGATTTATGAGAGAAAGAGTAAGAACGATATTCAGTATCCAACGGAAAAGGGGCAGAAACCTGATGTTACTCGTCGCACAGTTCATACTGGTGAACTAATGGAACTTCCATTAGATACAGAAGCCACATTTGAACTCTATCAATTGCTAGGAACACTTTATCAAAAATATGAACAGTATGGTATTCCCTATGGAACAGTAGAGTATCATCGGATTGATAGTAGTTTTAAAAACTTTTTGGCGATTATTCAAGAGAACCCAGAAGCGGCCAAAATGATAGGCAACCCCGCAAACTATGATCTCGTTAAACTTTTGCTTAAGCTAATCACAAACGCTGAATCTACTGCATCATTAGCAAATGCCTTGCAAAATCTCGAAAATGCTAATATCGAACAATTAAGTCAATCGATTAGTATTGAGAGATTGAATCGTGTGATAAGCTTGATTGAAGACAATCTTGATAATGATTTGAACGAAGAATTCTGGCAAAAAGATGTTTTCACGGAAAATCAATGGATCCTTGCACAGCTATTTGCAGCACCATGTACAATTTTCCAAGAGAAGGCATATGTAGGCGGTAAAAGTATTGAGAATAGCGCTGGAAACCTGTGCGATTTTCTTTATCAGAATGAACTAACACATAATGTTATCCTTATTGAGATCAAAAAGCCTCAAACTTCAATCATTCATCGCCAATACAGACAAACATATAGTTTTTCAGAAGAATTAAGTGGAGCTGTTAATCAAGTCATTCACTATCGTGATTCAATAACTAAGGAATTTAATGAGCTCGTTCGAAATGGAGACAGACCTTTTTTTGCATTCACACCTAAATGCGTTATTATTATTGGAAAGCTGTCCAATATGAACGAAGGACAAATTGCTGCATTTGAGAACTATCGACATTGCTTAAACAATATTGAGATAATTACATATGATGAAATACTTACTCGTCTAACGGATTTAAGGAGCCTGCTTGTTGAGCCATCATCACTCGAAGGCTTTGAAGAGATTGAGGAAACTATGGACTTTCCATTTTAGTGTTAAGGAGGTCAACATAAATGCTGCCGACTGTTCTTGCTGCCCAGCTTGAAGAAGGGCTTGCGGATTATCTTGACACCACATTCCCGATGCACAATAAGCCGTTCCGCGGCTCTCTGCGCCGGCTGACGGCATCGGACAAGTTCCGGCACGAGCCGTTTATCACGGTGCGTCTGCCGTTTCGCAAGGCGGACAAGATGCCGACCTGCTTTGAGGCGATCCATCCGCAGTATCTGCCGTATGTGCATCAGCAGCGAGCGTTCGACCGTTTGACCGGTGACGACGGCAAATCCACGCTGATCGCAACCGGCACCGGTTCCGGTAAGACGGAGTGTTTCCTCTATCCGATTCTGGAGTATTGCTATCAGCACCGGCTGGAGCGCGGCATCAAAGCGCTTATCATCTACCCGATGAATGCGCTTGCATCCGATCAGGCGCGGCGTATTGCGGAACTGGTTTCCGGCAGTCCTGAGCTGAAAGGCAATGTCAGTGTCGGTATGTATGTCGGCGGCCATGAGGCAAAGCCTGCAAAGACTATGACAGATACCGGGGTGATCACCGATCATCAGACCTTGCTGGACAATCCGCCGGATATCCTGTTGACGAATTACAAGATGCTCGATTATCTGCTTGTCCGCCCGCGCGATGCCAAAATCTGGCAGGCAAATCAGGCAGAAACGCTGAAATATATCGCTGTTGACGAACTGCACACCTTTGACGGTGCTCAGGGTACTGACCTTGCCTGCTTGCTGCGGCGATTGAAAGCGCGCCTGAATACACCGGGCGGCTGGCTTTGCTGTGTCGGTACATCCGCAACAATGGGTTCGCCCGATGAGGCGGAGAGCATCACGAAATATGCCTCGGAGATGTTCAATGAATGGTTTGGCGCAGATGCTGTCGTCACGGAAGATCGTCTTTCTCCGGAGGAATTTTTTGCCGGTTCAGATATTACCGAAACGACGATCCCGACGAATGAGCAGGTCAAGGAACTGGTTCAGTATGTCGATCAGGATGAAGAAGAAGCCTATCTGCAACTTGCCTGCGAAGCATGGCTGCCGGATTTCACAGATGATCTTTTTTCAGACGGTGGCAGACTCGCGCTGACAGAATCGTTGATGCATCATGGATTGCTGCAAGCCGCTATCACGAAAATGCGCGGTAACTATTGGCAGGCACCCAAGCTCGCAGAGGAATTGAAGCCGTATTATGCGCATTTGGCTGAATTAGAGAATGCGGAAGCGGCAATGTACGCGCTGTTTGCGCTGGTTGCCCATGCCCGCAGCGGTGAAACGGGCAAGCTGCGCCCGTTCCTGAATGTGCAGGTACAGCTTTGGGTTCGTGAACTGCGCCGTCTGCTTGCAAATGTATCGCCAGAGAAGATCGAATACGCTGTTTTTGCTGATCTAAACGCACAGCAGGCAAAACAGTATCTACCGGTTGTCAACTGCCGCGACTGCGGCGCGACCGGTTGGGCATCAGTCCTGAATGAACGCCAGAATGCTTCACTTCCAGCATTGGAGCCGTTCTATAACCGCTATTTCAAGACCGATGATAAGATCATCATGATGTTCCCGGAGGACGATCAGGCAGAGGCAAGTCTAAACGGCTTTATTCATGGCAAACTATGCCCCAAGTGTTTACAGGTGCAGTTTTCCGGAACCGGAAGCGATACTTGCGAGTGCTGCGGCGAGGAAATGTTCCCGGTTCTGATCCCGAATCCGATTCCGACCTCCGGAAGCGGCTCTCACAAACAGTATAACTGCCCGTTCTGTCGCAGTAAAAACGGAATCTTTCTTGTGGGTTTGCGCAGTGCCAGCGAGATCGGTTCCAGCCTTTCGCAAATTTTTGCATCAAAATTCAATGATGACAAGAAAGCACTTGCTTTTTCAGATAATGTGCAGGATGCTGCACATAAGGCAGGATTCTTTAATTCCCGTACATGGAAATTCGGTCTGCGCTGTGCAATCCAGAAGTATGTGCTTTCCGGCGGCGCAGGTAAGAATCTTTCCGAGTTCATGGACGGATTCCTGAAATACTGGCATTCTCAATTCAAGGACGATGATTATATCGGTTTCTTTATTGCTCCTAATATGGTATGGATGCCAACATATGAAGACTTGCTCAACAAGCGAACGATTGAAAGACAGAAGGATGCGGATAAACTCATTTACGATATCGACCGCCGTCTGTCTTATGATATCCTGCTAGAATACGGTCTGCGCAGCACGATTGGCAGAACGCTTGAGAAATCCAATTGTTCTGTGCTCTCATACCCAGAGGATTTGTTGAGCAAAGTCATAGACCGTATTAAAGAAAGACTGACGAATGAATATCCAAATCAGAGTGGTTATCAGGTTGATGCCATGGTAATCGGCTATCTGCATTCATTACGCCAGAACGGTGCATTTTATAATCCTGTCTACAAGGCATATATTGACAACCCGAAATCAACCTATGTGCTGTCAAATGATCATGTTCCGTGGATGCCGGGTGTACACACCTATCAGGTTCCACGCTATCTGACAAAGAAGTTGGACGGAAAGTTCCGTGCTTTTGATACCCCGACAAGCAAGCGGTATATAGAGTGGATCCAGCGCTGCATTCAGAGTCAAGAGCTGCTGATGTCCGATATGCCGGATCGAATCTCTGAAATGATACTGGAAGAACTGCTGAAATGCGGACTGCTGTGCGTTTGTCCCTCAGAGTATGCGGGAGAAGTATACCATATTGATTCTCATCATGTTTTTGTATCTTCACAAGTGACACAGGTTAAGTGTGATTGCTGCGGCGCAGTCACCGCTGTTGCAAAGGATAACCTGAGCCACTGGCTTGGTGCGCCCTGCCTCCGCCGCGGATGCAGCGGTAATCTGACCGAACAGCCAGATGCCGGACTGAATTATTACGGGAAACTCTATACCAGCGGAGATATCGCTCGTATCAATGCAAGGGAGCATACCGGTCTGCTTGAAAGAAATGACCGTGAGGAACTGGAGCATGATTTCAAGTTGAAGAAAGCAGAGGCGAAAATATGGGATCCGAATGTTCTGTCCTGCACGCCGACTATGGAAATGGGTATTGACATCGGTGATCTCTCAACCGTCATTCTCTGCAATGTTCCGCCTGCACAGGCTCAATTCTTGCAGCGAACCGGTCGTGCAGGTCGTAAAGACGGCAACGCATTGACACTGGCGATCGCAAATACCCGCCCGCACGATCTGTATTTCTATGCTGATCCGCTGGATATGATGCAGGGCAGCGTCACACCGCCGAAAATCTTCCTGGAAGCATCTGCGGTGTTGGAACGGCAGTTTATTGCCTATTGTATGGATTCATGGGTAAAGCGGGAGCATATTTCGCCGGACGCTATTCCGAAAAAGATAGGCATCTGCCTGAATAAGCTGACAGCGCAGGATCCGAATGATTTTCCGTTCAATTTCCTGCAATATGTCAAGAAGAACATGACTTATCTTCTGAATTCATTTTTGGCTTTGTTTACTCAGTCTTTGGACAGCACTGTCGAGAATGATATTCGGGATTTCGGCTATTCAGATAATCCGGGCATCAACACAGAGATGCAGCAGCGGATTTTTGAGGCATTCCTTGATTTGAAAGAGCAGCGTGATGCGCTGAATAAGAGCATCGAACAGCTGGAAAAGATCATAGAGGAGCTGAAAGCCAAACCACAGGATTCTTCTTTTGATAAAGAAATCAAAGATGTTGAATCGGAGAAAATGGCTCTCATCAATGTGCTTCAGGAACTGAACAAGAAAAATGTGTTCAATTTCATGTCGGATGAAGGCTTGCTGCCGAACTATGCTTTCCCGGAAACCGGAATTGTACTGAAAGCGATCCTCTATCGCAAGAGTGATCCGGATGCGCCGGTTCCTGCCAAGCAGAAATATGGTAAGTCTGTTTATGAATACAGCCGTTCTGCCGCATCTGCTATCAGCGAATTTGCTCCGAATAACAGCTTCTATGTTGACGGCAAAAAGCTGACGATTGCTCAGGTTGACTTAAATAGCGCGAAACTTGTTCCGTGGCGGCTTTGCCCGAACTGTTCCTATGCACAGATAGAAGAAACCGGCAAAAATGTTGCTGCTTGCCCGCGCTGCGGATGCGCAGCATGGGCTGACAGCGGACAGGTGCGGAATATGCTGCGCGTTCAGATGGTTTATTCCAATATGGACTACAAGAAGTCTGTCATCAGCGATGATAATGACGATCGTACAGCAGTATTCTATACTAAGAGCGTGCTGGTCGATGTTGACGAAGAACATGACATTTCCGCCGCTTATCAGATGGATAACAAGGAGTTCTTCTTCGGATATGAGTTCGTTCGGAAAGCCACGCTCCGCGAGATTAACTTTGGCGAAAGCGATATGGTTGGAGAACGGGTATCCATCTGCGGTGATGAACAAGTACGAAAGGGCTTCAAAGTCTGCAAATACTGCGGTAAGATTCAGATATCAGGCAAAAAGCCGAATCATGCGTTCTATTGTAAAACACGAAAAATGCTTGCACCGGACAGTGAACCGTATGAGGAGTGTATGTTCCTATACCGCGAATTTGCGACAGAGGCACTGCGTCTGCTGATTCCGGCCACCTCCATGGACAGTACTCAGGTGCGCGTTGAATCCTTTGCTGCGGCATTTATGCTTGGCATGAAGGAGAAGTTCGGCAATGTCGATCATCTTCGTATGGCGATCAGCAGCGTTCCGGTGAATGATGCGGATTACAGAAAGAATTATCTGGTTGTCTATGATTCTGTCCCGGGCGGAACCGGTTATTTGAAGCAGCTGCTTGCACATGAAGATTCTCTGATCGAAGTATTTGAAAAAGCACTTCGCGTGCTGGAACAGTGCAGCTGCAAGCATGATGAAACAAAAGACGGCTGCTATCACTGCATTTACGCATACCGTCAGAGCAACAGTATCGGAAGCATTTCCAAGAAATCCGCGATCAGTATGCTGAAAGCGATTCTGAGCGGAAAAAACAATCAGAAGAAGATAGATAAACTGGGTTCTATCTCAGTTAATCCCATTTTTGACAGCGAACTGGAAGCGCGTTTTATTGAAGCGCTGCGACAGACAGGCACAGAGTCCCGCAAGGTCACACTGACTGACATTCTGATTGATGAAAAGCGCAGCTATTTACTGCAAATTAACGGAAAAAGCTGGGAAGTTGAGCCGCAGGTCGATCTCGGCAATGACGACGGCGTAGCAGTGAATTGCAGACCTGACTTTGTCATCAGACCGATTGATGATACTGACAAACTGCCGGTTGCTGTCTTTATGGATGGTTTCACATATCATAAAAACAAGGTTGCAGATGATACCTTAAAGCGCACTGCAATTCTGCGCAGCGGTAGATATAGAGTATGGGCACTTAGTTGGAATGATATTCACTCCAATGCGCAGCATAAAGCTGACTATGCAACAGATACGCTGACGCCTGCGAATATGCCCGGACCGGCACTGTATCAGTCCACACTAAAACAAAAGGGCATAGCAGATATGATTCCGGAAAAGTGTCGTCCGTTGGATTTGCTGATGCGTTATCTGGAAATGGATCGTTCCGATGTAGTATTCTTTACACATGCACAGGCATATTCTCTTGCCTTGCTGCAAATGCAGAATATGAAGAAGCAGGATCAGTTCGATGCTTGGAATCACGGCTTTACATCGGCAACCAAAGCAATCAATCCCATGCTGGAACAACTCTCTTTTGGACAAACAGCTTTCGGAACATGGTACCCGCTTAGTTCTAACCAGTCAATCGTGATCTATGCTGGTGTGTCTTTGACCGCTATGAAGGCTGATCCCAATACAGTTCCTTATGTGACTGCTGTACTTATGGATAGATTGGACGAACAGTTTGATACCTATGAAAAGGAATGGAATGGTTTTTGGCATTTCTTCAATATCATGCAGTTCAGTCCGAATTTCTCCGCAGTCAGCACGGACGGAATCGCAAAATTCGTCTATACCGCATTACCTGCGTTCTCAGCTGATACTACTGCGCAATCTGCTGATCCCTGGGCAGAAGCATGGGAATTGATACTTGATGAGGGTGCAGCGGCACTTGCACACAAGCTAAGTGATGCTGGCATTGTCATGCCGGATTCTTTCGGATTTGAAGTTGAGGGTTCATCCGGTGAAGTGATTGCTGAAATGGAGTATGCATGGACAGGAAGAAAGATCGGCTATCTGACAGAGGAAAACCTCAGTTGCAAAGATCAGCTGATTCAGGACGGATGGACTATACTAGCCGCAGGAGATGAGGATGTAGATCCTGCAATATTCGGAGGTGAAGCATAATGGAACAAGCAAAAGTCGCTATCTCTTCTGACTTTCTAACCGCATTTGCGCGGCTGCCCCGTAATGTGCAGGGTAAAGTTACGGAATTCATCAATAAGTTCCGGAGCAATCCGAATCATCCCGGAATCAATTATGAGAGGATTGAAGCGGTCAGTGATTCAAAGATCTGCTCGGTGCGGATCGACAATACATATCGCGGCATTGTTGCCCGTCAGACAGAAGGAAATGTCTATCTTCTCTTGTGGGTCGATCATCATGATGAAGCTTATACATGGGCTAAACGAAAGAAATGCTCAGTAAACCGAGAAACTGGTGCAATTCAGGTATATGAGACCGTAACAACGATTGAACATACAACTGTTTCTGCGAAAGATTGCTTATTCGCACAGGTAACTGATGAAGAATTGCTCCAGCTCGGTGTGCCGTATGAGCAGATTGATTATTTGCGCAGCATCGTAACAGCTGAGGACTTCAATGCTCACAAATCTTTCTTTTCAACTGATGTATATGAAGCTTTGACATGGATTGTTGAGGGCTTCCCTGCTGCGGAAGTCATCGACATGCTGCAAGATCAGCGAGCGAAAGTTGATACGGATGATCTTGGTGCAGCTCTTGAAACGCCTTTGACGCTGCAATCTTTTGTGGTGCCGGAGGACGAAAATGAACTTCGCCGCATCATGTCGGAACCGCTTGAAAAGTGGCGTGTTTTCCTGCATCCGACTCAAAGAGCACTTGTCAAAAAGCATTATTCTGGCTCTGCTCGTGTTTTAGGCGGTGCCGGAACCGGAAAAACTGTTGTTGCAATGCATAGGGCAAAGTATCTGGCATCGCAGCTGACGAACGAGGAACGCATCCTGTTTACGACATTTACTGCGAATCTTGCAGCAGATATCCGTGAAAACCTGAAAAAAATCTGCACAGTCGAGGAGCTGCGCCGGATCGAAGTCATTCATCTGGATGCATGGGTTTCCGCATTTCTGAATCAGCAGAACTATTCGTTCAAGGTGGTCTATGGCACTGAATTCCGTAATCTGCTTCAAGCAGCTATAGACGAAAAAGACCTGAACATGGAGTACAGTCTTTCCTTCTATGAGGAAGAGTGGGTGCGTGTAGTTGCAGCTCAGGAGGCATTTACTTTGGACAAGTATCTCCGAGCAAGTAGACTTGGAAGAGGGACACGCTTGGATCGCAAGAAACGAGTTCAGATCTGGAAGGTGTTTGAGGCATTCCAGAATAAAATGAAGGCGGCGCAGGTTCGGGATGTGTACTCTGCTATGTATGAATGCAAAACACTTCTTTTGCTGAATCCGCTGCTGACTACATATAAGCATATTATCGTGGATGAGGCGCAGGATTTCAGCCCGAATGCTTTTCGCTTGCTGCGTGCGATTGCAGGCGATGAGCACGCGAATGATCTGTTTATCGTCGGCGATGCGCATCAGCGTATCTATAAGAATCGAGCAAATCTCTCGCAGTGTGGGATTTCAATTCGCGGAAGAAGCAGAATGCTCCGTGTAAACTATCGTACAACAGAGGAGATTCGTTCTGCTGCATTTGCTATTCTGAAAGGAATTCCGTTCGATGATCTGGACGGAGCAGAGGACGCTGGCGATCGCTGCCGTTCATTAACTCACGGCGAAAGGCCGGTTCGCTTGGTTTGCAAGGATGAAAATGACGAATTTGCTCAAATTCTGTCTCGGGTCAAGCAACTGACTACGGCAGGAGTATCCATGAAGGATATTTGTATTGTTGCCAGAACGAAGAAAATCCGTGACGCTTTCCGCGATGTCTTTTTGGATCAGGGATTCCAATCTTATATTATTAAGCAAGATCGGATAGATGACCGGAATATTGACGGCTTGCGTCTTGCCACAATGCACCGTGTCAAAGGCCTGGAATTCCAGTATGTATTTATTGTCAGCGTAAATGAGCATATCGTTCCGCTGGATGCTGCAATCGACCGAACTGATAAGATCAGTGAGCAGGAAACAATAACCGCTGAAAAATGCCTGCTGTATGTAGCGTTGACCAGAGCACAAAAAGGAGTTTATCTCTCATATTATGGGGATAAGTCTTCACTCTTATGATAATGAATTACAAGCAAAGTACGCAAATACTCAGAATAATGAAATGGCGAAGTCGGTCAGAAACTGGCTGACTGCGATTGATCTATTTTGCCTGATAAGAACATGGTAATCAATAGTTAGGCAGGTGCTAGCAACAGGGATACAAACGACTCATTTGTCGTTTGATAAACGACCACTTCTTGCTCTATATGTTGTATACTGGAATCATCAAAGGAAAGGAGGCCTTCGAAATGATCGGAGCATTATTAGGTGATATGATTGGCGCACCTTTCGAGTTTGACAGAGGCGCCAAAACAAAGGAATTTCCACTTTTCAGCAAACATTCCAAGTTTACGGATGATTCCGTTATGACAATTGCTGTCGCTGAAGCACTGCTTGATACCCTCGGACAGTCCGACGAGATCATCACGACTACCCTTATTGCATCTATGCAGAAATGGGGAAAGAATAATCCGAATGCAGGGTATGGCGGTATGTTTAGAAAGTGGCTGTCCGAAAAGAATCCGAAGCCGTATGGCAGCTTCGGTAATGGCTCTGCGATGCGAGTTTCTTCTGCCGGCTGGCTCTTTGATGATCTTGAAGCAACACGTCACATTGCTGCTCTCACTGCCTCTGTGTCCCACAACCATCCTGAAGGCATCAAAGGCGCTGAGGCGATCGCCAGTGCAATATTCCTTGCCAGAACAGGCAGAAGTAAGGAAGAGATCAAGAGCTACATTATCGGTGAGTTCGGCTATGACCTTTCCCATACCTGTGATGATATCAGACCGGGATACCACCATGTTGAGACCTGTCAGGAAACCGTACCGGAAGCGATAACAGCGTTTCTGGAAGGACAGGACTTTGAGGATGTCATTCGTACTGCTGTATCGCTTGGTGGTGACTGTGATACCTTAACTTGTATCGCAGGCAGTATGGCAGAGGCTTTTTATGGTGTGCCTGATGATCTGGTGACTGAATGCAGGAGTCATCTGCCAGCGGATATGAATTCAGTGCTTGACAGATTCACGCAGTTTATTACAGAAAAGCAGTCTTTCCACGACGCATTTCTTGATGGAAACGATTTGATAGAGAAGGCAATTAATGCTTACTATGCTGAGGATAGCAAAGAAAACTTGGTTGCAGTTCTCGATGTCATACGCCAGCGCATGCACGCCGATGGGCATTTCATCGTCCCTGTTATCGTCAACGAAGATGACGAGAATCAGTTTGCTTTTCGCACAATTCAGACGAATGATGGTAAACTGTGGCACGTTGTATTTACTTCAAACGAAGAATACGAAAAAGGTGAAAGCAGTGCCGTCGTTTCACATTTTATCGACAGCACCTTGCAGTTCTGCCTGCAAACCGATGCAACCGGTTATATCATCAATCCTTGGGGACAGTCTTTCTTGTTGACAAGAGAACTGATTCAGATGATTTTCGATGCTGACGGGGATGTAGAATACACTGTCCCCGATATTTCGATCACTGAAGAAATACTGGAGGACGGCTCTTTTCTTAAGCGGATTATCGAGATCTGCAACAGAAACCGCACCCAGCTCAATCTAATAAAACTGGCAAAAGTACTGCGTGACAGCTATGTTTGGATTCCCTGTAATATGATTATGAGCGATGAGGACTATGATAATTGGTCCAAGGTCGTTTTGGATGCTGCTGATCAGGGAAATGTTGAATCAATCATTGGACAGGAATTTACTGCTCATGATAATATTCGCATGGTTCCGGATACTCTCCAGAATGGGGACAACTTCTTCTTCCCCGTATTCACGTCTGATGAAGAAATGGGAGAATACGGAGAGCAGTTTTCAAAGATACAGTCTCATTTCCTTGAAGCTATAAAATTGGCTCGGAATAATGAGAAAAACGTCTGTGGAATCGTAATAAACGCTTTTACAGAATCGTTTGTTATACCTGTAGAAATCTTTGATTTTATTACCGAAATGGATTCCAGCATTGAGGGAAAGGAGTAATGTTATGAAAACGATTAGAGTTACCGGAAAAGGACAGATCAAAGTCAAGCCTGATATGACAAGAATCACCATCACATTGGAGGGAATTTATCCGGACTATGCGGAAACACTTCGTCACTCCTCTGAGGATACTGATAGTCTGAAAAAACTCCTCGCTGAGTTCGGATTCAATCGCTCTGATCTGAAAACACTGAATTTCAATATTGATACCGAGTATGAGAGCTATAAAGAAAAAGGTGTTTACAAGCAGCGTTTTATCGGATACCATTTCCGTCATCTTCTCAAAGTGGAGTTTGATTCCGATAATGAGCGCCTCGGCAAGATCCTTTATGCTCTTGCAAATTGCGTATTGAATCCTGAATTCCGCATAAGCTACACAGTAAAAGATCCGGAAGCGGCAAAAAACGAGTTGCTCGGTAAGGCGGTCAATGATGCAAAGGAGAAGGCAGCCGTAATAACGGCAGCTGCTGGTGTTGCGCTGAAAGACATCCAGAACATCGATTACTCATGGGGCGAGATTGAATTTGAGGTAAGTCCAATGAACCGTCTTATGAAGCCTAGCGCTGCTGCTTCTGATATGTATGAAGATGAGTGTTATGACATGGATATTGAACCAGATGATATAGAGGTTTCTGATACGGTAACGGTAGTGTGGGAGATTGAGTAAATCTTTTTCCTTCTTGCTTTTAGAGCAAATACTAATAGAATAAAATAAGATGATGTGCTGTGAAGAACTCTTACAATGATAAAAAGTGTCAGGAGAAAATGCGATGGTTTATGGAAAAACAATTGAACTGTTCCTTGTTAATGGAACAGCCGACAGCCTTGTAACCGCTGAACTCTCAAACTGGAATGGTAAAGCAATCAGGATTCCGCGAACGGAGATTGCTTCATGCAGTAGATCTGACATAACTCAGGCGGGAGTCTATTTTCTGTTTTGCAAACAGGATGATGATACAGTATCTGTCTATATTGGTGAATCCGAAAATATAAAAGAACGACTGATTCAGCATATTCGAGATTATAATGCGGAAAAGGAAAAGTATTATTGGAATACCGCCGTTATCTTTATCGGCAGTGATTTGAACAAGTCGCTCATCCGTTATCTTGAAGATCGTTTTGTAACCATTGCCAAGAGCTGTAAAAGATCTACTGTATTGACGAAGAACACATATTCCAAAACCGTCATAAAGGAATCACAGAAAGCTGCAATGGAAGAATTCATTGACAACGTGAAAATTGTTATTAATGCGCTCGGATTCAATATACTGGAACCAAAGACTCAACCCGAAGCAGATGATGCAGAGACGATGCTGTTTATGAACTATGGCTCCGCACAAGCAAAAGGTAAGAGAACAAGTGATGGTTTTGTTGTCTATGCAGGAAGCATTATTAACGCTACTACCACAAAAGCATGTCCTGAAAGTGCAATTAAGAACCGTACTAAGTATGCGGCGTTTATTGACGAGAATCATGCCTTGACAGATGACCTGCTTTTTTCAAGTCCATCAGGTGCAGCAGCATTTGTCGGCGGTGCTGCCTTAAGTGGGAATGAACTGTGGAAAGATAAAAGCGGTACAAAGCTGAAAGACATTGATTCAGTATGAACCAAGTACCAGAGAAAAGTTGCTACTAGTAGCAACTTTTCAGAACAGAGGTGTCTGAAATGGACGAAATACTTGCTTTCATCATTGAGCCGCGTTTTATAATCGGTGCCTTCGTAGGCTTTCTGATTGCGCTATTCATTATGTCATCAAATTATGATTCAAAAATGAAACATTACGATTCAAAAATGAAAGAAGCTATAAAAAAAGAAAGACAAAAAACGACACAGGCAATGATATGTAAATGCCATTTGGAAAAGGATGGTCAAATATTCGCATATCAAAAAGGAAAACGCAGCGATTTGAAAAAAGCTTCTTTCTGTCCTGAATGCGGAAAAATTCTTTTTTCGCAATTACGACAGTATTGTGATTTCTGCAAACCGAATGTCCGAATTCTTTGGTATTATAAAAATGTTAAGAATGAAACAGTAATTGCCAATTGGTGTCCGATTTGCGGAAGAGAGCTTAGAAAGAAAAAGTAGAATTGGTTTGATGAGAGTGCTATCAAAGTTGCTACTAGTAACACTGTTTTCGAGCAAGAAGAGGTAAAACATGCCGCTTTCTTTGCTGAAAGCGGCATGTTAGCTACTTATTCAATAAAGTACTCATCTGCAAAAGAAAATCGCCCTTTTCGTCCGGAAGCAAGCGGTAATTCTCTACCAACTGCCTTTCTTTCTCAGATAGGTAAGATGCGCTGTCATCAGTGCTGAATAATTCAGCTAAAGTGATACCTAACGGTACGATCAGACGTTCTAGCGTATCAAGTGAGGGGTTACGTCGTCCATTTTCGAGATCGCTTATATAGTTGGGCGAAATGCCTGTGTCTTTGGATATTCTATAAATAGAGATCTCTTTTGATGTTCGTATTTGCCGAATCCTTTGAGCAATGTCAATTTTCATAAAGCATCCCCCTTATCACTATAAATTATAATATATCAACTCATAAATGATAATTACACAATCGTTATTGACAATATTATTATTTTAGTGTTATAATGGAGTAAGGGACTGCGGACATAAAAAAGCCGCCCTCCATAAAAGGAAAGCGGTCTGGCAAAAAACTCTAAAATAGCACTTGACAGGCAACACAAAATGTGCTATAATGAAACAGTGCTTAATAAAGCAATCCCACAGGAAGCATCCGGACGGCAATCCAGATACTTCCCATCATCAGATTGGTGCTCTAACACCGACTGACTTAGTGAGACTGGCTATAGCGTGTTTCCATTATAACACGTAGTTATAGTATTGTCAAGCCTTTCAGTTCGTTGTTTGCAGCATCGGGACTGAAGGGCTTGCTTTTGTCACCAGCACTTTGTACCGATTGGTTTGACGGTCACTCGGCACAAAAGCACATTGAAAACTGAACACATTTTGATTGACGGATTTTTACTTACGGTCGAACGCGCCATGACGCATCCCTGTCCGGTTCTCGGATCAACCCTCATGTTTGCTAGAGGAAGGGAAAGTTGCTACTAGTAGCAACTTTTTATGCGAGCCGCCCGCAAAGAAACAGTAGCCGGGGGAAGAATATACCCCTGCAAATGGCAAACAACCGGCAATCAAATTATACCTTTGGGTATTTGGTATGGGTGTGCCAAATAGGTTGTAAACCTTTCGATTTACAACCTATCAGCGTAATTATCGTGGTCGAGGTGACAGGACTTGAACCTGCGGCCTCTGCGTCCCGAACGCAGCGCTCTACCAAACTGAGCCACACCTCGTTATTCGTTTTCA
>JAEEGL016878214.1_pt1 | contig 23362 bp, 17 predicted proteins | sample 9134231 | NCBI WGS metagenome assembly JAEEGL01 (sample SAMN16246548, study PRJNA631951) | gut metagenome | biome: gut microbiome; feature: rumen; material: fiber-attached | host: Bos | place: Iran: Karaj | collected 2018-10
ACTATGCTCAGGGGTTCAAGATGTTCCTGAACTTGGGTCTGAAGTTCTAATCATTCATGACATTTAATTCAACAATCAACCAGATATTAATAAAACAAACAATACAATCATTATGAAACGTTTTAATTATTATCTCAGCCTGATGCTCCTGTTGGTGTTCACCGCCGCTTGCAGTGATGAGTTTGACCAGCCGCCTATGCTGATTCCCACTGCTCAGCACACTCCCAACATGACCATCGCTGAATTCAAGGCCAAATATTGGCAGGATGCGGTCAATTATATTGACACGGTCAAGGAAGACATCGTCATCCACGGTTGGGTGACCAGTAGCGACGAGAGCGGCAACATCTACAAGTCGCTCTACATCAGTGATGGTACCGCTGGTATCAACATCTCGATCAATCAGAACAGCCTGTATAACAACTACCGCATCGGTCAGGAGGTTGTCATCCCCATGAAGGATTACTACGTGGGCAAGTACAATGGCCAGCAGCAGCTGGGTTATCCCGCCTTCTACGAGAACGGACAAGTGTGGGAGGCCACCTTCCTGCCTCAGGCCATGTGGGAGTCGATGGTTGAGATCAATGGTCTGCCCAACCTGAGTAAGGTGGACACGCTGACTGTTAGCATCAGCGATTTCCAGGGCAAGACCGATGCCGAGACGCTGCTCAAGTACCAGGGCAAGCTGGTGCGCATCAGTGGCGTTCAGTTCACCGAGGCCGATGGCACCCTCACCTATGCCGAGGCCAGTGCGACGACCAACCGCAACATCGCCGACGAGGATGGCAACCAGCTCGTCGTTCGTAACAGCAACTATGCTGACTTCCGCGCCGAACCCCTCCCCGAGGGTCCTGTTGACGTGGTGGGTCTGCTCAGCTTCTATGCTACCCGTCAGAACTCTTCAGGTACTTGGCAGTTCTATCTGCGCAGCATCGATGACGTGATTGGTGGTGGTGGCAAGGGCACCAGGAGCAATCCTTATTTGGTTGAGGAAGCTATTGCCGCTCAGGGTACCGGCAAGGGCTGGGTGGCTGGTTATATCGTGGGCGCTGTTGCTCCCGAGGTGACCAACATCAGCGGTAACTCCGACATCGAGTGGAAGGCTCCGACCACGCTCGACAATACCCTCGTGATTGCCGATGATCCCAACTGCACCGATATCAACAAGTGTATCGTGATACCTCTGCCTCAGGGTTCAAGCTTCCGTGAGCTGGCTAACCTCAAGGACAATGCTATTTATTACAAGGAGTTCCTTAAGGTGAAAGGTACGTTTGCCAATTATATGGGCAAGGCTGGCGTCAATAACAGTGGTGCCAGTGATGAGTTTGTTCTGCCGTTCGCACGTCCCGTGACTGAATTGGATGAAGGCTTCGTGAATGGAATTCCTGACTCATGGACCAATGTAGCCGTGAGCGGTCCCGCCAAGTGGTCAACCTATGCTTATCCCGCTGCAGCACCCACGACGTTCACAGCCCAGTTCCGTTACACCACCGACAGCTCGACGCCAATCGATGCTTGGCTGATTACGCCGCCGCTGGATATCAAGAACGCTAAGGGCAAGAACTTCAGCTTCTCGTCCGAGGTGAACAAGGATGGTAATAATTTCATTGAAGTCTATGTCCTCGACTCCAATGATCCCAAGTCTGCAAAGGTTATGGTGAAACTGAATCCCACCTTGCCGACTCACCCCACCAATGGCAATACCTACAGTGATTGGACTCCTTCGGGTGATCTTGACTTGAGCCAGTGGGCCGACGGCATCTATTATGTTGGCTTCAGGTTCAATGCTCCTGCCGGTTCCAAATACTCCACATGGTGCATTAACAATGTGAAGTTCGGCCAGGGTCCCAAGTTGGATACGTCTTCCGACTTTGAGACGATGCCTGCCCGCACGACTTCGCTGGGCACATATAGCTCGGCAAAGGGTTGGGTAGCCACCAACTGCACGCTCCTTGAGGGTGGTACTGCCGACAGCAACCCCGTATTTAGCTTCATCGGCTATGCGTTGGGTTCGACCTCTGTCTATGCCAAGGCTCCGACCATTAACGGCGGCACTGCTACGACGGGTACGATTGTATCGCCCACGTTGAAGGGTGGAATCTCCAAGTTGCGTTTCAACTACGGTTGCGCTTACTCGGGCAAGGTGCTCTCCTTCCGCGTTGACGTAAAGCAGAACGGCAATGTCGTTAAGACATGGACGATTACCAACAACGAAGTGACTCAAAAGAACGCTTACAGCTTTGAGGAGGCGCTCAATGTCAAGGGCGACTTCACCATCGAGTTCACCAACTTGTGCCCGTCCAATGCCACCGGCAACAAGGACCGTGTATCGATCTGGAACGTGAACTGGGATGCCGCAGAGTAATGGTAAAAGGTTTAGGTTTTAAACTTTAGGTTTGACAATATGTCAAAAGGCAAAAGTTGAAATCAAACGTTTAAAAAGATACGAGCTATGAAAAAGTTTTTCTATATGGCCCTGGCGCTGGTGACCTTTTTTCCAGCGCTGTCCCAGGAAGTGGAACAGGTGAAGCGACAGGATATGCCGCCCGTTGAGCAGGTGGAGGAGGTCGCTGAGCCTGAGGAAGTGCAGGAAGAGCAGTTGGGACGCCGTTACTTGCAGTATGGCGTGATGTTCTACAACCTGGAGAACCTGTTCGACACCATCAACAACAATGGTGTCTATGACCTCGAGTTCTCGCCCGAGGGCGCACGCCAGTGGAACGGTACCAAGTATTGGCAGAAACAGCACAACATGGCCTACACCATCGCTCAGATGGAGGTGAAGGGCTCGCCTGCCGAGGGTCCCGTCCTCATCGGTGTGAGTGAGATTGAAAACATCACCGTGCTGCAGGATCTTGTGCGTCAGCCCGAGCTTAAGGACCGCCGTTACCAGATTGTTCACCATGACAGTCCCGACCGTCGTGGCGTGGATGTGGGGCTCTTGTACAACCCGCGTTTCTTTAAGGTGCTGAACGTTACCAACCAGCGCGTCAACAAGTATCTGCCCGACTATCCCGACTTCCGTTCGCGTGACCAGTTGTGTGTGACGGGTATGCTCGTTGGCGAGAAGGTATCGGTGATTGTCAATCACTGGCCCTCGCGCTTGGGTGGTGAGGAGGCCTCAAGTTACTTGCGTGAGGCTGCAGGCCGTATGGCCCGTGAGACCATGGACTCGCTGCTGCGTGATGATCCCAACCAGGGTATCATCTTCATGGGTGACTTGAACGATGACCCGCAGAACAAGAGCTGTTGTGAAGCCCTGGGCGCTAAGAAGGAAATCAAGGATTGCCTCGCCGAGCAGGGCTCATGCTTCAATCCCTGGTGGAACATCCTGAACAGGGGCATTGGCACCCTGGGTTACAAGGGCAACTGGAACCTGTTTGACCAGATTATTTTCAACGACTACTTCCTGAGGAACTACGACGGCAAGGACAAGCCCACCTTGACCTTCTCGCGTGCCGAGGTGCTGAACCGCAAGTTCTTGCGCAGCAACGAGGGCGACCGTCAGGGTTATCCCTTGCGCACCTTCTCGGGTGGTGTCTTCCTGAACGGTTACAGTGACCACTTCCCCACCATGATTTATCTGGTAAAGGAAATCAAGTAACCGCAAGGTTTTAATACATCAATAACGCTCCGTGACCTCATTTTTGAAGGCCACGGAGTTTTTTTGTGTTTTTGTGTAGCTTTTTGGAGAGTTGATGCGTCTAAGTAGTGAACAAACAATAATAACCCGGATAATTAGAATCACATGATGAAAACGATAGGTTATATATTATTGGCTGCAAACATGCTGTTCATGGCTGTTGGCGCCAACGCGCAGGACAATGCCGCAGCAGTTGAGGAAAAGCCTTACACGTGGACGTTGCAGGATTGCATCAACTGGGCTAAACAGCAGAACATCACCGTCCAGCGCAACAAGGTAAACGTGCGCACCTCGCACATTGCCGTGGAGGATGCCAAGTCCAACCGCCTGCCCACAGTGAACTTCTCAACAAGCCAGTATGTGAGCAACCGTCCGTTCCAGGAGAGTTATAGCGGGGTTGTTGGCAGTGAGGTGATTTCCTTCAGCAACAGGAACAGCTATAGCGGCAGTTATAACTTGGATGCCTCCATGAACTTGTACAATGGTGGTCAGACCAAGAACAATATCCGCTTGGCCGAGATCAATTCACAGATTGCCGAGTTGCAGGTTCTGGCCAGTGAATTGAACATCGAGGAGCAGATCACTCAATTGTATATACAGATTCTCTATTCGCAGGATGCCGTGAAGCATGACGATGAACTCATCGCCCTGGCACAGGCCCAACTGGAGCAGGCGCGTGCCCGCAAGCAGGCTGGCCTGCTCAACAAGGCCGACGTGTCACAGTTTGAGTCGCAGCTGGCTCAGGACAAGTACCGTAAAGTGGCCGATGAGACGACCCTTGACGGTTACCGCCTGCAGCTCAAGCAACTGATGGAGCTGGATGGCGACGAGAACCTGGTGCTGGCCGATCCCGATATGGAGAGCAATGTGCTGGCCGAGTTGCCCAGCAAGCAGCAGGTGTTTGATCACGCCATGGCTTCACGCCCCGAGTTCAAGGCTCACCAGCTGGCCATGGACAAGACCTATATTGACGAGAAGATTGCCAAGGCGGGCAACAAACCCTCAATCAATGCCAGTGCCGGCATCAGCACGACCAACTCGTCGGGTAGCGGCAACATGTTCACCCAGTTGAAGAACCAGTGGAACAACGGCATCGGCGTGACGATGGTGATCCCCATCTGGGACCACGGCAAGACCAAGAATGCTGTCGCAAGGGCCCGATTGGAGCGCGAGAACACCTACCTTGACATGGTCGAGACCCAGAAGAACCTGTGGAAGACCATCGAGAACTACTGGCTCCAGGCCCGCAGCAACCAGCAGCGCTACATCGCTGCCCAGGAGAATGTGGACTACTGCCGCGAGAGCTATAGCCTGACGAGCGAGCAGTTCCGCCTGGGACTGAAGAATATCGTGGAACTGACTCAGGACAAGACCAACTTGAGCACTGCCATCCAGCAGATGCTGCAGGCCAAGTATGAGGCCTTGCTCAACATGGCGATGCTCAAGTATTATAACGGCGAGGGAATCGCATTCTAAAAGTGTGGGTCCAATAGATTGAATAACAAACTAAAAAAAGATAAGATTATGAAAAAGAGAAAAAAAATCATCTGGGCAGTGGTTGGCCTGTTGGTTATTGCAGGTGTAATCGCGTTGGTAAGCCGTAAGGGTGGAGAAGAGAAAATCAGTTTCCAGACCACCGAAGTGGCTCCTGGCGACATCGCCACCAATATCACCGCCACGGGAACCATCGAACCGGTAACCACCGTGGATGTGGGTACACAGGTGTCGGGTATCGTCAAGCGCTTGTATGTGGACTACAACAGCGTTGTCAGGCGCGGACAGGTCATTGCCGAACTGGACCGCACCAACCTGTTGAGCGACCTCTCGTCCATGCAGGCCCACCTGCGTTCAGCACAGATTGACCTGGATTACCAGAAGAAGAATTACGCCCGCTATGCTGAGTTGAAGCAAAAGGACCTGGTGAGCCTGCAGGAGTATGACGTGGCGCTGGAGAACTACCGCAAAGCACAGGAAAGCGTCAGGATCGCTCAGCAGGATGTCGCCAGGGCTAAGACCAACCTGAGCTATGCCACCGTCTATTCACCCATCGACGGCGTGGTCATCAGCAAGTCGGTCGAGGAGGGCCAGACCGTGGCATCGGCCTTCAGTACCCCGTCTATCGTGAAGATTGCCAAGGACTTGACCGACATGCAGTGCATTGCCAAGGTGGATGAGGCCGACATCGGCGAGGTGCGTGAGGGCCAGCGCGTGACCTTCACCGTTGACGCTTACCCCGACGACGTGTTCTCGGGCAGCGTCAAGCAGGTGCGCCAGAACCCCGTCACCACCAATAATGTGGTGACCTACGAGGTCGTCATCAGTGCCCCCAATGCTGACCTGAAACTCAAGCCTGGCCTGACCGCCAGCATCACCATCTACACGCTGGAACGCAGCGGCGTCATCAGTGTCCCCTCGGCTGCCCTGCGCTTCACCCCCGAGGCTAGCGTATTCGGCAACAAATATGTCATCAAGGACACAACCGCCGAGCACAAGTTGTGGACCCTGGAGGGCAACGTCCTCACCGCCCACAAGGTGGAAGTCGGCGTGACCGACGGCCTGCGCACCGAGATCATCAGCGGTATGAAAGAGGGTGCTACCGTCATCCAGTCATTTGAGGTGGGGGTTGCCACTCCTCCCGGTAAGAAAGACGCTCCCAAGGACAAAGAAAACAAGAAGTAAACAATGGAACCAAAACCAGTCATAGAACTTGATGGCATCCGCCGCGACTTTGTGGTGGGCGAGGAGACGGTACACGCCCTGCGAGGGGTCTCCTTCACCATCCATGAGGGCGAGTTCGTCACCATCATGGGCACATCGGGCTCGGGCAAATCGACCCTGCTCAATATCCTGGGATGCCTGGATACACCCACGAGTGGCGAATACCGCCTTGACGGCATCCCGGTGCGCACCATGAGCAAGACGCAGCGTGCCGTGCTCAGGAACCGCAAGATCGGCTTCGTGTTCCAGAGTTACAACCTGCTGGCCAAGACCACCGCGGTCGAGAACGTGGAACTGCCGCTGATGTACAACAGCGCCGTGAGTGCCCGTGAACGTCGCGAACGTGCCGTCACCGCCCTGCAGCGCGTGGGGCTGGGCGACCGCTTGAACCACAAGAGCAACCAGATGTCGGGCGGACAGATGCAGCGTGTGGCCATCGCCCGCGCCCTGGTCAACGACCCCGCCGTCATCCTGGCCGATGAGGCGACGGGCAATCTGGACACCCGCACGTCGTTTGAGATCCTGGTATTGTTCCAGCAGCTCCATGCCGAGGGACGTACCATCATCTTTGTGACCCACAATCCCGAGATTGCCCAATATTCCACCCGCACCATCACCTTGAGTGACGGCAAACTGCGGGAAGACAGGATAAATGACAACATCCTTGATGCTGCCGACAAACTCGCTTCGCTTCCCATCGAGGAAGATTGAGATGTTAGTTAGGAGTTAGAAGTTAGAAGTTAGGAGTTAAGACTAGGGACTAGCAACTAGGGACTAGAAACTAGAAACTAGGGACTAGAAACTAGAAACTAGAAACTAGAAACTAGAAACTAGGGACTAGAAACTAGGGACTAGAAACTAAAAACACGAAAAACGATGAATATCACCAATCTGTTCAAAATTGCCTTGAAGGCCATCGGTGCCAACAAGATGCGCAGTTTCCTCACCATGCTGGGCATCATCATTGGTGTGTCTTCGGTCATCATCATGCTCGCCCTGGGCACAGGTTCCAAGGCGACCATCATGCAAGAGATCGAAGACGTGGATCCGGGGGCATTAATGATTATACCTGGACCAGAGTATGAGGAAACTGGCGGTAATTGGCTTCCTGAGTATAGCCAAACCATCACTCAGGCCGACTATCATAGCATCTTGGAAAAGAGCAAATATTTGAAAGCCGTGTGCCCCATGGTTTATTCCTCCGGTCAATTCATTAACGGCAAGAATAACCACAGCGGTTCGGTACAGGGCGTGAATAATGAATTCCTTGATATCAATGGACTTTCGATCGAAGAAGGTGATATGTTCACCGATGCTGAAGTCAAGGGTTCGGCCAAGGTGTGCATCATCGGTAAGACGGTCGTGGACAAACTCTTCACCAATGGTGCCGACCCCATCGGGACAGTCATCCGTATCAACACGATGCCCGTCAGGGTGGTGGGCGTGCTCAAGAGCAAGGGACGTACAGCCTTTGGACAGGACCAGGATGATATCGTGCTCATGCCTTACACGACAGTGATGAAGCGCATGACATCGCAGAATTATTTCGATATGATTTATGTCGCCGCCACAAGTAAGGAAATGTCCCAGTTGGCCAAACAGGATGTGACGGAAATCCTGCGGGAGAACCACAAACTCAAAGACACCGATATGCAGGATTTCAGAGTCAATTCGCTGGAGGAAGCCACCTCGATGGTTGATTCGGTGATGAACATTCTCACCCTGCTGCTCTCGTGCATCGCCGGCATCTCACTGCTGGTGGGCGGTATCGGCATCATGAACATCATGTATGTGAGCGTGACCGAGCGCACCCGTGAAATCGGTCTGCGTATGAGCGTTGGCGCCCGCACGGTCGATATCATGAGCCAATTCCTTATCGAGGCCATCCTCATCAGCGTTACTGGAGGTCTCATTGGAGTGCTCATTGGTGCCGGCATCTCCTATCTTGCACGCTTTGTCATGATGCACTTCACCGACTATCATATCCTCATCGCTGTGGAGCCGTGGACCGTGCTGCTCTCGTTCGGCATCTGCACCATCACGGGCGTGTTCTTCGGCTGGTATCCTGCCAAGAAGGCCGCCAATCTTGACCCCATCGACGCCCTGCGCTACGAGTAACTTTGTCTATTGGTTTTTAGTTTTTATCGATATTATTTTGTCATAGCCGAAATAGTTGATTATCTTTGCGATATAATTAATCATCACGATTGTAAAATGACAACTAAGATCGATAATGCCAAGTCCAAGTACCGCTATCTCATATTACATTGGCTATGCTGGTCGGTGCTGATTATCATCCCGATGTTCTTCCACAGTTCCAGCGATGACTTGCTGGTATTCTGGACCCGATACATCAAGTGGTTGGGCAATCCCTTGGCCTACATGCTGGTGTTCTATTTGAACTACTTGTGGGTGGTGCCTCGTTTCCTGCTCAAGAAACGCGACTGGAAAATGTTCTTGCTCATCAATGTGCTGGTGGTTGTCGGCGGTATCTTTGTCATGGATATATTCCACTGCTTCGCTGTGCACAATTTGCCTGATGTTTACAACAATCAACCCCAAAAACCGTATGTCCGGCTTCCCCGATATTTTTGGGCCATATTGACACTGATCCTGATTATTGCACTGGCAGTGGCGTTGCGCATGATCCAGCACTGGCAACGCATCGAGGAGGTTAGGCAAGAAGCCGAAGCCGCCCGTGCCGAGGCCGAGTTGAGCAACCTGCGCAACCAGATGAACCCCCATTTCCTGTTGAACACGCTGAACAATATCTATGCCCTCATCGCCTTTGACCAGGAGAAGGCACAGATGGCGGTGGGAGAGTTGAGCAAGTTGTTGCGGCATGTGCTCTATGAGAACCAGCAGGACTTCGTGCCGCTTTATAAGGAAGCTGACTTCATGCGCAATTACATCGAACTGATGAAAATACGCGTGACCGATAATGTGAAGATTGACGCTAACATCAACGTGCAGCCCAAGGATTCTACTCCCATAGCGCCGCTGCTGTTGATCTCTCTCATCGAGAACGCTTTCAAGCACGGCATCTCGCCCCAGGGTGCTGGCGAAATCAAGGTGGATATCAACCAGGTGAATGGTGACATCATCTGCGAGATAAAAAACACTTGCTACCCCAAGAGCAGGAATGACAAGAGTGGCTCAGGCATCGGCTTGGAGCAGGTGAGCCGCCGTCTGGAACTGATGTACCCCGACCGCTATACCTGGGAGAAGGGTACAACGCCCGATGGCAAGCAGTATTATTCTAAAATTATTCTCAAGAAAGAAGGAAAATCATGATTATCAAGTGTGCTATAGTCGATGACGAGCCGCTGGCAGTGGAACTGCTGGCCAGTTATGTGAAAAAGATACCTTTCCTGGAACTGTGTGGCAAGTATAGCAATGCCACCGATGCCCTTCACGGTATCGGCGAGGCCCCCGTCGACCTGCTGTTCCTGGATATCCAGATGCCCGAACTCAATGGCTTGGAATTGAGCCGCATGGTGCCTGAGAACACACGCATCGTGTTTACTACGGCGTTCAACCAGTATGCTGTTGACGGTTTCCGTGTCAATGCGTTGGACTACCTGTTGAAGCCCATCAGCTACGCCGATTTCCTGGAGGCGTGCAACAAGGCGATGCAGTGGTTCCAGCTCGTGCAGCAAAACGAACAACCTGCCGTGCGGACCGAGGAGGAACCCACCAGCATCTTTGTCAAGAGCGAGTACAAACTGCTGCAAATCAACCTTGACGATATCCGCTACATCGAGGGCTTGAAGGACTATGTGAAGATCTACACCGAGCAGTCGCAGCATCCCATCCTCTCGTTGATGAATATGAAGGCCATCGAGCAGATGCTGCCCACATCGCGCTTCATCAGGGTGCACCGCTCATTCATCGTGCAGAAGAGCAAGATCCGCGAGATCGAGCGCAACCGCATCGTCTTTGGCGACGTCTATATCCCCATCGGCGACAGCTACAAGCAGGCCTTCCAGGACTTCATCAACTCCAAGTAGTTTGACCTGCTGAGCCCTTTGAGGTAATACCCCTCTCAAAGAAAAAGATCTCAAAGTATTTGCATAATCAAAAAATAATTACGTAATTTGCATTATTAAAATTTAATAATTTATTACTGATAATTTTTATGGCAAAGAAAAAGGGGGTAATACTTAGAAATCCTTTTATTAATCAGGGTTATGTGAGTCCTGATTACTTCTGTGACCGCGAAAAGGAGACCGAATTGATGCTCAATCACTTCGATAATGGGCGCAATATTACCTTGATTTCTCCGCGCAGGATTGGCAAAACCGGGCTGATAAAGCACGTTTTTTACTTGATTGAGCGTCAAGAAAAGAATGCAATTTGCCTCTATATCGACATTTTTGCCACTAAGAATCTGCAGGATTTCACCGAAATGTTTGGAGCGGCAGTCATCAGCGCTTTGGCCAAAAAGGAGAAATCTTTCATGCAGAAGGCTGCGGCTTTACTTGGCAGCCTGCGTCCAGTCATCAGCAGCGATCCTTTTACGGGTATGCCCAAAATGTCGATCACTGTCGATCCCTCCCGTGCACAGCTCACCATCAGCCAGATTTTTGAACTGCTTGGGTCTGCCCATCGCAACATCTATATCGCCATTGATGAATTTCAGCAGATTGCCAACTATCCCGAGACAGGAACCGAGGCGCTCTTGCGTTCCCACATTCAGTTCACCAATGGCGTACACTTTATCTTTGCTGGTAGCCGGTTCCACCTGATGACCGAAATGTTCGGCTCTCCTCAGCGTCCTTTCTTCCAGAGCACAGAGATGATGGGGCTTGAACCATTGGATAGGGAGGTGTATTATCAGTTTGCCAATCAATTCTTTGAGAAAAAGCGTGGCAGTTTTGACCACGGGGCTTTCAATCACTTGTATGATTGTTTTGAAGGTCACACCTGGTATATCCAGAGCGTGCTCAACCGCCTCTATGAGAACTGTGTGCACGTGAAATCCATTGATGACGTGAACCGTGAGATTGTCCACCTGGTGGATTCCAAGTCTCCCCAATACGAAGGTCTGGCTCAGTTCCTCTCCTCCAACCAGTTCAACCTGCTCAAGGCGATAGCCAGCGAGGGCATCGTTGACAAACCGACGGGCGGTAAGTTCATTCGTCATCACAATCTGGCATCGGCCAGTGTCGTGCAGTCGTCCTTGAGGGGGCTGCTCGATAAGGAAATCGTTTATCGCTCCCCGCGCGGCTATATCATTTATGACCGTTTCATGAGCATCTGGCTCAAGCGCACATTCGGATAAGGTGCTGCCCTCGCATTGAACGATGAGGGCTTGGCATGATAATTGTATCACGAGATTCGATTTTTGTATTTCACATTCAATAATGATAAATAAGGACTGAATATGGAATTTCATCTGATTAGAAATGGAAAACAGGAAGGTCCGTTTTCCGTCGAAGAATTGTCGCAGCAGGGGATTACCCCCGAGAGCGAAGTGTGGGCACCGGGCATGGCCGACTGGCAACAGGCGGGTGACGTGGCCGAGTTGACCGCTGTGCTGCAGCGCGCCGAGTTTGAGGCGTCACAGCAGGCAGCCCGCGCTGCCGAGAACCAGGCGACGATGGGGCAGCCCTATGATCCTGCTCCTCCACAAAACCAGGTGCCGCCGCAAGTGCCACCGCGCTGGCCCGTGGATGAACCCAAGAAGAAAAGCGGCTGCACGCCGTGGCTGATTGCCTTGTTAATTCTTGCTATCCTGTTTGCCACGATGGTGTTCACCTGTCCCAGCCGTGCCGACCACGAGGCCGCTATCCAAGAGGTGACCAAGGCTTGGGTAGATGATAAGGTGGAAGAGAACTTGAGCAGCATCACTGGTGTTGGAGGTGTGTTTGGTGACCTCATCAACAAGGCCCTCAAGAAATTGACGGGCGTGGGCACCGACAAAATCATCTCTACCTATCTTGACGTCAAGAATTATGTGGTTTGCTCAGTTGGAAGCATGACCATCGGTAATAACGAGGAGAAGATGGTGTCGCTGGGTGTCTTTGGCCACGTGTTCACCTTCGGCAAGGAGGATATCGAGAAGGCCTGGACCCATGCGATGGACGATTATGAGGCCAATCACAGGATCACGCCTCCACCGGCCCCTGTTCCTCAGAACGACGAGGGTGAGGATCCCCAGGACGAGGAAGTCATGCCCGACCCTGGTATGCTCCCCGATAGCGTCATGGGCATCGAGGTCCCTGATGGCTTGGACAGCATGGTCAACCAGATGGCCAACGAGGCCGTCCGCATGGCCAAGGAATGGGCCAAACAGCAGATCGACAACCTGGGCAAATAAGCCCAATCGCCGAAAACCACAATTAATAACTACGAATTTCGCGAATTATACTAATTAGGCATCCGCATTCAATTATTACGAATTAAACTGATTAGGCTGACGTGCACTGGGAGACGCAAGATTTTGCGTCTCTACAGGAAATAAAGAAGGAAGACAATAAATACAATAAGTACAATTTATTAATTATCAACTAATTAAATTGTCTTTATTGTCTTCTTTTATTCTCGTGTGCTGATGATAAAAAACAACTATAACAACTCAAACAAATATAGTCACGCGGCGTGCGGAATTAAAAAATTGTTCAAGTTGTTGAAGTTGTTTTTTTAATGGAACGAAATTGAAAACAACAAATACAATAAGTACAAATTGTTGATTTTAAAATAATTAATTTGTCTTTGTTGTATTTCTTGTCTTCTTTTTTTCTAGTATGCTGATGCCAACTAGTGACTAGAGACTAATAATATTGTCTTCCTTTTTTCTAGTGTGTTATGTGATGCGGATGGGGCGGGTCAGAGGCCGCAGGCTTTCATCAGGAAGATGAAGATCATGATGAAGAACAGCCAGAATAAGCAGCCGGAGCGGCGGGGACGGGGCATCGGGCGGTTTTGACCGTTGTTGAAGTCGCCACCTTGATTCTGGTTGTAATCTGGATTGCGCATCCCATCGGAGTAATACAGGTTGCGGTGCGGGATGAGAATCTGACGGGGACCGCCGTTGTTGTATGGACCGATGATACCGCCCGCTTCGAGTTGGCGGATGAGTTCAGCGGCGCGTTCTGCACTGATCTGGAAGTGGTCGCGCAGCATCATCGGGGTGATGGAGGGGCAATTGGCCAAAAATTTGACGGCATCTTGATATAACGGGTCGCTATTGGGGATGGGGGGCGGTATCACGGTGACATCCTCGGGGGCGATATCTATCGCGCTTGTTGCCGATGATGGCGTGTCGAAACTGGCACCGCAGTTGGGACAGAAGTGGGCGTTGCTATTGGTCTGGTGCCCGCACTTGGGGCAGTTGATGGAGCGGGATGGCTCGATGGTGGTGTCCAGGTTGAGCGATTCATCAGGGATATAGGCGTAGTCTCCCACAATCTGCAGTTGGCTTAGGCATTGCGGGCAGATGACCTTGTAATCGCTGTTGATGAGTACCTCGGTGCTCAGGTCCATCTTCTTGCCACATTTGGGACAGGTGTATATCATAGCTTTGTTAATTGTTGTGCAAATCTATAAAAAAGCAGGCAATCTAACAAATTACTGCAAAAATCGTGCCGCTGTTGCCGATAAAAGACGACAGCCCCACGTCGTGTGCGGGACTGCCGTTATCGGTTTCTCTCTAATGGATTGTTGTCAATACTCGTCAGGGTCGAAGAAGAAGTCGTCGTCGTTGGTCGGATAGTCGGGCCAGATGTCCTCGATAGATTCATAGGTGTCGCCTTCGTCCTCAATCTCCTGCAGATTTTCGATCACTTCGAGAGGTGCGCCACTGCGCACGGCATAGTCGATGAGCTCGGCCTTGGTTGCGGGCCAGGGAGCGTCCTCGAGTTTTGTTGCCAATTCAAGTGTCCAATACATAGTGTTAGTCTTAAAAATACTTATGAAAATAATCCTGTGTTTCTAAAAATTGCGCAAATTTAGTGCAAGTCGAGCGCATAGCAAAAAGAAAAACGAAGTTTTTTTTATTTTATTTCTAGACGTTGCCTAAATTATGGAAAAGCGATACTATTTTTCAACTTTAGGCGTCTTTGTCCCAATAAATTTCCTCGACCTGGTTGTTGATGTTATTGAATCTCGCGAATACGAAGAAGAAATCGCTCAATCGGTTGAGGTATTCCATCACGAGGGGATTGACCTGGGCGGTGTGAGACAAGGTCACCACGCGGCGCTCGGCGCGGCGGGTGATGGTGCGGCAGCGATCGGCAGTGGCCGACAGGCGTGAACCGCCAGGCAGGATAAACCCGCGCATGGGAGGCAGCAACTCGCTCATCTTGTCCATCATCTGTTCAAGAGCGGTAACATCCTCTTGGGTGAGGCCATAGAGCGTCGCATCAGCGGCATCGTTGGCCAGATAGGCGCCGATGTTAAACAGTTTGTTCTGTGCCTTGCGCAACAGGGCAATTACTTCCTGATTGTCGAGTTTGGTGCTGTGCAGCAGCACGCCGATGTTGGAGTTCAACTCATCGACAGTGCCATAGGCCTCGACGCGTACGTCATCCTTGCTCACTCGTTTGCCGCTCACCAGCGACGTGGTACCGGCATCGCCGGTGCGGGTATAAACTTTACCTTTCATCTTAGTGTCTTGTTTTATATATTTTATTGTTACTGACAAAATGTCTGTACTACCATAAAGGTAGCGTATTTTTTATGATTAGCAAGAACCGTGCCGAAAACTTGCTGAGGTATATGAGTGGCTATAGAAAAAATGATTATCTTTGCCTGTGCCTAAGATAATCTGTAAAACATCGTGACCAATGGAACCTACCAAGAAATTATTGCTGCTGGATGCCTACGCGCTCATCTTTAGGGCTTATTATGCCATGATACGCAGTCCGCGTGTCACTTCGACCGGCATCGACACATCGGCCGTCTTTGGCTTTGTCAACACCTTGCAGGACTTGCTCAAGCGTGAGCAGCCGTCGCACATCGCTGTGTGCTTCGACCCCCCTGGCGGCAAGACTTTCAGGCACGAGAACTATGAACCCTACAAGGCCAACCGCGAGAAGACGCCCGAAGGCATCCTCGTCGCCGTTCCTTATATCAAGCGCATCCTCCAAGCCTACCGTATCCCCATCTTTGAGGTCGATGGCTTTGAGGCCGACGATGTCATTGGCACGCTTTCACACCAGGCCGAGGGCCAGGGATTTTTTACCTACATGGTCACGGGAGACAAGGACTTTGGCCAGTTGGTGACCCCCAACATCAAGGTCTTTGACCCGCTTAAGAAGGAGATCCTGGGCGTCGAGGAGGTCAATGCCAAGTACGGCATCCAGTCCCCCAAGCAACTCATCGATATCCTGGGACTGATGGGCGATACCGCTGACAATATCCCGGGTTGCCCCGGTGTGGGCCCCAAAACCGCCGAGAAACTCATTCAGCAGTTCGGCTCGATTGAGAATCTGCTGGAGCACACCGACCAACTCAAGGGCGCCCTGCAACAGAAGGTGGCTGATAATGCCGAGCAGATACGTATGTCCAAGTGGCTGGCGACCATCATCACCGATGTCCCCGTCACCCTCGAAGCCGATGCGTTGAAGCGTGAGCCGGGTGATTTGGATGCCCTGCGCGAAGTGTTCAATGAGCTGGAATTCCGCACACTCACCCAGCGCCTCATCGATGGTGGCGAGGCCAACGTGGGCCTAGAGAATGTACCTGTCCCTGCTCCTGCTCCTGCTTCTGTACCTAAGATGGCTGCACCTGCTAAGCCGGTGGCAAAACCCAAAGCCGTAGTGGGACAGCAGATGTCTCTGTTTGATCTCGATGGCCCTGACCTTGGGCAAGATGACGCTGCCCCTGCCTCTGAATATTATAGAACCCTGGCCGATGTTCCCCATAATTATTGTTTTGTGACTTCGCCCATCGAGGTGGCGACACTGGTAAGCAACCTGCAAGGACAACCGCGTGTCGCCGTGAGTCTGCTGGGAACAGGCAGCAATGCGATGCAACTGAAGATTTTGGGTATCGCCCTGTGTGGCAAGCCTCATGAGGCCGCCTTTGTGCAGTGTGACGGCAAACCCGATATACTCAAGGCATTGGCACCACTGTTTACTGGCAAAACGTGTATCGTGAGCAGTGACGTCAAGCGTGCGATGGTCGCCCTCGACCGTCACGGCATCGCGTTTACCGCCCCCTATTATGACACGTCCATCGCCCATTACTTGTTGCAGCCCGAACGGGGACACTCCATTGCCGAGGTCGCTTACGAGATGTTGCACTATACCGCCATCACGCCCGAGAGCATGTTGGGACCCAAGGGACGCAACCAGCTCAAGCCGCAACAAGTGGCACCCGAGGCCTTGACTAGGTGGGCTTGTGAAGCCGCCGATCTGACCTTGCAACTGCCTGATGAGTTAGACAAAGCGCTCAAGGAGCAGGGATTGGACAAACTGATGACTGAAATCGAGTTACCGCTGGTACCCGTGCTGGCCAGCATGGAACTGGCAGGTGCCCGCATCGATGTCAAGGCGCTGAATGAATACTCGGTCGCCCTGACCGAGCAGATGAACCGACTGGATGCCGAGTGCCACCAGTTGGCAGGCATGACCTTCAACACGGCGTCGCCAGCCCAGGTGGGTGAAGTGCTGTTCGATCACCTCAAGATTGACCCCAAGGCCAAGAAGACCAAGACGGGCCAGTACAGCACCACCGAGGATATCCTCTTGAAGTTGCGTGACCGCCATCCGCTTGTGGATAAGATATTGGAATTGAGGGGCATCCGCAAACTGCTATCTACATACGTCAATGCCCTGCCTGCCCTTATCAATCCCCAGACGGGCCGCATCCACACGACCTACAACCAGACCGTGACCGCGACGGGCCGCCTGTCATCGACCAACCCCAACCTGCAGAATATCCCCGTGCGCACCGATGACGGCAAGGAAATACGTCGCGCTTTCATTCCTGCCGATGGCAATGTATTCTTCAGTGCCGACTATTCGCAGATTGAGTTGCGCCTTGTTGCCGACCTGAGTCACGACCAGACGATGCTCGACGCTTTTGCCCACGACCACGATATCCATGCCATCACTGCGGCCCGCATCTATCACAAGCCGCTGGAGCAGGTCACCAGTGACGAACGCCGCAAGGCCAAGACTGCCAACTTCGGTATCCTGTACGGCATCAGCGCCTTCGGGCTGGCTCAGCGCTTGAACATCCCGCGTGACGAGGCCAAGATGCTCATCGATGGCTATTACACGACCTTCCCGCAGGTGCGCGACTACATTGACCGCAGCATTGCCCAGGCGCGCGAGAAGGGGTATGTGACCACACTCTACGGTCGCCGCCGCATGTTGCCCGACATCAATTCCCGCAATGCCGTGGTAAGGGGCTTCAGCGAGCGCAACGCCATCAATGCGCCCATCCAGGGCACCGCCGCCGACGTCATCAAACTCGCCATGGTGCACATCTACCAGCGTTTCCAGGCCGAAGGCATCCAGTCCAAGATGATCCTGCAGGTGCATGACGAACTCAACTTTGACGTTATTCCCAGCGAACTCGACCGCGTGCAGCGCATTGTCATCGAAGAGATGGAAAATGTCTATAAGGGCCAAGTGCGCCTCACCGCCAGCCACGGCGCCGCCACCAACTGGCTCGACGCCCATTGATAGGTGTGTTTCGCGGTGGCATCTGGGACAAAAATGCAATATTTTCGGAGAAAAGTTGCTCAAATTGAAAAAATAGCAGTACTTTTGCACCGCTCAAATGAGATTCGGGGTGTAGCACAGTTGGTTAGCGCGCCACGTTCGGGACGTGGAGGCCGGAAGTTCGAGTCTTCTCACCCCGACTCAAGCAGGAGGCTAATGCGGTTTTTGCCGCGTTAGCCTTTTTCTATTCCTTTCATTTTGTTTGCTTTGTGGAATTTGGTGTGGCTTTTACTGAATTTGGGTATTAAATGACATTGGAATTAAAGATTATTTCTATATTTGCGCCATAATACTATAGAATGAAAAGTATTAAACTATTACAAACCAAAATTCAAGTTTCAAATGAAAAGAATTTCTATGATTTTGATGCTACTGCTGAGCTGTGCATTGGCAGCAGTGGCAGTGCCCGCTAAACCCGGTTGGCACACATTAAAGCAGAGTGATGGCACCGAATTAAAGATTCAGGCTGTGGGTAACGCATTTAATCATGCTCTGCTCACGACCGATGGCCTGACGGTTGCCAGGGGTGTCGACGGTGACTTCTACTACATCTCGTCATTGACAGGCTTGACCGCTGTGCGTGCCCATGAGCCTAATCAGCGTACTGCCAGTGAAAATGCATTTATCAGTGCCCAGCGCAGTCACTTGACCATGCAGAAAAAGGAAATGCCTAAGTTGGGTTCTCAGCCTCTACGTGCCACTGGTGGCAGCAACGCTGATGCCGACGTGCCCGCCCAGGGTTCCCGCAAGGTGCCCATTATCCTTGTTGAGTACCAGGATAAGAGGTTCAAAAATACCCGCGAGCAAATCATCCAAGCCATGCTGACGGGCAACACGAGCGTTCAACAATACTTTAAAGATCAGTCCAACGGTAAGTATGACCCCGATTTTGAGGTCTTCGGTATCTACACGTTGAGCCAGAACCGCCAGGCTTATGGCGGCAACAACTCGAGCGGTGATGACAAAGGTCTGGGTTTGATGGTAACCGAGGCCTGCCAGATGGCTGCTGCCGACGGTGTGTCGTTCAACCGTTTTGATACCAACAGTGACAACTATTGTGACGTGGTCATTTTCATCTATGCCGGTGTGGGCGAGGCTCAAGCTTCTTACAGCGTCCCCAATGCCGTCTGGCCTTGTAACTGGAATCTCCAGTCAGCCTCTTACTATGGCATGGGTGGTAACGGCGCCTTCCGTCCCAGCGGCAGTAACGTCTATGTGAACAATTTTGCCGTGTTCAATGAGGTGCACGGAAGCAGCGACAACGGTAGCACCATCGATGGTATCGGTACCTTCTGCCACGAGTTTGGTCACTGCTTGGGTCTGCCAGACTTCTATGACACAAACTATGGCGGCCACTATGGCATGGGCTATTGGGATATCATGGACACCGGTTGCTATGCCGACGACACCTATACTCCAGTGGGTTATTCGGCCTATGAGAAGGTTTTCATGGGATGGCTTGACTACGTCATTCCCACACCTGGACTCTATTACACCCTGCCCATCTGGAACCAGAAGAATGAAGAGACCGACAAGGCATTGCTCCTCCAGAGTGACATTAATCCCGACGAATACTTCATCATCGAGAACCGCAGGCAACAGGGATGGGACAGGTACCTGCCTGCCCAGGGCCTGTTGATCCACCACATCACCTACAGCGCGAGCCGCTGGCAGGCCAATACACCCAACAACCAGAACATCCAGCTGGTCACCATCATGCCCGCCGATAACAGCTTGTCGACCGATAACGAGAGTGGTGACACATGGCCCAGAAGCAACAAAACCGAGTTCACCGATAATTCTACTCCGGCCGCTAAACTCAACATGACCGCCAGCGGCAATATCTCGGGTAACGCCGGCTATCTGGGCAAACCCGTGACCGAAATGGTCATCAACAACGATGGTACTGCCAGTTTCTGGTACATGAAGGGCGCCATCACCGATCCCACAATCGAGATATCGACCGAAAACGTCAACTGTGGCGCTACGCCTGTAAACTCCAGCGTAACCAAGACGTTCACTGTCACAGGCTTGATGTTGACGAACAATATTACGCTCTCGGTCAACGATCCTAACGGTGTGTTCACTGTTAATCCCACGGTTATCAACAGCAACAATGCCGCCAATGGTGTGGCCGTGACAGTTACCTTCTCGCCGATAGCGGTGCAGAACTACACCGCCACGTTGACCCTCGCGAGCAATGGTGCCGAGAGTGTTACCGTTAACTTGACTGGACAGGGTCTCATCGAGACCTATGCCCCCGTGATGGAGCCTGCAAATGAGGAGTATATCAACCTGACCGAGTTCCGTGCCGACTGGACCGACCAGACTCCTGACGAGAATGTATTAAGCTACACCCTTGAGGTAATGGCCAAACCCGACGGCCCCGTGGCTGTTGAGGGCGGAATCTGTGACCTGACGGATATCGAAGCTGTTACTAACGACGAAGGTAACCTGCCCAATGTCGTTAATTCGGCAACCGACTACCTGCCTGACGGATGGAGTGCCGAGAACAACTTCTATGTCAATGATGGCTTTGTTATCACGGGTGCAACTTCCAGCTGGTGGACTACCACCTATGGTGCCCTCGTCAGCCCGATACTTGACCTGACGGGTAACAATCAGGTGAGTGTAGTGGTAAGGGTTAAGTCCTTCAGTCCCAGCAACTATGGTGTGGGTCAAGTCAGAGTTTCTACAGGTTCGGCTTATCAGGACTACACCTTGGGCTCATCAAACGAGGATGACTTCCAGGAAATCGTCGTTGTGCTGAACTGTGCATCGAGTGACAGGGTGCGTGTACAGGCCCGCGCCAACTACATTGCTATCCAGAGCGTGTATATCTATCCCGGTGACATCAATGCCAACGCTAAACTCCGCGCCGTTGAGGATGGTGACGCCACCTATCGTCTTATCACAGACATCACCGACAGATTCTACACCGTGAAGGATCTTGAGGCCGAGGGTACCTATATCTATAAGGTGAAAGCTCTTTATACTGACGGAACCGAGAGTGAATGGAGCAACCAGCAAGAAGTGACACTGTTCCAGAACGGCCACGGCTTTGAACTGGGCGATGTGAACCACGATGGTGTAATCACTATTGCTGACGTGACCGCAATCATCGACTACCTGTTGGGTACTGGTGAAATCTGCGAGATTTGTGCCGATGTGACGGGGGATACCCTCATTTCCATCGCCGATGCCACCACTCTCATCGACTTGCTACTGACAGCGGAATAAGCCCTTGTCACCGCCCAAGCAGAGAGTGACATGACTGAATGAAAAAAAGGAATCCTTTTGGGTTCCTTTTTTTGTGCCCAAAACTGAGTAACGTGGGTTCGATAAACCTTTAGGAACTCATTTGGTGTCTTGTTGTCTCCCCATGTTCTTGCAATTGTAGAAAAATTTTTATAACTTCGCAGGCAAAAATTGATGCGGAGATATGAAACCAACGAGAATTACTGAACTTGACCTGCACGACGTGCCGCAGGTGTATCATAACCTCAAATATAATGACGGCGAGATCTATTTTGCCGACAACATCACTTCCATCCCTGGGCTGATGAAGCAGTTCAAGGTCAATTTCATCGCCTATGTGATGGTGACCGAGGGCCGCCTCTCGCTGGACTTGAATGGCACGACTTATCATCTCGACAGGAACAGTTCGCTGTTTGTGGACCGCAAGATGGTAATCGATAACGTGAAGCACACCGAGAAGTTCAGCTGCCTGATTTGCGCGATGAGCACCGACATGGGTTTTGCGTTCTTCAACAAGAGCCTGCTGCAGTCCATCATGCACATCATGGCCAATCCTGTCATCAAGATGGAGCAGGCCGAGGTGGACCTGATGATGAAATACTATGAACTGCTGGTGTTCAAGATGGACCACCAGGAGATGAACTTTGGGCGCGAGACCGTGCGCGACATCATCCGTTGTTTTGCCTACGACCTGTTGTCCAACATCAACAAGCACATCGACCACGATAATGAGGGCGACATGCTGCGTCAGGGCGACCGCATCTACCGCCGCTTCATGTTGCTGCTGGCCGAGAACAGCAACGTGAACCGCAGCGTCAAGTCCTATGCCGACGAGTTGTGTGTCTCGCCCAAATACCTGACCAGCGTGTGCCGCAAACACAGCGACAGCACCGCCAGCGAATTGATCGCCACCTCAGTCATCAGCCGCATCAAGCAGTTGTTGCTCTACAGCGACTTGAGCATCAAGGAAGTCGCCAGCAAGATGGGCTTTGACAACCTCTCCTTCTTCGGCAAATATGTGAAAAAACACCTGGGCCTGTCGCCTAACCACTACCGCCGCGCCAATGGCTACGGCAAATAAAGCCCTCCACACCTCTTCAAACAACCCTCTTTTATCAAACAACCTTTTTTTTCAAACAACCCTTCTTTATCAAACAACCTCTTTTATCAAACAACCCTTCTTTATCAAACAACATGGACAAATGTTGAACAACAAGAACAACAATTATTATATAACTACAAATTTCGCGAATTTAACTAATTGGCATCCGCACACTTCATTAAACTACGAATTGCGCGAATTTAACTAATTGGCATCCGCATTCAATTATTACGAATTAAAAAGGAAAACAATAAATACAACAAATACAATTTATTGATTATCAGCTAATTATATTGTACTTATTGTATTTATTGTCTTCAATATTGCATCCTCACGCAAAGACGCAAAGGCGCTAAGATTTTTATTATTGCTCGCAAGGGGCTCGCAATTATTGGTCCCTAGTTGGCATCAGTGTTAATCTGCGTAATCTGCGTTTGATTAATTCCGCCCGATATAGAAAAGAAGACAAGAAAGACAACAAGGACAACAAGGACAAATTATTGATTATTAAACAATTATATTTTATTTCTTATTTTCTAGAGTGCGGATGCCAACTAGAAACTAGGGACTAGAAACTAAAAACTTATAGTATTGTTTTCTTTTTGTGTTGTGCAGATGCAAAAATCCTATTAATTCGCGTAATTAGCCGACAGAAAAAGTGAGCGGAAGCCAACTAGGGACTAGAAACTAATTGATGCCTCTCTAAACTCTAAACTTTAAACTCTAAACTGCGAGCGAAGCGAGCATTAGCGAGCATAGTGTAAAAAGTGCCTGCCGTGGGTGGGTCGGCAGGCACTCTCTGAGGGTGGTTCTTCCTCAGCAGATGGATTTGGACACTATTTTTCCCAGGTTTCTATCGCCTTCTTCTTTACCTGACGACAATCTTTCTGCCCTGGTGGATGTAGATGCCTCAATCCTCTTTTTGCAGGGCCAGTCGGAAGCCAAACAAAGAGCCCCTTTTAC
>JAEEGL014567025.1_pt1 | contig 23361 bp, 22 predicted proteins | sample 9134231 | NCBI WGS metagenome assembly JAEEGL01 (sample SAMN16246548, study PRJNA631951) | gut metagenome | biome: gut microbiome; feature: rumen; material: fiber-attached | host: Bos | place: Iran: Karaj | collected 2018-10
ATTCGCGGGCGACGGAAACGTCGAGAATTCGATCAACATAATGTTCCAGTCCGGTTTCGTAGGAGTTCTGACGGATTCGTGGAACGTCGGAATCCTGATTTTCCTGGTAATTCTCGGAACGTTCGGCGCTCTGGCTCTCAAATCCGGAGGAACGAGAGCGTACGGCGAATGGGCCCTTTCCCGCATACGCAGCCGCAAAACCGCCCAGCTGTCCACGGTGATCCTCGGATGCGTTATATTCATCGACGATTACTTCAACTGCCTGACGGTAGGATCGGTCATGCGCCCGGTCACGGATGCCCATAAGGTTTCCCGCGCGAAACTCGCTTACCTCATAGATTCCACCGCGGCCCCGGTATGCATCATCGCGCCCATAAGCTCCTGGGCCGCCGCGGTTTCGGGAGCGATAGGGGAAGCGGGCCTCGAAGGAGTGATCAACCCTTACACCCTGTTCGCTAAAAGCATAGAATACAACTTTTACGCTCTCTTCACGATAGCCGCCGTGCTCTGCATAATATTTTTCGAAATCAACATCGGTCCGATGAAAAAGCACGAATCCAATGCTCTGAAGGGAGATCTTTACACAGTCCCGTTCAATCCCGCCGGCAAAGATCAGGACGAGGAACCTTCGGGAAGCGGGAAAGTGATAGATCTCGTGCTTCCGATATTCCTGTTTCTCATTCCCGGATGCATAATCGGACTGATGTACACGGGCGGGTTCTTCAGCGGAGCCAGTCTGCAGGATTCTTTCGCGGACTGCGACGCGTCGATAGGGCTGGTATACGGTTCCGGAATCGCGCTGATGCTTACTCTGGTATATTTCCTGCTGAGAAAAGTCCTGAAATTCGAAGAGATAATGGGGTGCCTTCCCGCGGGTTTCCGCAACATGGTTCCCGCCATACTGATTCTGATATTCGCCTGGACCCTATGCGAAATGACCAGGGGGCAGCTGGATTCGGCATCGTACGTCAAATCTGTGATAGACGGGTTCGGAGGAACGGCTTTCCTTCCGGCGGCGTTCATGCTCGTCGCCTGCTTCATCTCGTTTTCCACGGGAACGTCCTGGGGAACGTTCGGCATTCTGCTTCCCATAGTGCTTACCGTGTTCGACATTAACGATCCGCTCATGGTCGTCGGAGTCAGCGCGTGCCTCGCGGGAGCGGTTTTCGGAGATCATTGTTCTCCGATATCCGACACGACGGTGATGTCGTCCGCAGGCGCCCAGTGCAACCATATCGAACACGTGTCCACCCAGACTCCGTATGCGATCCTGGTTGCCGCGGTGTGTTTCGTGTTCTTCCTGATAGCCGGATTCTGGCAGAGCATATTCGTCACCATACTCGGACTGGTTTCCATCGTTGCCGTGTTCTATGCCATAAAAAGATTCGGCGGCGGAGAACCGGAGCCGGAATGAAAACCGGCCGGTAAAAAATAACGGATGCGGTTAACGGGAGGAAATTCCGCGCCGCATCCGGTTCAATCACTCGCCGCCGGACCCGGATACCATATTGTCGCTGAGATGGGAATCCAGTTCGTCACCGTCGAGAAGAGCTATATGGGGCCTCCCCTGGATATCGATAATTTCACAATCTATGCCATACAGTTTTACTATGTTCTCCCTGGTCAGAACCTCCTTGGGAGATCCGTCCGCGTAAATCCTGTGATCGCAGAGCATGACGACTCTGTCCGCATACATGGACGTGACGTTCAGATCGTGGCATATCGTGATCACGGTAATTCCTTTCAGCTTCGCCACGTCCCTGAGAAGCCTCATGACGAGCATCTGGAATTTAACGTCGAGATTCGCCGTGGGCTCGTCCAGAAGCATTATTTTCGGCTCCTGGGTCAGGCTTCTCGCGATCATCACCTTCTGATGCTGCCCCGCGGACAGTTCGTCGAAACCGTGCATGGCGAAATCCTGCATCCCGAGCAGTTTCAGGTTTTCGGCCGCGATGCGGACGTCCTTCTCGGACATGATCGTGCCTGCATGGGGCATTCTTCCCAGAAGCACGGTATCGAGAACCGGCATGGAGAACGTCGTATCCTCGGAATGAGGGACGAAACTGACGATTTTCGCCAGTTCCTTCAGGGAATAAGACTTCAGATTCTTTCCGTCGATGTATATCGTTCCGGATGTCGGAGTCTGAAGCTTGTTCATGCAATGCATCAGCGTGGATTTGCCTGCGCCGTTCGGACCCAGTATGCATACCAGCTCGGGTTTGTCTATAGTCAGGTTGATATCTTCGAATACGGGGACGGGACCGTATGAGAAACTGAGATTCTCGAGTCTGATTTCCATCGCCACACCTCCTTTTTCTGCCTGACGATAAGGAACAGGAATATCGGGCCTCCGACGAACGCGGTGACTACTCCTATGGGCAGAGCGGTCGTGGTGAAAGACTTGGCCAGTATGTCGCACAGGACCAGGATCGTAGCGCCCATAAGGATCGATCCCGGAATCAGGTACCTGTTGTCGGAACCCAGGAATATTCTGGTGATATGCGGCGCGACGAGACCCACGAACCCTATGATCCCGGTAAAACTGACCACGGATGCAGAAACGATAGAGATTACTATGAGAATCGCCACTCTCATCCTTTCGACGTTGACTCCTACCGTTTTCGCGTAGTTGTCTCCGGAATTCATAGCATTCAGGTATCTGGAAAGGAACATCAGGATTACAGAACCGGCTATCACGACGGCAGACATTACCGGCAGAGAAGTCCAGCTGGATTTGTTCAGCGTACCGACGGTCCACTCGAAAGCCGCGGCCGTGGTCTCGCTGTCGGAGACTATCATCATGTACTGGGTCATGGCGTTGAAAATGTACATCACGGAGATACCGGCGAGAATCATCATGGCCGCAGTAGCTTTTTTGAATGTGGAAAGAAGAACAATAACAGTTGCAGGCACCAGGGAGAAAATGAATGCGAACAAAACCGTAGCGTTCTGCGGAGATCCTATGGAAATCCCCAGCGTTATGGCGACCACGGCGCCGAAGCTGGCTCCCGAAGATATTCCAGTGGTATACGGATCGGCAAGCGGGTTTTTCATCATGCTCTGCATCGCCGCGCCGGCGGCAGCCAGACCTGCCCCGGTTACCACGGCGGTCAGAAGACGTGGCATACGCTGTTCCCAGACAACGCGCTGATCCGTGGTTTCAAGAGGAGAGCCCAGGTCGAACAGATGATCCACGATTACCTGATAAACCTCCTGAAATGATATCGGATACGATCCCACCGTCATTCCGTAAAGCGCGGCAACGACGAGCAGGATAAGAAGACCTAGCATGGCGATGAACTTTTTGTAGCGGAATACGGAGTACTGGTTATACATTCCGGCCACGTCGGCATCACCCGATATATCAGACTTTTTTTTCCTTTTACCGATAATCCTTCCCATAATAGTACCTGCTTTGCTCTTCAGAACAGATTGGACAAATAATCCATTTATATAATATAAAATAACTTGTAGAATTCGATATAATGAGTTCAGTTAAAACGTACATCATTATAGCGGCGGTAGTTGCGATAATCGCAATTGCGGCCGCAGCAATCCTGTTAACAAACAACGGAGGAGGTAACGAGAAGGAGGATGATACTTCGGTTGATTCCTACTCATCTTCGCCTGTTTTATGGATCCGCGGCAACAGCGACGGAGACAAAGACATAGACGCGGACGACGTCCGCGTGATCAACGCCGTCATCAAAGCCGGAGGAAAGGCCGGCGCCTATCCCTGGTGCGATGCGAACAACGACGGAGTTATCGACGGCAAGGACGCTTCTGCCGTCCAGTCCATGATCGACGGCAAAGCGACCACCCTTTACTACAAGAACATCGACGGGGAGATCCGCTCCTTCACCGTCCGCGACGGAGTGAACATCGTCGCGGTCAACAAATGCCAGGCGGAAGACGTCCTCATCGTGATCAACAAGGATCCCAAAAGCAAGATCGTCGGAGGAGACCAGCAGGTCAGGAAATACAACAACGAGGTCGCTCTCAACTTCGGAACCGATCCGAGCAAAGGCGAGGTCCTCGTGACCGGAACCAGCAACGGAGAGGTCCAGGCCGAAGTGGTTTCCACGCTCATCAAGACCTACGGGCACGTCGAAATCTGCCTGGGAAGCGCCGGCTCCTACGGAAAGAACCTCGAGAACGACTTCGGAAAGAACCCCGACGTTTCCATAGTCCGTCTTCCCTCCTGGGAAGAGGGAACCCTCAGCGGAGTCATGACCTACGGATACCTGTTCGGAGGAGTCCAGAAGAACTCCTGCTGGCAGCAGGCCGAGAAGTACTACGACTGGTACATGAGCTACTACGAGCCCATCGTGAAGGAAGTGGCCAAGATCGCCGACAAGGACAAGCCGAAGATCCTTACGGTGTACGTGGAGAACTGCTATCCCGGTGCCACCAACAAGGTTCTTTCCAAAACCAGCGGCGATTATGAGAGATCGATCGAGTGCGGAGGAAACAACGTCGGAGACTACTTCGGAACCGGATACGTGGCGTTCACCCCCGAGGACATGGCCGCGTGCCAGAAGACGCGCGGACTCGACATGATCATCGTCGAGCCCTCCGGAATCTACGGAGAGGGCGGAGAGCAGGCCGTCAAGGACGCCGTGCAGCTGGGAATCGACCAGGTCAAAGGCTACGTGAACGAAAACACCGCGATCTATTCGCTTTCGTTCATGGTGACCGCCGGCCCCGGATGCCCCGCGAGCTTCGTGTTCTTCGCCAAGACGTTCTATCCGGACAACGCGGTCTTCAAGAACTTCGACACCGACAAAGCGTTCCAGGAATACCTGAGTCTCATCGGATGGGCCGACCGTTCCGATGTTTCCAAGATATGCAGCTACGGGCCCGGATACCCTGCAGGCAGCAGCTGATCGTTCTAAAAAACGAAACAATACCGCAGGAGGGGCCCCGGCCCCTCAAACCATTTCCGAATCTTTACAGCCTTATCCGCTGATAGCGGCTTTGACGCAATGTTATTGTTTCAGACAGAATAAACCGGCCGCCGAATCCCGGAACACGCTTTTTGCGCATAGTGATATATAAGTTATTTCTATGGGGTCTCGTCGGCGAAAGATATGGCAACGATCGAAGAACAGATTAAGGAACTGGAAGAGCAGATTTCCAAGACCAAATACAACAAAGCGACCGAAGCCCATATCGGAAAACTCAAAGCGAAAATAGCCCGTCTCAACGAGGAAGAGGAAAAGAGACGCGCTTCCAAAGGCCCGACCAAGGGATTCTACGTCAAGAAAGCCGGAAACGCGACCGTAGCCCTGGTGGGATTTCCTTCCGTCGGAAAATCCACCCTTCTGAACCAGCTGACCGGCGCCAAATCAGAGGTCGGAGCGTATCACTTCACGACTCTGGACGTCGTCCCCGGAGTGATGGAGTACAACCACGCCAAAATCCAGATTCTGGATATGCCGGGTCTGATCAAAGACGCTTCCCGCGGAAAGGGAAGAGGGAGAGAGGTCATCGCGGCAGCCAGATCGGCGGACGTCATCCTTCTCGTGGTGGATATATTCAACCCCAACATGAACGTCCTTTTCAAGGAACTGTACAACGCCGCCATCCGTCTTAACCAGAAAAAGCCGGATGTGGTTATCACCGGAGGGGATCACGGCGGAATCATCGTCAAACCCACCCTGAAACTGACGAAAATCACCGTCGAAACGATAAAAGATATGGCGGCCGCCTACGGCCACGTGAATGCCACTATAGTGGTCCGCGAGGATATCGACGTGGAGCAGATGCTGGACGTTCTCTCCGGAAACAGGGTTTACATCAAAGCAGTAATGGCCATAAACAAAGTGGATCTCGCGAAGCCGGGACAGCTGGAGGAAGTCCAGAAGATGCATGCCGCCTACCGCAACATCCCCGTTTCCGCCGCGACCGGATACGGCATGGAGGAACTGAAGCAGGCCATCTACGAGACTATAGACATGATACGCATCTTCCTGAAACCCCAGGGCCAGGAAGCGGATCTGGATGTTCCCCTTATTGTCAAACGCGGGAACACGGTCGGCGATGTCTGCGAGCTGATCCACAGAGACTTCAAAAACAATTTCAGATATGCGATGGTCTGGGGAAAAAGCGCCAAATTCCCGGGACAGACCGTGGGAATGGACCACATCGTCGAAGACGAGGATATCCTCTGCATCATAGTCAGAAGATGACGGCGGAACCAACATTTTTAATCAGTGCTACCGATTAGCCGGACAGATGAGCGATACTTCTTCCGGAAACGATCCGTTCAGCCTATGGGTCAGCGGATCCGAACCTGTCAGAGAGCTTCAGAAATACGTAGAATCGGTTACCAGCAAAGATTCCGGATGTTTTATCCCGGAAGAGGACCGCATCGCCGTATTCGACATGGACGGCACCATCCTTTCCGAGAACAATCCGGGAGACATCGAATGGGTGATGTATCTCCGCCGCGTGCTGAACGATCCCTCCTACAATCCCTCCGAAGAGCAGAAGAGAATGGCGGAGGAGATGATCGAAGCCATCCGCACCGGCGTCAAAAAGCCCGGCTTTACGGAGAGGAAGAACAACTGCAACGCGAAAGCTTTCAGCGGAATGACCGTCTCCGAATACAGGCAGTACGTCGAGAGATTCCTTTCCGGACCGTCCGGAACCTTCGAGGGGGCGGCCCGCAAGAATCTGTTCTATCTTCCCATGGTGCAGATAATAGAATACCTCAAATCAAAAGGATTCACGGTATTCGTATGCTCGGCGACGGAGTCGCTCAACGTCAGGACGACGCTTTCAGGCGCGGTCGACATCCCTCCGAACCAGATCATCGGAACCGACTATCTGCTCGTCGCCTCCCGCCAGGGGGAGAAAGACGGCCTCGACTATATTCTGGGAAAGGACGAGGAGCTGGTTTACACGGATAAAGTGCTCATGGTCGCATCCGGGCTCAATAAAGTGGTGAAACTCATCCAGAGCATAGGAAAAAGGCCGGTTCTGGCATTCGGAAACGGAACCGGGGACTACAGCATGCTGACGTTCGTATCCGAGAATCCGGAATACAGATCGATGAGCTTCATGCTTCTGGCGGACGACTCCGTGAGGGATTACGGAAACCCGGAACGCACTATCCCTCTGAGAAAACACGCGGAGGAGATGGGGTGGCCGGTGATTTCCGTGAAAAACGATTTCAGGACGATATACGGAGATAAAATAAAGCCGCGCTACAAGGATATATCCGGGTTCTTCTCGGAAGTTCTCGACGGCCGCTTCGCCGGGTGACTCTCCGCTTCGCCTGATCTTTGGTCAGCCTTTTGAGCGCTTTCCGGGCGTCGGCGCTGCCTCCGGCGGCGGATTTCCTGTACCACCTCTCCGCCTCTTCCGCGGACTGCGGAACCCCTTTCCCTTTCTCGTAAAGGGTTCCGAGATGATACTGGGCGAGCGCATGGCCGGTTTCGGCGGCTCTGAGATACCATTCTGCGGCTTTCTCATAGGACTGCACGGTTCCCTCTCCGTTCTCGTACATGTACCCTATGTTGTTGCAGGAGCCGTCGTCTCCCTGCTCCGCGGCCTTCATAAACCAGCCGAACGCCTCCTCGCGGGATTGCGGAACCCCCTCGCCTTCATAATACAGCAGAGCCAGACCGAACTGGGAATCCGAATCCCCGAGTGCGGCGCCCTTCCTGTACCATTTCTCCGCCTCTTCGTAAGACTGGTTTACGCCCTCTCCGTTCTCGTACATCACCCCGATCTGGTATGCGCCGCTGGCGCGGCCTCCTTCGAATGCTTTCTTATAGAGATCGATCGCTTCGCCGAAGGACTGCGGAACCCCCGATCCGGAGTACAGAAGCCTGGCCAGATTGTACTGGGCGACAGGATTATCGGAGTCTGCGGACATCTTGTACCATCTGGCTGCCTCTTTATAAGACTGGTTTACGCCCTCTCCGTTCTCGTACATCAACCCCAGATTGTTCTGGCACCGGATATCTCCGAGCGCGGCGCCCTTTCTGTACCATTCCGCCGCTTTCTCGTAAGACTGGGGGACGCCGTTTCCGTCGTCGTACAGAACTCCCAGACCGAAACATGCGTCGGCGTCGCCGTCCTCTGCGGCCGCCTCGTACCATTCCGCCGCTTTTTCGTAGGATTGCTCGACGCCCTCTCCTTTCTCGTACATTGATCCGATAGCATATTTCGATGCGGAATCGCCTTCCATGGCCGCGTCAGTCAGAAACTTCAGAGCCTTTTCGTAGGACTGATCGACGCCGTTTCCGTCCCTGTACATCAGTCCGAGATTGTACGCCGCCTTCGGAATCCCCGCCGCCATAGCCGTGCCGTACCAGCGTATCGCTTTCTCATAGGATTGCTCCGTCCCGCAGCCGTACTCGTACAGAAGCCCGAGATTGTTAGCGGCATCGGCATCCCCTCCGGCCGCGGCTTCCTCGTAGAGGAGGAACGCTTTCTCGTAGGACTGCTCGACGCCCAGGCCTCTCTGGTAAAGCAGGCCGAGAAGATTCTTGGCTCTGGGATATCCTCTGTCCGCGGATGCGGAATAAAGCTCCGCCGCTTTCTCGTAGGACTGTTCCGTCCCGCGGCCGTGCTCGTACATGTATCCCAGATCGCATTGGGCCGCGTAGTAGCCCCCGGCGGCGGATTTTCCGTAATATTCGGCGGCCTTTTCCAGGGATAATTCCGTGCCTTTCCCGTATTCGTACAGGTTCCCGACGCAGCGCATCGCGACCGCGTCTCCGGCATCGGCGGCTTTCTTGTATAATCCGAAGGCCTTTTTCAGAGACTCCTCCGTCCCTTCCAGCTCCTGCTTCAGCCCCAGACGGATCAGGCAGCCGGCATTTCCGTAGCCGGCCCCCAGCTCCAGATAGCCGGCGCTCCCGGGATTGCTCTGCCTTTCTCCCAGACATAAGCATATGTCGCCGGCGGCCTCTCTCGCGAAACCGTCTCCGGCATCGGCGGCCGCCCTGTACCAGCATAACGCCTCCGGGAGAGACTGCTCCGCGCCAAGGCCGTACTCGTAAACGGTCCCGAGAATGCACCGGGCGTCCTGATCGCCGTCTCCGGCCAGCTTCTTCAGGAATGCTATCGCGTCCCCGTCCTCCGCGGGAATGACGAGCCCGTCCCTGATTCTGGACTCCAGACGCCCGGACAATTCGCTGCCTTTCCCGCCGCCGCACAGAAGCCATCCGGCCGCCGAGGACATTTCCGCTGCCATAAAAATGCGGATAATCCGCGCGTATTTCACTTTTTTTCGTGATTAAAATGATAATCCCCGGGATCGGAGAGGATCCCGGAAAGAGTTTCATATTCTTCCGGAGATCTCCTTCTGGACTCTGGAAATGAATTCGGAAGTTTTCACGGAACCGGCGTCGGATCCGTCCCTGCACCTTACGGTCACGACGGTTCCGTCCTCGCTCTCCTTCTCGCCGAGAACGAGCATATACGGGACTTTCTCGAGCTGGGCCTCGCGTATCTTGTAGCCGATCTTCTCGTCTCTGTTGTCCAGCTCCGTGCGTATGCCGGCAGATTTCAGCGCGGAAGCGACTTCCGAAGCGTACTGGAAAGTCTTCTCGGAAACCGAAAGGACTTTCACCTGCACGGGAGACAGCCATACCGGGAACTTTCCGGCGAAATGCTCTATAAGTATCCCTATGAAGCGCTCCACGGATCCGAAAAGAACCCTGTGGATCATTATCGGCCTGTGCTTCTCGCCGTCCGCGCCCACATAGTTAATATCGAATCTCTGGGGCATCTGGAAGTCGAGCTGGATGGTTCCGCACTGCCAGGTCCTTCCCAGCGAATCCTCGAGATGGAAATCGATTTTGGGGCCGTAGAACGCGCCGTCGCCCTCGTTCACCACGTAACTCAGGCCGGATTCCTTCAGAGCGTCTATGAGGCCCTGCGTCGCCCTCTCCCAGTCCTCGTCGGAGCCCATGCTGTTCTCCGGCCTGGTGGAAAGCTCGACGTGATATTTGAATCCGAATTTGGAATAGACTTCGTCGATCAGTCTTACGACTCCTTTGATCTCCGAGGTTATCTGATCCGGGGTGATGAACAGATGCGCGTCGTCCTGCGTGAAGCATCTTACCCTCATCAGACCGTGGAGCGTTCCGGACCTCTCGTGCCTGTGCACCAGTCCGAGCTCCGCGACCCTCAGGGGAAGATCCTTGTAAGAATGGGTGTACACCTTGTAAACGAGAATGCTGCCGGGACAGTTCATCGGTTTTATGCAGTATTTCTCGTCGTCGATGACGGTGGTATACATGTTGTCCTTGTAATGATCCCAGTGCCCCGACTGGAGCCAGAGGGACTGGCTCAGGATAATGGGCGTGGAGATCTCGTTGTAGTTCTCGCGGACGTGGAGCCCCCTCCAGTAGTCCAGAAGCGCGTTCTTGAGGACCATTCCCTTGGGAAGGAAGAACGGGAATCCGGGGCCCTCCTCCATCAGCGCGAAAAGACCCAGCTCCCTTCCGAGCTTTCTGTGATCGCGCTTTTTGGCTTCCTCCAGCATCGCGAGGTGCTTCTCCAGATCCTCTTTGCTGGAGAACGCGGTTCCGTAGATCCTCTGGAGCATCTTGTTCTTCTCGTCGCCTCTCCAGTAAGCGCCCGCGATGGAGAGCAGCTTGAAGGCTTTGACCGCTTTCGTGTAAAGGGCATGGGGCCCGGCGCAGAGATCGGTGAACTCCCCCTGCTTGTAGAAACTGATCGGCGCGTCCTCCGGAAGATCCTCCACGAGCTGGACTTTGTAATCCTCGCCCCTGGATTTCAGGTACTCTATCGCTTCTCCGCGCGGCTTGGTGAACGTCTCCAGTTTGAGATTCTCTTTGACGATCTTTTTCATCTCGGCTTCGAGTTTTTCGAGATCTTCGGGGACGAAACCGCCCTCTTTATCGAAATCATAGTAAAATCCGTCATCGATTGCCGGACCTATCGCGAGTTTGGTGCCGGGATAGAGCCTCTGAACCGCCTGGGCAAGCACGTGCGATGCCGTATGCCTCAGAACTTTCAATTCGTCTTCGCACTCTCTCACAGATCCGTCGCTGTATAACGCTTTCATGTTTATCACTCGTTACCCGTCCGAATACGAAGTCGGGCTGGGATTGTTGTCCGTCCCCCGATGCGGACTCCCGTTTATAATAATAACCTGAATCCGGCGCTTTTACGGCGATGCGCCGGCCGCGCACCAGCGGGAAACAGCTCGAAATCCCTCAAATCCTTTATCTATCCCAGGAGAATCAGGAACCGTATGATTCAATGCCCCCGCGGAACAAGGGATTTCCTCCCGGATGAAATGGAAAAGCGCAGGTTTTACGAGAATAAACTGAGAGACACTGCAAAAATCTTCGGATTCAGAGAGATCGAGACCCCTATTTTCGAAGAAGCGGAGCTTTTCATACTCAGATCCGGGCCGAACGTGCTCAAGGAGCTGTACGCTTTCAAGGACAAGGGAGACAGGGATATCGCCCTCAGGCCGGAGATGACCGCCCCCGCAATAAGAATGTTCGTCAACGGCATGAGCAATGATCCGAAGCCGGTAAAGATATTCTATTTCGGGCAGTGCTTCAGGTACGAGCGTCCGCAGAGCGGCAGATACAGGGAATTTTTCCAGTTCGGCGCGGAACTGATAGGAAAAGCCGCACCGGAAAGCGATGCGGAGGTCATCGGAATGGCCGCTTCGATGATAAAATCCCTCGGCCTGAAAGATTACAAAATAAGAATAGGCCACATAGGAGTGCTGAGACAGCGCATCTCCGATGCCGGCGTTCCCGCGGAAAGAGCCGCGGAGGTGCTTCAGAAGCTCGACAAAAAGCTGTACGACGAGGCCCGCCCGCTTCTGGAGAGCATGAACGTCCCCGGCGATTCCATCGACGACATATTCTCGCTGACGGAGACCGTCGGGGGAACGGAGGTTCTCGAAAGGATTCCGGGAGAGGCGGGAGATTACCTGAAGCAGGTTACCGGATACCTCAGCGCGATGGGGATAGAGGATATCGAGATAGATCTTGGCGTGGTACGCGGCCTCGACTACTACACGGGAATGGTGTTCGAAGCCGAAGCTCCCGCCCTCGGAGCGGAAAAACAGATCTGCGGCGGAGGATCCTACACTCTGTCGGAGCTTTTCGGAGGGGAGAAGGTATTCTCGACCGGTTTCGCGATAGGGTTCGACAGGATCCTCCTCGCGATGGAGAAAGAGGGAATAAAATACGATCCCGCGGGACCGGACGCGTACGTCATACCCGTCGACGACGGACTCAGGCTGAAAGCCGCCGGAATCGCCGCTCTTCTCCGCCGTTCCGGAGTGTCCGCCGACATAGATCTGATGGGACGCAAAATGGGCAAAGCGCTGAAGCACGCCTCGTCCGTGAGAGCGAAGTACGCGATCATCATCGGGAAGGAAGAGGCCGGATCCGGATCCGTCACCGTACGCGACATGAACACCGGGGAGCAGAGAACGGTCGGAGACGGCGAGCTCGCGGATTTCATTAAAAACAGCTGATCATCAACCCCGGATCTTTTTCCGGGATCGGTTTTCGTCGAGGGTGCGGTTGAGCAGAGCATCGGCGCGGGGAATCAGCTCCTCGGACCTGCGGACGTTCCGGAAGGAAACTTTGGGGATCAGAGAGGCCAGGGCGGCCGCGTCGCTGTGAAGCTCTTTCATATCCGGCGATTTTACTTTGTAAATACCTTTCATCTGTTTGATTACGAGCTCCGAATCCATGACGAACTCGGCTTCCTTCCCGCCGAGCTCGATCACTTTGGAAATTCCCGCTATCAGTCCGCGGTACTCCGCGTAATTGTTTGTGTGTATGCCGAGATATTCCGATTTTTCGAAAACTATGCGGCCGTTCTCTGTGATCACAATAGCGTAAGCCGATTTTCCCGGATTCCCTCTGGAGCCTCCGTCGGAATACACGGTAAAACTCAATATACCAGATCCCGGACGGGTTTGTTATCCGCATCCACGAGCACCACTTTCGCATGGACGGGGGTGTCGGTCAGCTCGAAAGCCATGATGATCACCTTGTCTCCGAGCTCGCACATATGGGCGGCGGCGCCGTTGAGAGCGATAATTCCGGTTCCGCGCTCCCCGGGCAGAGTATAAGTCTCGAAACGGCTGCCGTTGTCCACGTCCGCGACCAGAACCTTCTCTCCGACCCAGATCCCCACTCTGTCCATGAGATCCGCATCGATGGTTATGCTCCCCTCGTAATCGGGACGCGCCTCGGTAACCGTTGCCCTGTGTATTTTGCTGCGGATCATCCAACGCATGACCCTCGTTAAAAGAACTATATTAAAAAATGATCGGTCCGGTTCCCGCGGAAGGAACCGGATCTTTCCGCGATCGGAATCTGACGGTCCCGACGTACTTTTTGTCCTCAGAGACGCCCCTCGAGAAAGAGAACGTATCCGGGTATGCCATGTACAGATGCGCGAGGCATATCCCGAGATCGTTGTAGTTCCAGTACGTTATTCCCGGGATTTTGAGGATTTTCGGCTTGTAGTAAAGATCGTACGCGTCCCCGTTCTTTTTGAAATACCACGTCTGGGAATTCACGGCCGACGGAGCGAGCCTGGCGGGCTCCAGTCTGGGATCTTCCGTATCGGATATTCTGGACAGGGGCTTCCTGTCGGCGCCTTTGTCGACCTCCGGGTACTCCGCGGGTTTTCCGAAAGACATGCTTACACCCCATTCCATTCCGCCGTGCTGCAGCGGGGACTCCGGCTTGGCCATTCCCAGCCAGCAGCTCCCGATTCCGTCCGCCTGCATGCGCAGATCGACCTGCTGGAACACGAATCCGACGTTGACGGCGGACATCATGTCCCTTCCGCTGTAAATCGCGATATAATGGGGCGCTCTCCACTTCAGAACGGTTTTAATCTGCTCCGGACCCAGATAATCGTACTCGAATGGATCGTCCGTAAGCCTTTCGGCCCCTCTTATCCATCTTTCTATTTTGTCCAGATCCTCGCTGCCGAGCGGCTCGCTGACATAAGAGCGCACGCTGCGGCGCGTGTAAATAGCATCTGCGGGTTCCATAAAAACGATAATTCTGGCCGCAATGATAACAATACCGGCTTGCAGACGCGCCGATGAAGAAATGAGCGCCCTGGACGGAATTCGAATCCGTGTCAAAGCCTCGACAGGGCTTTATGATAGGCCACTACACTACCAGGGCAACAGACTGCAGTAGACAGATGCCCTATATATAATTTGCTTAGACGGCCGGCATCGTCCGGGCCGCGATCACCGGTACAGCGCATCCGTCCGGAGCGTACTGGCCGTCACGGCGGGGCGGAAGAGCTTCCGGATTATATACCGGCGATCCGATATCCGCCCATGCCTTTGGGAGATCCCCGCGGAGGACTGTTCGAATACGGCGGCGAAGGCCTTCCGGAATCCGTTTTCGCCGTGACGATCCCGGTGTCGGATATTGAGAGATCGATACGGTTCTATACCGCGGTTCTGGGAATGGAACTTCTGGGAAAAGAAGAGGGCCGCGCCTACCTCCGCAGAGAGGACTGCAGGATAATACTGGAAAAATCTACGTCTGCGGGAACGGATACCCGCGTGTATTTCGGAACGGACAGCCCGTACAACACCCGCAGACGTCTTTCGGATGAGGGGGTGGAGTTTGTTTCGGATCCGGCCAGGACGCCCTTCGGGGTCGCCGCGGCGTTCCTGGATCCGGACGGAAACATCCTCCGCGTGATGGACCGGACGTCGGAATTCCGCATCCGGCTCATTCGAGGAAATACGCTTTCACGTTGGGTTTGAAGAGATACAGAATTATGATCACGTTGATGATCAGGGATATGATTCCGACTCCCGGCAGGAAGAATACGCTTATTATCCCGATAACCGAGAATACGATCCCGAGATACCACATAATGCTCCAGCCTTTGAAGAATCCCAGAGCGATCACGAAGGGAATGACGGATGCGACGATTAAACCCGCGGCGGGGATTCCTCCTCCCGCGAAGAGCCCTATTATACCGGCTATGATGCCCAGTACGCCCACCAGCAGGTACAAGGCTCCTACCAGAGCCACTGCGAACGGAGTAGGATTGCTGTCTGCCATGCCCCGGTATATGCAATAAAAGAAAAATATTTGGCCCCCCGGAGGGAGCTGTAAAGGGCTCAGTCCCCGAGATTGGCCTGCTCTATGGCGGCGTCCATCTCCCTCTGGAGCTCTTCGGGGAGCCCGTTGATGCTTCCGGAGAGGAATCCCCTCACGATCATGCTGACCGCCTGATCCTCGTCGAGCCCTCTGGACATGAGATACTCGATCTGATCTCTGGCGATCTTTCCCACGGCGGCCTCGTGAGTCATCTCCACGTCCGCGACGTGAGCCTCCAGCTCGGGAATGGCGAGAGTGGATCCCCCGTCCCTGAGGATGATGCTTCTGCATTCGAGGTGGGCCTTCACGCCGGGAACATTTCCGACCAGACGGCCGCGGGCGCACATTTTTCCGCCCATCGACACGCTGCGGCTCATGATCTCCGCCCTGCTTCCGGCGCCGTTGAGATTTACCATCCCTCCGGTGTCGATCTCGGAGCCCTCGTGCGCTATGCATATGGTGTTGTAGGTGGCCGACGATCTCTCCCCGAGATCCGCGACCGGGAAGCTCTGGAGATTCCCGACGGGATTCATTATCACGTAGTTGTTGGTGTAGTTGGATCCTTTTCCGAGAACGCATTTCGTTCTGGGGCGGACGCTGGTTTTGTTCCCCCAGCTGTGTATCATGGAATAGGTAAGATTGGCGTTGTCGCCCATGTAGATCTCGGTCACTCCGACGTGGAGGGAATCGTTGGCATGGCGGACGGTGGAGCACCCGGTGATCATCTCCAGAGACGCCCCGTCCTCCACTATCAGGATGTTGTGTATGTTCTGGACGGTTTTGTTCTGGCTCAGGAGCATGCACGACTGCACCGGGTTTTTGATGTGGTATCCGGATTTCACGCGGATGAAGAAGCCGTCCGCGTCCTCCAGATAGGTCTTCGCCGTGAACTTGTCTTTGGCAGGATCCATGGCGTTCCACATGAAATCCTTCAGGCCCTCGTGGACTTTCAGGGCTTTGCTGAGAGAAAGCAGCTCCAGCCCCTCCTGGACCTTCGGAGAGCAGTGGCTCGCGGTGTTGTTTAAGAACATGAGCGTTCCGGAGCGGTTCATCTCGTCCGCCACCACTCCGACGTGCTCCATATACTTCCTGTATTCGGAGCTCTCCAGATCCGTAACCGTTCCGGAGTCCTTGCTCCCTTCCTCGTAATCGTCGATATCGATATCCTTGCCGTAAGCGCCCTTTTTCGAAAGAGCTTCCTTAACCGATTCATCATAGGGCACTGGCTCACTCCCCGTATCCGTTCTGTCTTATGTCTCTCAGGAGATCCAGGGGCTTTCCGCAGAACTGGATCTTTCCGTTTTTCATTATGTACCCGTGGTCCGCACCTATATAATCCAGAATCTGGCCGGTGTGGGTTATGATGAGCGAGGACACGTCCTTCTGCACGCTGACCGGGCCGGACTCGTCGTAGAGAAGACTTTTGACTTTCTCTCCGATGAGATCTATGTTCTCCAGATCCACTCCGGATTCCGGTTCGTCCAGAAGCAGGAACTCCGGAGACTGGGCGGTAAGCTGCAGAAGCTCGGATCTCTTTATCTCCCCGCCGGAGAAGCCCACGTTGATATCCCTTTCCAGAAAGTTTCCCATCTTGAAATTGTCCGCTTCGTCCAGAATCCCCGGGTTCCGGGACGCGGCCTTGACCAGATCCCCGAGCTTGACGCCGAAAATGTTGGGCGGCCTCTGCATCATCATCCCGATTCCGAGCCTCGCCCGCTCGTCGACTCCGAGATGAGTTATGTCCTGCCCTTTGAAGATAATGCTTCCCTCCGTGATCCTGCATGTGCTGTATCCCATTATCGCCGATAGAAGAGTGGATTTCCCGGAGCCGTTGGGACCGAAAAGAACACACGTTTCCCCTTTCTCGACAGTAAGATCGACCCCTCTGAGAATTTCTCTTCCGCCTGCGTCTGCGTGCAGGTTGTCTATCTTCAGCATCTCTGCCATTCTGTTCACTAACCTCCGGTAATCGGTAGGTACTTATAAGGTGTATCGTCCGGCGGTGCAGTATTATACCCGTATCTGATCCGCGCCGGCATGAAAGTACTGGCCCTCAACGGCAGTCCGAGGCCCATCGGCAATACCAGCAACATCCTCAACGACGTTCAGGACGAATTCGGGAGAGAAGGCATCGAGATGGAGATCGTCCATCTCTACGAGTACCGGTTCACGAACTGCAACGTCTGTCTCACATGCGAGATCCGCGGGGACGGCAGATGCATGGACGAGGATGACGGATTCAACCCCCTGCTGGACAGGATGAGATCCGCCGATGCCGTTCTGCTCGCGGCGCCCTCTTATTCCGGAGCGTGCCCCAGCGTCATGCAGACTTTTCTGGAGAGGGCGCATCTGGTGCTGGAGAAAAGCGATCTGGGGCTGAGGGGGAAGATCGGAGGGGCGATAGCCGTTTACTCCCACCAGGGGGGATCGCTGGCGTACAACCAGATGGTGGACTTTCTGCTCAACAACGGGATGCTGGTATGCGGATCCAACCCTCTCCCGATCGTCCGCGCCCTCAACTCGCCCCAGTATCTCGAGGACCGCTCCGGCATGAAGGGAGTCAGATCCCTCGTGAGCAACATGGTCTCCGCTCTTATGCGGATCAACGGATACGAGTGATTACAGGAATCTCATGCCGCATCCGCCTTTCACGCACGCCTCGGCCGCGGCTCTGACCCTGGCGACCGGCCCGGAATAACGGCGGACGGCGAGCTTTCCCTCTTCGGGAAGCTTGCTTTCCAGCACCTCGCATTCCCTGATTATCTCCTCCGCTTCATCGCAGGAGAAAATACGCCCCGATTCCGCGGATTCCGGAACGGAAGCAATGATCGGACATCCGTACTTTCCGGCTATGGACGGGAGCGCGGTATTGTCCGGTCCGAAAACCCCTATGCATCCCCTGCCGTTATCCCATGACAGGGGGCATCCGGCGCATTCTTTCTTCATTTCGTCGAACGACAGCATTTCCCAGCCGGTCATTGTTTCGGAAGCCGATCCGATCGCGGCGGATCTCCCGGCTTCGTCCATCTCCGACAGATCGACCCATTCTCCGCCGGCGAAAGCTCTGGATACGGTCTTCCTGAGCGCTTTGCAGCGTGCCAGATCGGATTCTTCTGCAACAAGACATATATCTATTCCCATCAGCGGTTCCTCCTTCTGCGTGTTTTTCTGACAGAATCGTCAGGCGAATCCGCATTATAAAGAACGTACGCGTCAGGATCGTACGTCTCCATAAACTCTTCGCGGTTGTCGACATACTGCCCGTAATATACGGGGATCTTCAGAAGATTGACCAGGATCATTATCCCGAGCAGCCCGGTTATGAAAATGTCCATGGTAACGTGCGCGTCCCCGATATCGAATCCGGCGAAATTTTCCAGATTGCCGAAATTGATGATGTAAAGAAACCAGACGTAGCTGCCGATCATCACCGCTGTCTGCGCGTATATGCGCGTCTTGTCGCCTTTTCTGTAGAACCCGGCGAAGAAGTACAGAACGCACATGACGAATCCGAAATAGAACGATCTTTCCAGCATTCCGCAGATTCCGGTGAAATCGATGCCGGACAGCTGCGATTCCGCTCCGATAACGGACGGATCTTTCAGAATAATCTCCAGCGCGTACGGGATCAGAGAGTAAAGGGTCAGCGCGGCGGCGGCGAACAGTATCCCCTTCGGGATGCTGTGCTTGCTTTTGCTCACAGGAATCCCCCCGATCTGATCTCCAGCTCTTTGAGCACATCGGACAGGCCTCTCGCGGTCTCTTCGGATATCCATACCGACAACCCGCCGGATGCGATGCTGATGCCGTCCGGCGTGAGACCTTTCAGCAGAGCGCCGGACGGAGCCCCGGCCGCGCTGGTCATCGTATAAACGCCGTTCTCCGAAGTGAATGAAACGTTATCCCCTATCTTTCCCGAGACGGAATCTCCTTTCGGAATACCGGAGATGACGTCGGAATACTTCCCGGAAACCGAGAAAGAGTAATCCGGGTGCGCGGTGTCGAGAACGTTGTTGAAGTTCATCTTGAAACTCGACGCATAGTTCACGCTGACGTGGATGTACTGATCGCAGCCGAGCGCCAGAGCGGCATACTTGACCGCGTACGGTATCGTGAAATCCCCGTGTATGACGTTTCCGTCGGAAACCGTCGAAGATGTGGCGGGAACCTCGAGACCGGATCCCTCGAATCCCATGGTTATCTTCACCGAGGAAAGTCCGGAGATCAGATCGGGAAGATGTATGTCCGTTACCGTCCTCTCGCAGATGCCGTTCCTGTATTTTATCGACTGCTGCTTCAGAATATTCCCGTCCAGATCGACGACCTTTGCGGAAATCGCGCTGCTGTCCTTTATATTCCGTGCGATCTCGTAAGCGTTCGAGGAATTTACTCTGTCGGAGTATTCGCCGTATATCACGCGGCACCCGATCTTGTCTCCTACAGCCTCCGTGATGTTCTCGCCCAGGCTGTCGGCGTCCATCCCGGCCAGATCGTACCGGGATTCTATGCTCAGTTCCGCGTTCCAGGACCCTTCCGACACGTTCAGGAGGGTGGACAGCACGGGGGCCAGCATGAGAACCGCCACAGCAATGGCGACCACGGAGTACAATGTCCTCGCAGCCGTTTCCGCCTTCATGACCCGTGATCGCTCCTGTACGATAAAACCATTGTCAAAAGGTTCCCCGGAAGTTAAAAAACAGATATCCGGAACCGGGGAACGGAAGAGCAAGCCGGAACCGTGCTGGCTATGGATCCGGTTCCGGCAGGCAACAACAGAAGATCCGGGCGGGAACCCGTCCGGAGAGAAGGAGGAAAGCACAGGAAATCCTGTGCCTTAAAACGTTTAGCCTGTCAGTGTTTAATATCGAGTCCGCAGTCGCGGATGGTCTGAAGAGCCTTGCCGTAAACCTCGAGGTACTCTTTGGTGGGCCTCACGGTGGTTACGTCGTAGCACTCCTGGAAGGTCTTTCCGGCGGGAGCGCTGGTGTACTGGGGCTCGTAGATCTTCAGCAGATTCTTGACGGTCTCGTTCATGTCAGACACTTTCTGGCCTGCGGCGCACCTGGCTGCCTCTCCCATCACGCGGGCTTCCATTCCAGTGAATTTGTCGAGGACAACTCCTTTGGCTGCAGCGGAACCGGAGAGAAGTTCTCTTCCGGATGTGGTATCGACGATTGCCTGGGTCGCGGTCTCGAGGAGACACATCTCCGTGCAGGGACCGGCCATCGGGTAGTACTGGTTGGCGAGCAGGAGATCGGTGTTGGCATCGACCGCTGCTGCCGCGTGGGCGGCAATCGAGAGGGTCTCTTTCGCGGTGGTGACTCCCCACCTGATGTGGATAGGTCCGTCCAGGTGGAAGTTTCCGCTGAACAGGGCGAAGGAAGCGAGAGTCGTGGCGACGTCGCTGATCGCGGTCTCCTCGGCTCCTCCGGTGTATCCTCCGAAGATAGGCATCTGCTCGATCATGATCGTGTCGCCGCAGACGGTCCATCCCGCGAGCATGTTCAGTCCGCAAAGGTCCATTTTCAGTTCGTTCAGCTGAGAGCATTCGTGCGCGTCGGTGATTCTGTGTCCGGCGTTGGGGCAGTCTGCGACGAGACGTCCTCCCACGGTGAGAGGAGTCTCAGGTCCCTAAACTCCGAGTCCGGGCCTTCCGGCGCGGGTACGGGCCTCTTTGGTCATCCTCAGTTCCTGCATCGTAGCGCGGATTTCGTAAGGAGTTCCGGATTTCGCTTTCTTTCCCTCGACAGTATCCATAACTCCGTCCACGAGGTCGTCGACGACCGCTTCCTGAGCGTAAGACTGCATGATTTTGATGAACATTTCTTCGGAGACAGGAGATCCGGTGGGTCCTCCCTGGATGATCGGCTTCACCGGGCTGTTTCCGTGACGGGGGTAGAAGCGGGCTATGTCGCGTCCCTCTCCGAGGATGAGTTTCTTCGGAGTCTTCTTGATTCCTTCCCAGATCTCCTCTTCGGTCACGTGCATGACGCGGCCGAGATCCTGGCAGTAGAAACCAACGGTCGACAGCATTTCCAGACCGGCCTGGAACAGGTCGTCTTTGATCTGGTTTTCTTCGGGAATGATGTTGTCTCCGAAATCGATGTGGTATTTCTCCTTGAGAGCGGTGAGGTTCTGGGGGATGATGGTGTAATCCCACTCGGATTCGGGGACCTTCTTTCCCTTCAGGAACCTCTCATACACATCGATTACGGTCAAAGGTCTAGTTGCTACCATTTTTATCACCTCAAGAGCAAAGTCTCGCCACAAGATCGATAATCTCGTTTGCAGTTTCGGAGTATCCGTCGGCTTTGATTTCATCGCAGAACTCCTGGGAGCAGGGCGCGCCTCCGAATATGCACTTGTAGGGCGCTTCCATCTCGTCTCTGGTCTCCACGAGTTCTCTCTGTGACTCGAGCGTAGTAGTCATAAGCGCGGAGCCTGCGAGGATCTGGGCGTTGTTCTCCTCGGCGGCGTCCATGAAGTCCATCGCGGACACATCAGGCCCCAGGTCGATGACGTTGTATCCGGCGCCGCGAAGCATGGCGCAGCACACGTTCTTTCCGATTTCGTGAATGTCTCCCTCGACGGTTCCGAAGATGACGGTTCCTTTGAGAGCGCCGTCGCCGGCGGACATAAGGGGCTCGAGGATCTTGAGCGCGACTTCCATGGTCTTGGAAGCGGCGACGACCTGGGGGAGGTAGATCTCCGCCTTGTCGAACCTTACTCCGATCGTCTCCATTCCCTTTCCGAGTCCGTCTCCGATTATTTCTCCGACGGGGATCTTCTCGGCGATTGCAGCTTCGGTTGCTGACTTGACGAGTTTGACGTCCCAAGTTTCGATGCTCTTCTTCAGATCGGCCATTATTTCTTCTTTTGACATTTTCTGTACCTTCCTTTTCATGGGCTTCTGCCCAAGTCTGAATGAAATATCATCAGGTTAGTATATATAACTTTCTATCATGTCATTTTTGTTCATTTTAACATTATTTAAAGTTTACTACTGTATGCGTTACATTTAAATACTATATTTTTTCAGATTACCGACAGTACCCGCTAAAACGGTTATATTTCGATTGATTTAAATATTAGAAGTTAAAAACTGGACTTTATTAATATACTACACACGTTTTGAAGTGTTTCATAATCCCTATAATATAATTATTACCATAATTATATCCAACAATCATAAGACATATCCATATAGTAAAGCGCCGGACGTTATTTTTATCACCTTTTCCGGATGCTGCGACGGGATCTTGCCGTGAAATGCCGGCCCTCCCTCCGTTGATCCGCAGGCAGTCGTGCCGGAATCGGGCAGTATATATTTATTATCTTGTAATCGGTAATAAAATACTGTAAAAAAGCAGTCAATCTTATATATAAAATATATTTAAATACTTATAGTCTCCTCCAGCCTCGGTAATAATGCAAAGGAGCAGCGTGCTGGATGCCGGAAAATACGTTTCGCCGCGGCAGTCTTTTGCATATCCGTTTTTGGTTCCGGACGGACTCCGCAGCCCCGTAGTTCCCGTTTAGTCCTGATTACACAGCACCGGAATACACTTAATACCGGGACCGGTACCAGGCCCGGCGCTTTCACGTCCCGATCGGGACACATCACACAGTCATCGAGGAATAATATGAAAATCGGAATAGTCGGCGGAGCCCTTCAGGGCATAGAGGCCGTATATCTTTCAAAAAAAGCAGGATACGAAACAGTCGTAATAGACAAGAGAAAAACCGCTCCGGCGTGTTCGCTCGCGGATTCGTCGGAAACGGCGGATGTCCTTAAGGACGGAGCCGCAGTGAAGAACATCCTCTCCGGATGCGACGCGGTCATACCCGCATTCGAAGAGCTGGAAGCCCTGAAGGTTCTGGATTCGATGATGAAAGAGACGGGGATCCCGTTCCTGTTCGACATGAACGCGTACCTCGTTTCCTGTTCGAAAGAGAAATCCAACAGAATAATGTCGGAAGCCGGAATACCTATCCCGAAGCCCTGGCCGGAATGCGGATTTCCGATGGTGGTCAAGCCCTCCGGGCAAAGCGGTTCGGTGGGAGTGACCATAGCTAACGACGAGAACGACAGGCTCCGCGGCCTGAAAGCGGTGGAAAAACTGGGGGACGAGCCGATCCAGCAGGAATTCGTATCCGGAAAAAGCGTTTCGGTGGAGATGATCGGAACCCGCGGAAAAACTAAATCCTATGTTACGACGGAAGTCGTGCTGGATTATAACTACGA
>JAEEGL010846938.1_pt1 | contig 23360 bp, 29 predicted proteins | sample 9134231 | NCBI WGS metagenome assembly JAEEGL01 (sample SAMN16246548, study PRJNA631951) | gut metagenome | biome: gut microbiome; feature: rumen; material: fiber-attached | host: Bos | place: Iran: Karaj | collected 2018-10
GCTTTTGTAGTTACACTATTTTTTACTCTTGCCATTTCTAACTCCTCCTTACATTAAATAACTTTCTTTAATCTCTTATAATCTGCACTGCTCAATTTAGCATTTTTTCTCTTTGCTCTATTTACAGCACCACTTTTCTTTCCTGTTTTATGATTTAATCCAGATTGGCGTAATGTAATAGTTCCACCATTTCTAACTTTAAGAACTTTACTTAAACCTCTGTGAGTTTTTACCTTACCCATTATAATCCTCCTACTTTATTTTGTCTTTTTTGGCATCAATAACATAATCATATTTTTTCCATCAAGTTTAGGCTTTGATTCTATTTCAGAAATATCATTTAACCTATCTGCAAATCTTAATAGTACATCACTACCTAATTCAGTATGAGCCATTTGTCTTCCTCTAAAACGAATAGTAACTTTAATTTTGTCACCTTTTTCAAGATACTTTGTAACTTGTTTTAATTTCGTCTCAAAATCACCAACATCAATTGATGGAGAAAGTCTAAATTCCTTCACACTTTGCATAGAAGCTCTTTGTTTCTTCAAAGCATCTTTTTCTTTTTTACTCTTCTCGTACTTATACTTTTTGTAATCCATTAACTTACAAACTGGTGGATTACCATTAGGTCCTATTAAAACAAGATCAAGTCCTGCATAATTTGCAAGTATCAATGCATCCTTAATTGTCTTAACACCTGTTTGTTCCCCATTGGGACCAATAACTAAAACTTGTGGAACTTTAATTTGTTCATTAATTAACAAATTATTTTTTGAGTTTGCTATATAAAACACCTCCAATAAATATAAAAAAGTGGATACAATATACCCACTTAATACCATAAAAAACAATATAATATTTAATATTATCATTGGCATTTTACCCAAAGCTATTTGCAATCGGGTGGATGTGGATACATCTCTTTCCTTTTTTATTACGTTAAGTATTATATTCTATGTTAATTATTTTGTCAATATTATCTTTTCTTTTTTCTCTTGACTTTTTCCATTTCTTTTCTAATATCATTAAATTCATCTTCTTTTTTATTAATTACAGTCTTTTTTCTAATATGAGAAAGAATTAAAACAACTATATATGATAAAAAAGCAAAAATTATATGAACTTGAAAAAACAAATTTAAAATAGCTAAAACAATAGTTAATGCAGCAAAAATTATAATTAATATCCTAAGAATTTCTCTTTTTTTAAAATTTCTTAAATTTTGATCATTAGAAATATCATACATAGAAATGCCCCCTTAATACCATAAACACAATAAATGCAAGTATTGCAACAATTAGTAAATATAACAAAACAATTCTACCAACATTATTGCTTTCCTCATCTTTTTTTTGATTTTTTACTAAGTAAGATTCATATTCCACCAAATACTTATTAATATTATCTTTAGTATCATCTGGAATAGATTTACAATTAGACAAATATTTCAATATCTCTATTGCAGACATATCACCCTTTACCTCAATTCTTCTAGTAGTACTTTTTAAAATATTCTTAAGTACTTCAGGTGTTAATAAATTCTCATCTATAATATTTTTAATCTCATCTAAACTATAGCTATCCATTTTTGTCACCAAAACAATTATATCATTAAACATCAACTTTTTCTAAAAAATATTTAAACATTTCTTTTAATCCAAAATTTATAAAATGAGATATTTTATCATTAACAATAGTGATTACATTGGTATACTCTTTATCTTTGATAACATAATCATTTAAATCAATTTCTACTCCATTCTTTACATCATTTTCAAACTTACTAATTTGTTCAAGTGTTAAGTCTTTTTTTTCAGTTAACTTATATTTATATATATTACTACCAAAAAAATATATAAACAAAAAGAAAAGTAAAAAAACAAAGATAAAATACTTAGTAAATCTTTTAGTCAAGATTACCTCCAATATAAGCATTAATCATTTCTGCTATAACATTTATTGTATTTGCAACTTCATCAAAAGTATTTTCTTCGCCACCAACTTCAATTAAAATACAAAAACTTGAAAAATCTTGATTATATATTCCATTTACTCCTTTTCCTTTTTTTCTATAAATCCCCCTACTCAATCCCTTATAATTAACTTCTAAATAATTTTCAAACTTAACCATCAAATTTTCATTTAATTTATATTTTTCATTTTCAAGTCCCAATAAAAACATAGTTTTTGCATACTTTTTGCCATTAATTACAACTGTACTAATATTTTTATTTACAGAATCTCTATGCAAATCAATATAATACTTTAAAGAAGGATATTCTTCTTTTCTTTTTTCCATAAACATTCTCGAAACTTTATAGGAACTAGCATAATTCCAATTATTGGTATCTAAAACATCACTAATACTGGCATTTTCTACAATTGAATCAATACCATATTTTTTTAACTCATTTTGTAATAAAAAACTTGCATCTAAAACAGAATAATCAATATTTATTTCTTTAGTACTACTATACTTTTCTTTTTGATGTGTGTTATAAATATATACTACTGGACTAAATTTTTCTTCGAAAACAGATACATCATTATCTTCCTTAATTTCTTTTTTACTTATATCATAATTACTCATTACAAATGATACCGGATTCACTAAATCTGTAGATTTTATTCGAGTAACAAATTCATTAATCAATTTATTTTCTCTACTTACATTTCCAGAACTATCAAGTAAAATGTTTAATGTCTCCTCATCAATAATAATATCAAAAGAATCAATCCATTTTAAAGAATAAATTAAACTTATAAATGCTAAAGCAAAGAAAAAAAATACTTTAATCATTTTTCTCTTCATATAATCACCATAGCAATTATATTATTTTCATATGTATTAATTTGTCACATTATGAAGTACTACATTAATTGATTTAGCTAAAAGTAAAGAAAGCTTTTCTATTTCATAGTCTATTTCTTTTGAAGTAACCATGAAATCATTTCCTTTTTTTACTAATACTTCATCAACATCATACTCATCTAAAAAATCTCTAACAATTGTATGAAGACTTACAACGGTTGGAACTCCAATTATAATAACATCTTTACCAATTTTTCTTTTAGATATTTCCTTTCGAATATTTCCTACACCGCTTCCAGGTTCAATAGCAGAATCAGTAATTTGAATAACCTTATTTAATTTATTAATACTTGTGCTAGACAAGGCATCTATTACTATTAAAAAATCTGGATTTACACTATTTATCATTCCATTTATTATATCAAATGTCTCAATCCCAGTATTTGCAAAAACACCAGGCGCTAATTTAGAAACGCAAGAATAATTTTTATCAACACAACCGACTTCATATAAATGCCTTGTAACAATAACGTTTTTTATAGTTTGTGGCCCTAAAGAATCCGGTGTCGAGTAATCGTTTCCTAACCCAACAACCAAACATGACTTTCCCAAAAGACTTTTCTCAAGTAAAAGAGATTTTAATTCCTTAATTAAAACTTTTAAAACTATTTCATAATTATCAGAGTCACTTATATCATCAAATAAAATAGAAACATAAGTCCCACATAATTTATTAATTTTTCTAGACATTTCATCGTTAACATTAATTTTTTCAATTTTAACATTCTTAATTTTTTTTACATGTGTTTTAATTAATGGTATATCATTAATCAAATCAAGTCTTGACATTTTATCTTTCAAATCTACTGAATGCATAATATCACCATTTATATATTTTCTCTATATTTTAAAGTTTTATTTGCATTTTATTTATTTTTTTGCTAATATATATGTAGTCAAAAAAGAGAGGTGATACTATGCCAAATATTAAAAGTGCTAAGAAAAGAGTTTTAACAAGTGCAAAAAAACAAGAAAGTAATAATGTTATAGAGCAAAGAACAAAAACATCTGTTAAAAAATTTGTAAAAGAAGTAGAAGCTGGAAATACAGAAAATGCTACAGAAAAATTAAATGTAGCAATTAAAAATATCGATAAAGCTGCAGGTTCAGGTTTAATGCATAAAAATAAAGCAGCAAGACAAAAATCAAGACTAATGAAAATGAAGAATAAAATGGAAGAAACAAAATAGTTTCTTTTTTTTTACAAAAAAAGGATTACATATGATACAATAATAGAGGTGATTATATGAAGAAATTCTTATATGTTATGTTTTTAATTAGTAGCTTAGCTATTATCTTTTTAAATAGAAATTTTATTATTAAACAAATACTAAGTATTATAACTCAATATCAAGAGGTTAACTTAGAATTTAAAAATAGTTATTATTTGAAATATAATTTTAAATCAGTTACTCCTATTGAAACATTTAGTTTACAAAATAGAAATGACTTGATGGATTTATACTATACAATCATAAATAATGGAAATGATACCTTTGAATTTTACTGCCCTGAATCATATGAAAATTGTTTAAATGATATCAATGAATTAGCAAATAACCCAAAAGAATTATCAATTATTAATGGCTATGTACATCCATATAATAGTTTTGATACTATTGAAACATTGTATAATTCATTAGGAAAAGTAAACTTAACAATTAGAAAAACATATTCAACAAATACAATTGCACAAATCAATAGTAAGGTTGAAGAAATAATAACGAACGAAGTTAAAGATGAAAAAGATACAAGAACAGTTATAAAAATTATTCATGATTATATAATAAATCACGCAAAATATGATAAAGATAGAACTGATAAAAACATTATAAATTATAATTCTAGTACAGCATATGGAGTATTATTTGAAGGATATGGAATATGTAGTGGATATTCTGATGCAATGGCAATATTTTTAAATTATTATGGAATACCAAATTTTAAAGTTGCAAGCGAAAATCATGTATGGAATGCTGTATACTTAGATAATAAATGGTATCATTTAGATTTAACTTGGGATGATCCAATTGTCACATCTGGCGAAGATATATTAGATGATACTTATTTTTTAATAACAACAGAAAAACTTAAAGAAATAAATGATGCTCAACATCATTATGATGAAGCAGCATATAAAGAATTATTAAATTAAAAGAGACTATTATTTAGTCTCTTTACTTTTTTGTTCATCCTTATCTTTCATATTTGAAACTGTATCATAAATATCTGCTTTGAAGAAATTATAAGTACAATTAAGTGCAATATATACTGGAAGTGAAATCATAATTCCAGGGATTCCAAAAAGTGTACCTCCAGCAACTACTGCAAATATCGTCCACATTGCATTTATATTATTTGTCTTACCATATACTTTTGGTGAAATAATATATCCATCTATATTTGGGAATATTAAACATATTAATATAGTTGCAATAAATAATGGAGTCGAAACAACACTTGCCAATATAACAGCAACAATATTAGTAATTAATCCACCGAAATAAGGAATAACTGTAGTTAATGCAGCTAACACACCTAATAATAACCAGTTTGGATGTCCTATTATTAAAAATAAAAGTGTATATTCTACAAATTGTATTCCAATAAATAAAGCAAGTCCTGTCAAATATTGTCCAAGTTCCTTATCTAAGACTTTAATATATTCATAAAGTCTTTTTCTTTTCTTACTTCTTCCAAGTATCTTATTAGCCTCTATTCTTATCTTCTCCATATCAGCTAAGAAATAAATTGAAAGAATTAAAATAATTACTGCACTTGTTATAAAATCTACTGCTTTACCTACAAAGTTAAATGTACCATCTGATAAATACTTACCAACAGATTGAATTACATTATCCATTACCGTATTAATAGTATTTTGAAAATCTCCTAAATTAATTTCAAACTTAGTTGACAAATCAGACATTACCTCTCCTAATGCTTGTGAAAGTAAAACTAACTGATCATATACAAGTGGAACAGTAATAAGTATCAAAATTAGTATTATAAAAATTACTGTTCCAGCAACTATAGTAACTGCCAGAGAATTACTGAGTCCTTTCTTTCTAAGTTTTCTTACAATTGGATAAAAAGCATATGCAATTGCAAAAGCAATTATAAATGGAATAATAATTGCAATAATTTTTGATATAATTGAACCCCAAACATTAAACGTTAATATACCTAAATAGATAATTAATGCAAATACTAAAATATTTAATAACTTATAGTTCAACTTGTCTTTAAACATCTCTATTCTCCTCCTATTTTTCTAATATTATAGTAACAGGTCCATCATTTAATAATGTAACTTCCATTTCAGCACCAAACTTTCCTGTTTCTACCTTAATATGATTCTTTAATTTTTCATTAAAAAGATTATACAGTTTTACTGCTTCTTCTCCATTTAAGGCTTTTATATAACTTGGACGATTTCCTTTCGAAGCATCACCATATAAAGTAAACTGTGATATAGATAAAATACTGCCATTTATATCAACAACACTTTTATTCATTATGCCATTTTCATCATCAAAAATCCTTAATCCAAGAACTTTTTTTACCATATAATCAATATTCGTTTCATTATCAGTTTGCGTAAATGATACCAAAAGCATAAGTCCATTTCCAATACTACCAACTACTTCATTTTCAACTTCAACTTTTGCATTTTTTACTCTTTGTACTACAATCTTCATCTCATTGTCCTTTCAATATTATCAACATATTTTAATTGACTTAAATCCCTAATAAAATTATTTAGTCTTTCTAAATTGTTAATTCTAAAGTCAACCTCATAAATAACTATATCAGTTCTACTAAGTGTCTTAATATTATATATCGAAATATTACTAGTATTAGCCTTTTGCATAATCTCTAACATAGCTTTATCATTTTTCTTGGTAGTAATTAAAAGAGAAGTAATATATTTTGCTTTAGGATTCTCACTCCAACTAACTGGTATCATTCTATCTTCCAATCTATCTATATTAGGACAATTAATTCTATGAACAGTTATTCCATTATTTTTGCTAATATATCCTATTATTTCATCCCCTGGAATTGGACAACAACAATTTGAAATATTTACCTTAATCTTATCAATTCCATTAACAATAATATCAGCTTCATTGTCTTTAATCTTAATCGGACTAATAGGAATTATTTCTTGTTCAATAGGTTGCTTATTAATTAAATTTACAACATAAGAAGAACTAAATTTATTATTTCCTATTGAAAGATATAATTCATCTAAATCAATACACTTTGTACTATTTAGTATTGTCTCAACATTTTCATCAGATAAAAAATCTTGATATGGGATTTTCTTCTTTCTAAGTTCCTTTTCTAAGGAATCTTTTCCTCTTTCAATATATATTTCTTTTTCAGATTTAGTAAAGAAATTTTTTATTTTATTTTTTGCCTGTGTAGTTTTAGCTATTGTTAACCACTCTTTAGATGGAGATGAATTCCTATTAGTTATTATCTTTACAATATCATTATTCTTTAATTGATAATCAAGTGGAACAATAGTATTATTTACAATTGCACCAACCATAGTATCACCAACTGCTGTATGTATTTTATAAGCAAAATCTATAGGAGTTGAACCATTAGGAAGTTCAAAAATATCTCCTTTAGGAGTAAAAACATATATATTATCATTTAATATCTCATCTTTAACACTATTTACAAATTCTTCACTACTCATTTTTTCAACATCAAGTTCCATAATAGATTTAAAAAACTGTAATTTAGCTTCTGTAGAATTCTTATTCGTTTCTGTTAAGTTTTTTTTCTCTTTATATGCCCAATGAGCAGCAACCCCGTTTTCTGCAATTTCATCCATTGCTTTTGTTCTTATTTGTACCTCAAAAATTTGACCGTCTACACCAAATATCGTTGTATGTAATGATTGATATCCATTTACTTTCGGCATTGCAATATAATCTTTAAAACGTTTTGGCATAGGCTTAAACTTAGAATGGATTATTCCAAGAGTAGTATAACATTCCTGTTCAGTTTCTACAAGAATTCTAAGTGCAAGCAAGTCATATAATTCACTGAATTTTTTACCACGTTCCATTTTTTTATAAATACTATATATACTTTTACTACGTCCTTTAATATCAAATTTTATATTATGTTCTTTAAGCATATCACTTACTTCATTAATCATTTGATTAACTGAATTATCTCTTTCTAATTTAGTAGTATTAAGTTTTTCAGCAATATCGTAAAAAATATCAGGTTTTAAATATCTAAGTGATAAATCTTCAAGTTCACTTTTTATTTTATGAATACCTAAATGATGAGCAATAGGAGCTAATATCTCTAATACTTCCTTTGCTTTTATTTTTTGTTTTTCTTTAGGAAGCGCCCATAAAGTTCTCATATTGTGAAGCCTATCTGCAAGTTTTATTATTATTACTCTAACATCTTCACTCATCCCAACAATTATTTTCTTATAATATTCAACTAAAGCTTCATTTTCAGTTGAAAAACGCATTTTACTAATTTTAGATACACCATCAACAAGTCTAGCAATATCAACATTAAACTCTTCCTCTAATTCCTGCTTTGTAACTTCACAATCTTCTATTACATCATGTAAAAGCCCAGCGCAAATTGTATCAGTATCAGCATAAACTGTAGTTAAAATTATAGCAGTACATAATGGATGAAAAATATAAGCTTCTCCACTTTTCCTATATTGTCCTTGATGCTTGATTTCAGCATATTCATATGCTTTTCTAATTTTATTTAAATTATCATCCTCTTGAATATATATACTTGCTTTTTCAATTAGATCATCGATGGTATATTTAGTGTAATCCTTTGTCACACAACCACCCCCTTACAACAACTCTATTTCATTTTCAATCTTTTCTTCTTTTTTTTCTTCTTTTGAAAATATATAATCTTTAAAAATATCATTATTCAAATTAAGTATATCATCAACCATTTCAGAAAGACTAAGTCCAGTTACATTTCCCCATTTATTTTTTAATAAATAATTCCAAATATCTTCATTTCTTATTTTTTTATAATAATATTTTTCAAGTTCTCTAGTTTTACATCTCAAAGCAGGAAGAAGCCTTTTATATAAATCAACTTTATTATTAATTCCTAAATCTACTTCCATATTTTCACCTACTTTTAAATATAATAACATTATATCATTTTTTAACTAAAATGATTATTAATTTTATTAATATAATTCTCTTTTAAATGCGAAATTGATGCACAACTCATAAAACATATTACAGCATTATCATAACTAGTTAAAGATCCAAGATTACTATCATCAATCATTTCACCATTGTTTAATAAATCAAATATTACTTTAGAAGTAACATTACCATAATCTTCGCTTTTTTCTCTATTACACTCTATCTCTGTTAAATAAACTTTATCAGCGATATTTAAAGCATCAGCAAATTCTTTATAAAATTTTTGAGTCCTTGAATATGTATTTGGCTTAAAAACAGCAATTAATTTTTTATTTGGATATTTCTGTCTTGCTGCTTCAAGAGTTACCTTAATTTCTGTAGGATGATGTGCATAATCATCTACCATAACATTATTTTTTATATTTTCAATTGCAAAACGTCTTTTAGCATTATGAAAATTTTTAAGCAATTCACCAATTTTCTCATAAGAAACACCCTCTAAATGACAAATAGTTATAGCAGCAATTGCATTAAGAATCATATGTCTACCAAATAAAGGTAAAACAAAATGTCCAACAATTTCATTATTAACTACTAAGTCAAACTCTGAACCATTATCATTTAAAATAACATTCTTAGCATATACATCATTACTTTCATTAAACCCATAATAAATTGTTTTAGGATTTAATTTAAGCATCTTAACATTTTCATTATCACCGCAAGCTACAATAACATTTTTAGTTTTATTCGCAAACTCTGTAAAAGTATTTTTAATATCTTCTATATCTTTATATATCTCTGTATGTTCAAGTTCAATATTAGTAATAACTGTATATGAAGGATGATAAGCTAAAAAATGTCTATTAAATTCATCACTTTCTATTACAAATATTTTATTGTCTTTATTTGCATAACCTGTTCCATCACCAATAAAATAATTAACTTTATACACCTGATCTAATATTTGACTAATCATTGTAGAAGTAGTAGTTTTTCCATGAGTTCCAGAGATGCAAATAGATTCAAACATATCAGTAAGTTCACCTAAAATTTCATTATATTTTTTTATTTTTAAACCATTTTCTCTAGCTCTAACTAACTCCTTATGATCATCTTTTAATGCAACCGAATGAGTTACAATCATATCTTTATCTAAAGCATGAACATTATCATAATATATCTTTATTCCTCTTTTATCTAATCCCTCTTGAGTAAATTTATAATCGACAGCATCATCATAGCCTTCAACATAATTTCCTAAATCATATAATATATTTGCCAAAGTTGCCATACCAGCACCTTTAACACCTAAGCAATAATACTTCAACATAATACCACCTCTACTTTATTATACATTATTTTCCAATTAAAAATACAATATTATGAAATAAGTTGACACAAATTTAAACTGCTATTAAAATAAAAATGTACATTACGGAGGATATATGAAACAAGACGAAAATTACAAACCAATTATATACTTAGCAATTGTTTTAGTATTATTTTATTGTTCAAGTTTATTTATTTTAATACCTGTCCTTATATTTAATATAGATTTAAATAATTGTAGTGATGTTGTAACTAATTTATTGAGACTATTTTACAATTTTATGACATCATTAATCTTATTTTTATTATATAAAAAAGAATTAAAAAAAGAGTTTAAAGAATTTAAAAAAAATTTTGGAACAATTACAGATATTGCATTTAAGTACTGGATTACAGGATTTTTTATAATGATGATAAGTAATACAATAATCGGATTATTATCTCCAGTAAAAATTCCATCTAATGAATCAAGTGTAAGAGAATTAATAATAGGTACTCCATTAATATCATTTTTCTTCATAAGCATATTTGCACCTTTTAATGAAGAAATAATATTTAGAAAATCATTTAAAGATGTTTTTAAAAGCAAATGGGTATTTGCTATTATATCCGGTTTAACATTTGGATTATTACACGTAATTGGAAACATAACATCATTATATGAATTATTATATTTCATACCATATGCATCATTGGGAACAGTATTTGCACTAGCACATTATAAAACAAACAATATTTTTACTAGCATAATTATGCACTTTTTACACAATAGTTTAATATTAATCTTATATATTAATATGCTTTAAGTCGGGAGTGATTTTTTATGGAAACAAGAGCAGAAAAAAATTCTGACATTGCAGAAGAAATCGAAAAAGAAAAAAAAAGAATAAGAGATAAAAAAATATTTAAAATTCTTTTATGGATTTTCATACCCCTTTTTATAATATTTACAATCTTATATACTTCTCTAAGATTCATAGGTAACTATGGAATTATTGTAAGAGAATATGCAAATTATAACTCTTATTTTCCAGAAAACTTAAGTGGACTTAAAATAGTACAATTCAGTGACATCCATTATAACAAATACGCATCAATTGGAAAAATTGAAAAAATAGTTAACTTAATTAATAAAACTAATCCAGATATTGTAATATTTACAGGAGACTTAATTAGCAATGATTATCAAATAGATAAAGAAACAAAAGAAGAACTAATGAAAGAATTGAATAATATAAAAGCAAGAATTGGTAAATATGCAATTAAAGGTGACGAAGATACTGATAACTTTAAAGAAATATTTGATAATACAGATTTTAAAATATTAGAAAACACTATTGAAAAGATTTATATTGATTCATCAACTATTGATTTAATTGCACTTAATGATAATTATCAAAAAGAACAAATAATAAAAGATGAAGATAACTTCTCTATTGCAATTATTCATAAACCAGATTTATCAGATCAAATAATAAAAGACTATAACGTACAAATAATAATGGCAGGACACTCTTTAAATGGACAAATCATTGTACCTCTAATTGGACCATTAATAAAAAAAGAAGGAGCAAAAAAATATCCATCATCATATTATAGAATAAACAATACAGATCTCTATGTATCAGGTGGTCTTGGTAATATAAATTATGAATTTAGATTATTCAATCATCCAAGTATTAATTTCTATAGATTAAGAACAAGCAAATAAAAAATTCATAAAATACTTTAGGAGGTATTTTATGAACCAAAGAGGTTTTGGTGGACCACCACCACATAATAATGGATTTGGCGGAAATATATTTCCATTTGTATTAGGTGGAGTTGTAGGAAGTTTACTTACAAATAATAGAAGACCAAACTACTACTATCCATATCCAATGTATTACTACCCTTACCCATATCCATATACTTATTACAATACATACTATAGATAAAAGAAAATACAACCATAAAATAGGTTGTATTTTTTTTATTTCCTATTAATATTAATAAAATTGTCATTTTCTATTTCTAACACTATTAACTATTTTATCTCTACAAAATGATTTCCAGAATCTAAATAAAGTATTCCTTTTTTTCCTTCCAAAGTTGGATATATATCATTGTAATAATTCAAGGAATCAAATTTAGTAAGTGTAGCATATACATAATTACCATCAATCATATAAATCATAAATCTTGAATTATCATATTCACTCGGATCATATTTTATCTCGGATATCTTACTCTTTACAGATTCATTAATTTTATTTAATTTTTTAATAAAATTATTATAAACCGTATCAGGTATATAATTTACAACTCTAATCGGTGAAACATAATAAGGAATTGATAACGTTTCACTTCCATCTTCTAATACATATTTACTATCATTTTCTTTATAAAAAAGAACAGAATTTTCTTCAATATTAATATCAATTACACCAAAAAAGCTTTTACTAACACTGGCATCTTTAATAAAAATATCTTCTTCCAAATCATTTTCAATCAAAAAAGATAAACTTTTAAAATAACTAGGATAATCAATTAAATTTGCTTTTTCTAATACATAATCATCAGATAGATATTTATTATTATTAACAAAAATATTCTTAACTCTAATATTTAAAAGAACTTTTAAAAGAAAATACAACAAAAAAACTACTAATAAAAATAGTACAAAAGCTATAATTTTTATTTTTCGTTTTATTATTATTTTCTTCTCCATTATTACTCCCAATTCACAAATTCTTGTTCAACTTTTAAATCTACATCATATTTTTCTTTAACTTCTTTTTTTACAAATTCAATTAAATCTTTTATATCTTTGCCTGTCGCATGGTCATAATTAATTATAAAATTTGCATGTTTCTCACTTACCTTAGCACCACCAATTGCATGCCCTTTAAGTCCTATATCCTCAATTAATTTTCCAGCAAACATATTTTCAGGATTTCTAAATACAGATCCTGCTGATGGATATTCAAGTGGTTGACTTTCAATTCTTCTTTTTTTTCTATCTTCTACAATTTCAAGTAACACATTTTTATCATTTTTTCTTAATGAGAATGTTGCTTCTAAACATATATAGTCTTTATTTGATTGTAAAAATGATGAACGATAGTGAAAATTAAGTTCCTTATTTGTCATAGTAATTACTTCCAAATTTGGAGTTAAAACCTTTACACGCTTTGTAATATATCCCATATCACTTTTATATGCTCCAGCATTCATATAAATTGCTCCGCCAACTGTTCCGGGAATACCAGTAGCAAATTCTAATCCAGCTAGTCCTTTTTTTACAGTTTGATTACTTAATTTTATCAAATTTACTCCTGCACCTGCAGTTACAGTATTTCTAAAATACTTTATCTCATCAAAACAATCAAGCTTAATTATAACTCCGTTATACTCATCGTCACTAAACAAAGTATTTGACCCATTTCCAAGTATTTTATATTTCACATTTTTCATCTTTAAAAATTTGAGTAAAATAATTAGTTTTTCTTGATTTTTAGGGTAAACAAATAATTTTGCAATACCTCCAACCCTATAAGTAGTATGCTTAGAAAGACTTTCATCTTGAATATATTTTCCTATATTATTTTGCTCAATAATTTTTACTATTTCCTGCATTTTAATCACCATTCACTAATTTTTCAATTATAATTGCTATTTTTGTCGCACTATCTATAACTCCCATTTTTCTACTATTCTCTTTCATCTCATTTAATTTCTTTTCATTATTTATTAATTTATCAATCTCATCAAACAATCTATCTTGAGTTAAATCTTTTTCGTGAATAACTATAGCACTTCCGTTTTTCTCTAATACAGCAGCATTTTTTTCTTGATGATTATGTGTAACATGAGGAGAAGGTATCATAATTGCAGGAACACCTATAGCAGTAATTTCTGCAATAGTTGAAGCACCAGCTCTCGTAATAATAATATCAGTTTTCTTTAATACGTTTAGCATATCGTCAAGAATAGGAACCATTTTTACATTATCAGGAACTGAAACGCCTTCATAATTTTCCATAAATCTTTTACCTGTTACGAATAAAACTTCATAATTTTTTCCTTTGAATTTAGGAATAATATCTTTCATAATTTCAGTAACAGTATACGAACCTAAACTTCCCATAACAAATAAAATTAATTTTTTATTTTCACTTAATCCATATTTTTTCTTTTGGACAGGTTTAGCTAAATAAGCTTCCTCGCTTCTTGGATTACCTGTAAATTCAACATTACATCTCTTAAAGTATTTCAAACTCTCTTTTAAAGAAACTCCAATCATACTTGCTTTTCTTTTAAGTATTTTATTAGATAATCCAGGAATTGAATTTTGTTCATGAATAAATGTTTTAATACCAAGACTATGAGCTGCTAAAATAACAGGAGTTGTAATATATCCACCGATTCCTAAAACAATATCTGGTTTAAATTCTTTCATAATAACTTTTATTTCTTTTATAGCATTTTTAAATGACTTAAATACTTCAATATTTTTAAATAATTTTTTTCTATTTAACCCTTTCATAGGAATACCTTTATAACATATACCAAGACTCGGAATTAAATCTTTTTCCATCCTATCAGTAGTACCAATATAAAGTATTTCAACATCTTTATTTCTTTCTTTTAATTTATTAATAATTGCTAAAGCAGGATAAATATGTCCACCTGTTCCACCAGCACTAACAATAACTCTCACATTATCACCTAATAAATATTATACCATAATATACATTTTATTAATTTATTTTTATTATTCTTTTTAAATTTTTGTAAAAAAACTATGCAAAGCATAGTCATACCTTAATTACATTTCTTATCTTTTTAATAACTTTCTTCTCAATTCTAGAAATATATGACTGACTGATACCTAAAATATCAGCAACCTCTTTTTGAGTTTTTTCTTCATTTCCCAATAATCCATATCTCAAAGTCATAATCTCTTTATCTCTTTTATTTAATTTTTCTATTTCTTCAAGCATTACTTTTTTATCATTTTTTTCTTCAATATTTTTTGTTACAATATCAGCATCTGTTCCTATAATATCCTCTAAATGAAGTTCATTACCATCAACATCATAACTGAGTGATTCCTCAAGACTCACTTCACAATTTACCTTTTTATTTTTTCTCAAAAACATTAATATTTCATTATCTATACATCTTGAAACATACGTTGCTAATTTTATATTTTTATCAATACTATATGTATTAATTCCTTTTATTAAACCAATTGTTCCAATACTTACTAAATCTTCTAGTTCAACTTTTGTGCCTTCATATTTCTTTGCTAAAAAAACGACTAATCTTAAATTATGTTCTATTAGTTTATCTTTAGCCATCTGATCTCCATCTTGAGCCATAACTAAATAAAACTCTTCTGCCTCCTTAGAAAGAGGCTCTGGAAGTTTGTCAGAAGAACCAACATAATATAATACATTCTTTAAAGATAATATACTAATTACACCTAATAATATACAAATCATATTTCCTCCTATATCATATCTTTGTGTAATATCATATCTATATCTTGAATATTTATTTTTTTTGAAGATAAACCAATAATAGCATTTTTTATTTCTTTTCCATTAACAATAATTTTTTCAGCTTTTATGCATTTCATCATTGAAATACCATTAGCAGTTTCTACAGGTACTAAAATACCGTTTTCGTAATCATATTTTATCTTTTTAGTATAAATAATACTAATAGGTCTTCTTTTATATGGATCATATAACTTGTTTCCAGTGTCTAAATAAGCATTAAAACTATATTTTTTATTATTATAAATAACAATTACATCATAAACTTCACAATAATATGTATTTAATTTTTTAATCTTTGAATTATATAGTAAAAGAATTAATGGTGTACAAATTACAAGAATTATATAATTTTGCCATATATTTAGTCTTTCAATTTTAAACAAATATAATACTCCAGCAAGAATAACATTAACAAAATAAAAATAAATTACATTCTCAAACGTAGTTTTTATTCCCTTAAATCCATTCACAACAATTTGTATCAAAAAGCATACAATTACTTTTAATGCTATTAAAACGATATCACTTTTTATAAAAACTAAAAAAGTTGATAAAGCACCTATAAAAGATCCAAAAAAAATTTTCAAATAAGAAGAAGAATATTTTAAAATTATATTACAAGAAATAATTAATAAAAAATCGATCCACATATTTAAAAAAAATAACAAATCAAGATATATTATCATATCACCACCACAAATAATAATAAACTTAGATATGATAGAAATATGTCTATTCTTGTAACAAATCACTTAATCAAATTATTTCTTTACCTTTCTGCTGAATATAGTTTATAGTTGAAGATAATTCCTTCAGTGTTTTACGATTTATTTCTATTAAAATAATAGATCCATTTGACAATTTACTTTTTACAGAAGAATATAAATAATTAAAAGAAATAATATTAGGTACAATAGAATGTAATTTTGAGTTTTCACAGTTTTTTAATATACTTTCTAGTTTTTCTTTATTCAAACATAATGACAAACTATCATTGCTAATCATTTTAATAAGGGAATTATATTTATTAACCTCATATACAGTATACTTATCAGAAAGTAATTCAATATCATTTTCAAAACTTTTTATTAGTTTAACAGTATCTATGCTATTATTAAATATTTCTTTACTAATAAAAAAAGTTGCACGAATATCTTTTTTATTTAGAATTGATAATAATTCCTCAATATATGCTGTATCATTTACTTCAAATATTAAGCTAACATTACTTTTTATTTTATTTCCAGATATAATATTTTTATCATATATTTTATCAATTATATAATTTGGAGTAGTTTGCTTATATATTATTAAATTTTTATCAAACTTACCTATTTTTTTCATAACTGAATAACTTTTTTCAACATCTACTTCTTTGCCATTTATTCCAGGAATTATATCATTATTAACAAGAACTGCCTCTACTGTTTTATCACTACTTTCAATTTTTTTTATTTCTCTCATAATCGGATCTTTTTCTCTCATAATATTTATTAAACAATTTGTATAAAAAAAACTAAATAAAATTAAGAAAACAGATAACAATAAATTGACAATTTTTCGCATAAAATACTCACCTGATATAAAGTATGCCAAAAAAAAAAGGATATACATCCTTATCATTTTAATTATTATTTTTTTTTAGATAAAATTTTATTGTTTGAATTAGTATCAGAAACATCAGCATTTTCTAAAGCTGCTTTTCTTAATTCAAGTAATTCTTGTTTAATAGCAGATGAAGAAATTGGAATTTCTTTATGAGCATTATTTACAATTTTATCTTCATTTTTTTCTATACTTTCATCTGATATAGAATTATTCGTAATTGTCTCTTGAGCAATCTCCCTTACTTCATCACTTACAGTACTATTCGATATATCTTCTGATACCTCACTCGGTTTATCATCATTAATTTCCTCTTGAACATCACTTTCATTAAGACTATAACTATCATTCATTTCAAAAAACTCTTTAACACCAGAAACAATTCCTAAAAATGTAGCACAAAATTTTTCAAAAAACTCTTTAAGTTTACTAGTTACTTTAACTAATACTTTTATTTTATTTCCATCTTTATCTTGAGTTCCAACACTTACTGTTAAATTATTTTTTAAATTTAATTCTTTTAAATTCTTTGCCTTTCTATCATCAACTAAAACAAAATTATTTTTATCATTTGAATCTGCAGACTTTTCTTCATTAGTTTGTTCATTGTTTTCTTGCACATCAATAGGCTTTTCTTCATTAGTTTGATCATTGACATCTTGTACATCAATAGGCTTTTCTTCATTAGTTTGATCATTGACATCTTGTACATCAATAGGCTTTTCTTCATTAACTTGTTTTTTATTTTCAACTGGAACAATTATAGAAACTTTGTCTCTAGTTTTAAAAGGATCTAATACATTATTACCAGCAAATTTTGGTTCTTCAACAACATTTTGTTGAATCATTAATCTATTATTATTATTCTTAACTAGATTAAAAAATTCATTTCTATAATATTCAAAAGTATCATCATAAACCTTTTGATTTATATTTAACTCTTTTTCAGCTCTTTCTGCACCAATAGAACCAATATTTTTTAGCATTTTTGCTTTTTTTGAAGATTCAATGACATTATCACGTAATGTTTCTAGTACATTAACTATTTTATTAATAGATCTTAATCTTTTAATTTCATCAATTTCATTAGGCGATAATTGCCTTTTTTTTCTTAATAAATTTAATCTTAAATATGAAGCATACTGTTTATCTTCATCAGACATATTTAATCCAACTACATCTTCTTGTTTATTAAAATCGTTATTTTCTTTTACTTCACTTCTATTTACCATGTTAATCAAATCATTACGATATTTTTCACGCAAATATGAATATATTTTTTTCTTATTATTTAATTCATTTTTTATACTCTCTAAATTTGCATCTTTATTTTTACTAGAAATAATATAAGCATCATTTAATCTTATAACATCATCTCTTGCAACCTCAAGAGTTGAAACTATTGAATTTGTATTTCTTAATTTATTAATTTCTTTATATCCTTCTTCAGTCAAATTACCAGCTAATCTCAAATTAAATAATTTTAAATACTCAACATATCCAACATAATCATCAGTCAAATCTGAATCTTCATCTAATTTTTCTATTTCTAATATATCATTCTTATTTTCCAACACTTTATTATTATTTGAATATTTTAATTGTTCATCTTTTATTTCAACATTTAATCTAGCTATTTCTTTCTCATTTGATTTTGAAATAACCTGAATTATTCCAGCATCAAGAGAAGGTTTTATCCCATCTTTTAATAAATCAAATCCTTTTTTTTCTGCAAAAACAACTACAGGCATCAAATCTTGAACATCTTTATATTCTATTATATTGGGAGCCTTATTATCATGAAAAATAACAATTGTCTGTATATGATAATCATTGCTTACCGTATTTTTTTCACTTACTATACAAACCTTTTCCATCAAATAATCTCCTTTCATATTATATACTCAAATTATTTTTTCAGTTTTACCAAAGTACAACCACCATTAAAACAATCTATATTAAATTCACATACTCTTTCATCTTTTCTTAATATTTCTAACACTTCGTTTTTTAATATTCCTTTTCCTACACCATGAACAATTGCTACTTCATCTACTTCTAATTTGTAATTATCATTCAAAAAACTTTTTACTTTTATTCTAGCCCCAATTCTGTCTTCACCATGTAAATCTAACTGTGGCATACTGCTTCTATAAAGTATCATTATATTTTTTCTCTACAACTTCCAAATCAGGTATAGACAATCTACTACCAATTGTTAATGTTGAAATAGCACCAGTTATATTAGAAAATCTCATAGTCTTTTCTAAATCAAAACCATTAGCTATACAATACAAAAAAGCACCATGAAAAATATCCCCTGCACCAGTTGAATCAACTGCAGTTACCTTTATACTTGGAATTATTCTATAAAGTCCATCAATACAAGTAAAACATCCAAGCTTCTCTAAAGTAATAATTACATTTCCCTTAAAAATCTTTTTTAATTCTTGATATGCTTCAACAATAGAATCAAAATTATTATAATCAATTTTAACTTTTGAAAATTCTTCAGCAAAATCATGTGAACAAACTACATAGTCAACTACATGAGCAAGTTCAACAGTTGCTTCTTTAACACTTCCAGCATCTAAAACTGTAATAGCTTTTGGATTTTTCTTTATTACATCTAATGCAAATTCTTTCTCATATCCATCAAACAAAATATAATCAAATTTATCATCTATTTCCACAGGTTCCATCTTAATATTTTTAGATTTACTAGTTAATATCGTTCTAGACCCTATACTTGTATTAGCAATAATATAGCTAGAAGTGGTAGGAAATTTATCACTCATTTGTAAATACTTTGTCTTAACTCCAACGCTTTCATATTCTTCTTTAATACGATTACCATAGTAATCATTCCCAACAGCACCAGCAAAATAAGTTTCCATTCCCCATTTAGCTAGCAAAAAAGCACAATTCGAAGCACTTCCACCACCACATTCAACTTTAGATTCAACACGAACCTTTTTATTCTCTACTGGATAATGATCTAATGGTAAAGTAATATCATATGCTGATTGTCCAACACACATTATTTTCATAAAATCACCCAATGTTATTATAACAAAACTGCTAACATTATTAAATAGATTTAGTATCATTTTATATCATTGTTTACTGTTTTTTACTCAAAAAAAATAGAGATAAACTCTATTTAAATCTAACTAAAGATTACATAACTATAATACACTACAAAAATAAACAAAAACAAAGATCCTTCTTTCTTTGAAATTTTTCTATCATTGCAAGAAAAAAGAAATAATAAAAATGTTGCCGCTATCATAACAGACATATCAATATAGCTAAAATTAATTTTTTCAATACCGCCGAGTAAAGAAACTGGTAACCCTACAACCATACCTATATTAAAAATATTACTTCCAACTACATTTCCAATTGCAATATCATATTCACCCTTTTTAGTTGCAACAATACTAGTAACAAGTTCAGGAAGTGAAGTACCTAAGGCAATAATAGTAAGGGATATTATCCTTTCACTAATTCCGACTGCTTCAGCTAAACCACTAGCACCATCAACAACATAATTACTTCCCAAAACAATACCAACTAATCCTACAATTGATAGTAGAAATGACTTTGATAAAGTTGGATATTTAATATCTTCTGGTTCTTCATTTTTATTTCTAACCATATTAACCAAATAAAATAAGAAAACTCCAAAAAACAATAATATGATTATTCCATCATTTCTAGGAAATGAATTACTCATATTCTTAGTAAAAATACTATCAGATAGTAAAACTGAAAAAGCTACAGATATCATTATCATGATTGGCAACTCTCTTTTTACAGTATTATTTTTTACATTCAAAGAATGAAATAAAGACGATAATCCAAGAATAAGCAAAATATTCAATATATTACTACCAATAACATTTCCTAAAACAATATCACCACTACCAGATAACAAAGACTTAATACTAACAGCAAGTTCTGGCGCACTAGTTCCAAAAGCAACAATAGTTAGTCCAATAAGCATCTTTGACACTTTAAAATTACCTGCAATGCCACTTGCACCATCAACAAAAAAGTCAGCACCTTTTATCAATATAATAAATCCAACAACTAAATATATAATATTTAAAAACATAAATTCCTCCTACGTAAATTGAGAACTATAATTATATGATAAGTATACCATAATATATAAAAAATGAAATAACAAAAAAAGATCAGTAAAAACTGATCTTCATACTACTTAATCGGAATCTGTTTAACTTCCTTTGACTTATCTTCGATTTGCTTTTTAGGTATTTCAATTTTTAAAATACCATTTTTAAATTCCGCATGAATATCTTCTTCTTTAATATCATCCCCAACATAGAAACTACGAGAACATTCACCAAAAAATCTTTCTTGACGAATTATCTTTTCATCACTTTCATTTTTCTCATTTTTATCAACTTTCGCAGTAATATTCAAATATCCATTCTCTAAAGATATACTTATACCATCTTTATCAAATCCAGGTAAATCAATATCTAACAAGTATCTATTATTGTTCTCCTTAATATCTGTTTTCATCAAATTTCTTTCTTTTTTAGAGAAATATTCATGTCTTGGGAAAAAATCATCTTCAAAGAAATCATCGAATAGGTCAAAATTACTCTTTCTAGGTACTAACATCATACATATCAACTTCCTTTCATAACGTGTTACGATTGGGTAGCACTATACAATATTATACCCTGTAATAAGTTACCTTATTCCTTATTACGATTTAATAATACCACTTTTTTTAGCACTTGTCAACAGAAAGTGCTAAAAATTAAAAATCAATTTTTCATATCTAATTTTAAAAAGAATTAAACCTTTTATAAACACATATTATTTGATTAATTTTTCAAAAGAATTAGCATTTAATATAGTATTTGAAATAAAATCTCCTTTATAAAAATTTGCCCAATTATTAATTATACAAGGAACATTTTTAGCTTTTTCTAAAGAATCTATTTTAACAAAATTTATTTTTATATTTTTAGATATTGCATAATCAGATAATTCTTTTACCTCATATTCGACATAAGGACACTCATTAGAATAATAAATTGTAAAATCATTACTATCTATTTTCATTTTTCGTGCATTATCATTAAATTTTGGAACTTCATTAGTATCAAATGATAATGCTAATAATTCGTAATCTCCAATAGAATCTACTACTTTAAAACCAAAATGTTCAAAAAAACTTTTGTCACCTAAAAATGGTTTTTTCTTTTTTGATACCAAAGTACAAATTCCACTTTTTTTCTTTTCTTTTGAATCATTAATAGCATAAGTAAGTAATTCTCTTGCAATACCTTTTCCTTTAAAACTTCCTGCAACCCATAAACAATAAATATACTCATAATTACTTCCAATAATAGTTACCCATGCAGTTTCAACTGGTTCATACTCAATAAAAATTTTACCTCTAGCATTTAATTTTCTAAATACATGACCATCTTTTAATTTTTCTTTTATCCATTCTTTTTTCTTATCTACACCAGCTTGATGCTTTGGATCTCCTATTGCACAGCAAATATGTTCTTTATCTATATTATTTAAATCTATATTTATATATTCATTCATTTTATATCCAACTTCCTTTTCTACTATTTTTATATATAACACAATTTTTCAAATTTAATTTTATCATTATCACCATATATTACACATACGTATTTATCACTATTAATTAGTAAACTATTATTTTTTATTTCATCTATTATAATATTTTGAAAATTTATTTGAAGTCCTAACCCTTTTAATTTACTATAAGCTTCTTTTCTTACCCATATCTCTAATTTTTTA
>JAEEGL016263633.1_pt1 | contig 23359 bp, 19 predicted proteins | sample 9134231 | NCBI WGS metagenome assembly JAEEGL01 (sample SAMN16246548, study PRJNA631951) | gut metagenome | biome: gut microbiome; feature: rumen; material: fiber-attached | host: Bos | place: Iran: Karaj | collected 2018-10
CAGCTACGACCGCGACGAGATCCGGCTGAGCGATGAGCGCGGCGAGGCGCTCCGGCGCATGATCATGGTCAACAACGAAAAGATCTACAAAAACCCGATGATCAAGCGGTACGAGGCCAATACGAACAACGTTGTCGACGGTTTGTTCGAGGCGGTGTACAGCCGCGTGTGCCGGATCTTTGACCGCGCGGAGGCGAAGACAACGCCCGCCGGCGCCCTTGACACCACCGGTCTGGACGCGGAAGACCGTCTCGGCGGACGCCTGATAAAGTACATTGCCGAAAAAGCGTACGAACCCGGCACGCTTCCGGAGCAGGTGACGGCGGACTACATCGCGGGGATGACGGACGGCTACGCGCTGTCTATATTTGAGGAACTGTACTGGCTGTGACGCCGTGCCCGGCGCGATCGGTGACCGATGATACTGGAAAAACTGGCGGCGGCGGAGAACCGCTATGAGGAATTGAATCTGAGACTGTCCGACCCGGAGTGCATCGCAAACCGGGAACTTTATGCTGCGCTGCTTTCCGAGCACGCGGGGCTGGAAGAGATCGTTACCGTTTACCGCAATTTCAAAAAAGCCACGGCGGAGCGCGAGGAAGTGCTCAGGCTGCTGGACGGCGGCGGTGTTGACCCGGAGTTCCGCGAACTGCTGAAAACAGAGCTCGACGACAAAAACCGCGAGACAAAAGAGCTCGAACAACAGCTGAAAATACTGCTCACGCCCATAGACCCCAATGACGCCAAGAACGTGTTCATGGAGATCCGCGCCGGAGCGGGGGGAGAGGAAGCCGCGCTGTTTGCCGCCGTGCTGTTCCGGATGTACGTGCATTACGCCGAGGGCCGGGGCTGGAGCGTGGAGACCGTTGACGTCAGCGAGACCGAGCTGGGCGGCATTAAAGAGATCGTATTTTCCGTAGACGGCAAAGGCGCGTATTCCCGGCTCAAATACGAGAGCGGCGTGCACCGCGTGCAGCGCGTGCCCACGACCGAATCCTCCGGCCGCATCCACACCTCCACCGCGACGGTGGCGGTACTGCCCGAGGCGGAGGCCGCATCCGTACAGCTGGATCCCGAAGACGTGGAGATCGATATTTTCCGCTCCAGCGGCGCCGGCGGGCAGCATATCAACAAGACCGATTCCGCGATCCGCCTGACCCACAAGCCTACGGGCATCGTGGTGACCTGCCAGGACCAGCGTTCACAACTGAAAAACAAAGAAAAAGCGTTCAAAGTGCTGTACTCCCGGCTGTACGAGCTGGAGGTACAGGCGAAGGAAGCGGCGGTATCCGGCGAGCGGCGCGCGCAGGTAGGTACCGGCGACCGTTCGGAGCGCATCCGCACGTATAACTATCCGCAGAACCGGGTGACCGACCACCGCATTGACCTCACGCTGTACCGGCTGGAGGCGGTGCTGGAGGGGGACCTGGACGAGATCATTGACGCCCTGATCACCGACGATCAGGCGAGAAAGCTGGCCAAAGCCGATGAAAACTGAGATCATCCGCATCGATCCCGGGCAGCCGGAACAGTACAAACTGGACTACTGCGGCGCGGTGCTGCGGTACGGCGGACTGGTGGCGTTTCCCACCGAAACAGTGTACGGGCTGGGCGCCAGCGCGTTTTCGGACCGTGCGGTAAAGGGCGTGTTCGAAGCCAAAGGGCGGCCGGCGGACAATCCGCTGATCGTGCATGTGGCCGACTACGCCGCGGCGGAAGCGGCGGGCCGGTTCACCGGACGGCGGCAACGGGAACTGTTCTACGCCCTGGGCGCCGAATTCTGGCCCGGGCCGCTCACCATGATAATCAAAAAACGGCGGATCATCCCGGACAGCGTGTCCTGCGGCCTGGATACGGTGGGCATCCGCATGCCGTCGAACCGGATCGCTGCCGGACTCATCCGCGCCGCGCGAGTGCCGGTGGCCGCGCCCAGTGCCAATTCTTCCGGCCGTCCAAGCCCCACATGCTTCGAACACGTGCTGGAGGATATGTACGGCAAAGTGGACGTAATAATTGACGGCGGCGAGTGCAGCGTGGGCGTGGAGTCAACGGTGCTGGACCTCAATTCGGAAGAACCGACAGTATTGCGGCCCGGCGCGGTGACGCGGGAGGAGATCGCCCGCGTGGCGGGGGAGTGCGGCGAATACGGCTGGTTCACGGCGGACGTCAACATCGACAAGCCCCGCAGTCCCGGCATGAAATACCGCCACTACGCTCCGAAGGCGCGGATGCTGATGTTCAGCGGCGCGCCGGAAGCGGTACGGCGGACGATAATGTCGCACCTCCGCGCGGAAAAATCTGCCGGAAAACGCGTGGGAGTTCTTGAAACCGAGGAACAGATTTGTTATTATAACGAGGCGGACATACTGCTGTCGCTGGGGCCGGAAAACGCGCCCGAGGCGCACGCGCAGGCGCTGTTCGGTGCGCTGAGAGAATTCGATGCGGCGGGCGTTGACGTCATATTCGCCCGGGCGCTAAAGGCGGAAGGCGTTGACGACGCGGTAATGAACCGGATGTTCCGGGCGGCCGGGGGAACGGTATTGCCCGCGGAACAATATGACACAGAACTGAACGGACACTGAATAGATCAGATACAGAAAAGGGGTATTTTAATGGGACAGGTTTTAGCTTTTGATCATCCGCTTATCCAGCACAAGATCGCAATGCTGAGAGACAAAGACACCAACACCAAAGATTTCAGAGATCTGGTGTCGGAGATCGCCATGCTGATGTGCTACGAGGTCACCCGCGGCCTCAAGACCGTGGAAAAAGACGTGGAGACGCCGGTGGGTACCGCACACTGCAACGTGCTGGCGGGCAAAGACGTCTGCTTCGTGCCGGTACTGCGCGCGGGCCTGGGAATGGTCGACGGCGTGCTGAAACTGATCCCGATGGCGAAAGTGGGTCACATCGGCCTGTACCGCGATCCCGAGACCTTCGAGCCGGTAGAGTATTACTGCAAGCTGCCGCTGGATATCGCGGAGCGCGAAGTGGTGGTGCTGGATCCGATGCTGGCCACGGGCGGCAGCGCTTCGGCGGCGATCAATTTCATTAAACAGCGCGGCGCTAAGAAGATCAAACTGATGAACCTGATCGCGGCGCCCGAGGGCATTCAGCGAATTTTGAAGGATCATCCGGACGTTGACATCTTCTGCGCGGCGATCGACGACCGCCTGAACGACCACGCGTACATCGTGCCCGGCCTGGGCGACGCGGGCGACCGGCTGTTCGGTACGAAGTAAAATCAATCTGACGGCAGATCAATTTCCGGCGGCACGGTCAGCATTCGGAGGCGGTCAATATTGCCCCCGCGGCGCGTAGTGCCGCCATTTCGAGCGAGGTGTATTGTCCCGCCGCCTTCGATACGGCGAGGGTCAACGTCTCTTTCGAAAGCCGCTCGTACGCCGTCCGGAGTTTCCGGCCCCGCGCCGCGGCCGCCTTATCGTTAATAATACCCGAGAGGAAGATCGCCCGAATGGCGAGATCTCTCCCGGGTATTTTGTTTTCAGCGGTCTCGGCCGTCCGGTCCGCGGCGTCTGAAGCCGAGCACAACATGCTTTCCCGCGCGCAGACCCGCAGCGCCACCGCGCCGGCGTATTGTTCAAATGCTTCATCCGGAAACGGAATATCCCGGAGAGAGTCAGACTCTGTGTTAAACGCGGCCGCGGCGCACTCCCCGCACGCCTGCTCGAGCAGGCCGTCTGACAAGCGGATGTTGACGAACTCGCGGTTTCCCGCGGCGGGGGAGCGCATTAAATAATTGGTGTACAGCGTCAATTGTCCCCGGCTTTCCCGCAGAAGCAGGTGCGGGGCAGCGGCGGAGGCGTCAATGTTGTCCGCTCCGACTGCACCGGCCGGTTCCGCCAGCGCCGCTACGCGTGCCCGAATGAAGGCGTACACGCCGTTGTCAACGCCCGTGACGCCGCCTTCTTGGGTGCTGCTATATGCCGCATATTCAGTTTCGGTCAGGTAAAGTTCCACGGCCGGACCGGCGGCTCAATTCGTCGGGAAGGTGATGGTGACCGGCGCCCCGGCATTAACAACTTCTTCGGTGGCCGAAACTTCAGAGACCGCTGTGGCATCGATCCCGTAGATCTTCATGGTGATGTTCATCTCGAAGGTCATATTAATAACGGGGAGGTAGCCGCCGGCGTCGATCAGCAGCGACACGTTGATCTTATCAAAGTCGTACTGAATGTCCTCCGCGCCGATATCGTTGTACGCGGACAGCGATTCGGTGATAGAATCTCCGAACGCTGCCATAAACTGTTCTTTCGTCAGCGAAAGTTTGATCGCTTTTGAACCGTCGGCATTATCTGTGATCACCGCGCCGTTGAAAAAATCCCTCGAGATCGCCGGACCGCTGTACGCGGCCGTGGAATTGAGCGACTCATTAAATTCCTGCGCTGCCGGGTCGCTCCGGCTTAAAAACATTAAATCTCCCCCGTCCTCACGGAAATAGATGTATTCTTCATTCACGTAAATGTCCGTGTACGATACGCTGGTCTCACCATCCATAACATATGACTGAAGGTGATGCAGTTCCACCAGCATGTCCGGCTTGAGATAATTTTTAACGATGGTCTCCTGCGTATTATTCATCGTCAGTTTTGTTGTCTGGCCCAGGGCGACGATCGACATATCCATATTTGTAACGCTCTTTTGGTGAGCCTCATTTAGCGTATTGGTTTTTTCAAACGCGGCAAGATACAGCGCGTAGATGTCGGTATGAGGGGCCTCTGTAACAACGGGCGCATCAGTAACGACCGGCGCGTCGGTGATGACCGGTGCATCGGTGACAACGGGCGCGTTGGTAACGACCGGTGCGTTGGTGACAACGGGCGCGTTAGTAACGGGCGCATTGGTGACAACGGGCGCCTCGGTCACTACAGCTTCGCCGGTGGCGCTCGTTTTGCCCCAGTTTTCGGGTGACGCGCAGCCGGAAAGGCAGAACACAGTGGCCAGAATCAAAGAGATTATAAGAAAAGACGTTTTTTTCATTTTTTAAGTTCCTCCTCGTGTGGCAGCGGCTCTGATCGACAAATCCGCTTTGTTTATTATACAGCTGCAGGGGATCGCCGTCAAATCGCCCTGCCGCCGGCGGATTGAATTGCATCCCGACGTGGTGTATAATGATCCGAAAAGAGCCACTAATGATTTTTTTATAAGGCGGAACTGATTATGAAGCGAACGGTGAAACTGATCATCCGAATAATATCGATGTGTATATTGCTGCCGGCGCTGCTGGCCGGGATGGCGGGCGCGGGAATTGCCGCCGCCGCGGACACGGCATCGGACTCTGAGCCGGAGCGGTACGGCGGCGTGGACGGACTGGGGCGAGTATTGCCCGCGTACGAAGACCTGTCAAAAGACCGCCCGCAGAAAAAGCGGTACGTCGGCATGTTTTTCTGGGACTGGCACAATTTTTTCAGCGTGCACGTACCCATGAACGTCACGGAGATCATCGCGGCACATCCGGAGGCGGCCAACGACTTCAACCACGAAGCCTGGGGCGGCCGGGACAGCGGCACGCCGTATTTCTGGAACGAGCCGATCTACGGGTATTACTCCTCCACCGATGAGTACGTGCTGCGGAAACAGGCGGAACTGCTGGCCGACGCGGGCGTAGACGTGCTGTTCCTGGACTGCACCAACGGCACCGAACTGTATCTGGCCGAGTACAAGGCCATCGTGCGCGTGTTCGAGCAGGCAGCGGAGCAGGGCGTCAACGTTCCGAAACTCGCATTCATGCTGAACATCAACCCCAACACGCTGTACGACAACAACCCCGTCGAACTGCGGCAGCTCTACCGCCAGATCTACAAAAAGGAAGTGGGCAACGACCTTTGGTTCTATTGGGAGGGGAAGCCGCTGGTATTGTCGCCCGCGGACTGCCTGGACGCGGAAAAAGACCGCGATATTCTGGACTATTTCACGTTCCGGCGCAGCGACGACTCGTTTTTTACCGCGGATACCGACATCGGGGACAACATCTGGGGCTGGCTTTCCGTTTACCCCCAGACCCGCTACGGCGTGCGGCCGGACGGCACGGTGGAGGAGATGGCCGTAGGCGTGGCGCAGAACGCCAATGAATTCGGCATGAAGGGCTCCGCGGATCAGAAGTACGGATTGACCGCCATGAACGACCCCCGGGGCACCGTGCACGGCCGTGCGTTCACCGAAGGCGAGTACGGATATGTGTTCAAGACCGACAGCGGCCGGAGCCGGGTGAGTACCGGCAGCCCCGACGCGCTGCTGTACGGACTCAACTTTCAGCAGCAGTGGGACCGGGCGATCGAAATTGACCCCGACATCGTATTTGTCACCGGCTGGAACGAATGGATCGCGGGGCGCTGGGACAAGTGGGGCGGCGGCGACGCCATCACCGAGAACGCGTTCCCGGATGAGTACACCGATGAATTCAGCCGCGACATCGAACCGTCCAAGGGCGTGCTGAAAGATCACTATTATTACCAGCTCGCGGCCAACATCCGCCGCTACAAGGGCGTGCCCGAAACGCGGCTTTACACCAAAGCGCATACGATCGACATCGGCGGCGCGCCGGAGCAGTGGGACGCGGTCGAGGCGGAATACGTACATTCCACGGGCAACACCCCGAAGCGCAGCAAGAGCGGCTACAAAGGCGTAAAATTCGAATCGGATACGATGCGCAACGACATTGTCCGCGCGAAGGTGACGTACGACGACGCCAACGTGTATTTCCTGGTCGAGACGGCGGAAACATTGACCGCGCCGGACGGCAATGCCTGGATGCGGCTGCTGCTCCGCACCGGCTCGAGCGGCGAGACCTGGGAAGGGTTCGATTATATCGTGAACCGCGTTTCGCCTTCCGCGCCGGATGCGGCCGGGCAGGGCACCGCAACGCTGGAACAGACCACCGGCGGCTGGAACTGGGCGCCTGCGGGCGAGGTGAGGTACCGGATCGCGGACAATACCCTCCAGCTGGAGATCCCCCGCACGCTGCTGGGGCTCGCCGACTGCGCGGTGAACCTGGAGTTCAAGTGGACGGACAATACCCAGACCGACGGAGACATAATGGACTTTTATCTGTCCGGCGACGTTGCCCCCGGCGGGCGGTTCACGTACGTGTTCCGGAGCGAGCCGGTGCGTGAGGAATCCTACGAGGACGATACGGATGTCTCGACTGTGACAAAGCGCGGCAGCACGCTTCCGGCATATGTCTGGGTAGGCTTCGGCGCGGCCGCGGCGGCGCTGGCGGCAATGACGGTGGTGCTGATCCGGAACCGTAAAAAGAAATAGCCCGTTCTTTGTCCTTTGCCCTTTGCTATTTAAAAAGCAGTTGTCATCGCCTGCAAAATGTGATAAAATCCGACTGTGTCTTTGTGAGACACGTTCCATAATAATCGTTTACAGTTACCGGAGAGCTTAAAATTGGAAGAGAAATCAAAAGAATCATATATTGACATCGGCAAGATACTGCTGGTGTTGTGGCAGCGCGCGATCTGGATCGTTGCCAGCACGGTGATCCTCGCGGCCCTGGCGTATGCCGTCACGCTGATCACCTGGAAACCTATCTACACGTCCGAAGTGCAGCTGTACACAGTCATGGAAGCCGGCGACGATAAAGCCACCGAGGTCACCACGTCGCAGATCAGCATCCGCCGGAACGTAGCGGCGCTGTATGTGAAGGCCATCAAGAAACCCGACAGCCTGGCCAAAATGGCAAATCAGCTGAAAGCCGACGGATACGACATAACCGAAAGCAAACTGAACAAGATGCTGGAGGCGTACATCGATTCCGATGCCTCTGAGATCATCCATGTAAGGGCGCGTACCGGAGATAAGAAGCTTTCATTGCGGATCTGCGAGATCGTGGGCGCGGAAGCGGAAAATCTGGTCAAAGACGCGTATATCGGCTGTACGGTCGCCATTTTCAACAATCCGCGCGAAGCGGTAAAACCGGACTCTTCCAAAGCGGTGCGGAACATGGTGCTGGGCGCGGCGGCCGGGTTTATCCTGAGCTGCATCGTGGTCATCGCCATCTACCTGCTGGACCGCTCGATCAAGAACGGCGAGGATCTGGAGAAACTCAGCGGCGTACGTTATCTGGGCGAGATCCCCGATATCAATGAAACGTTCAAAGGCGGAGATAAATATTACAGCTCCTACGCCCGCGCAGGCGGAGAAAGGAGCGGTACCTGATCATGGGCATTTTCAATTTTAAAAAGAAAGACAATATCACTGAAAAAGAAAACCGCGCGGAAGACCTGATCAATGAGAATACCGCGTTCAATATCCGTGAAGCGTTCAACACGCTCCGCACCAACGTTGTGTTCGCGCTGGCGCCCTCCGGCGGCAAACGCCTGATGGTAACGTCTTCCAACCCCTCCGAAGGCAAGAGCACCACGTCCGTGAACCTGGCCGTAGTACTGGCACAGAACGGCAACAAAGTGCTGCTTATCGACGGCGACCTGCGCAAACCGAAACTGCATCAGTTCTTCGAAGTGGACTACACGCACGGGTTGTCCCGCTTCCTCGTCGGGCAGGAGTCGCTGAACGAGGCGCTGGTACATACGCACATAAAAAATCTCGATCTGATCCCCGCGGGCGTGATCCCGCCCAATCCTTCCGAACTGCTGGGCAGCAACCGCATGAAGGTCTTCCTGGAGAAGGTCGAAGAGTATTATAACTACATCATCGTTGACACCCCGCCCATCAACGTGGTCACCGATGCCGCCGTGCTCTCCAAGTACGTCTCCGGCGTGCTGCTGGTGGTGCATTACGGCAGCACGAACCGTGACGATTTCCGCAGGTCGGTGAACCAGCTCAAGATCGCCGGGGCCAACATAATCGGCTTCTCGATGGTGGCGGTCAAATCCGAGCACAAGGGCTACTACAAGAACTACCGCGGCTATAAGAAAGACTATTATTCCGCGTACGGCTACGGCGCCCGCAGCACGAGATCGGGAAGCACGCGGAGCAACAGCGGTTCCGGCAGCGGGCGGTCCGGCAGCACCGGCGACGCAAACACACTGCAATTTAAAAGCGAAAGCGTCGACGATGACGAAGAGTAATTAATGATCGACATCCATACGCATATATTGCCCTGTATTGACGACGGGGCCAGAGACGCGGAGACCGCGGTGACGATGCTGCGGATGATGAAGGCGCAGGGCGTTGACCTGATCGGCGCGACACCGCATTATTACTGCCTCGACTGTACCCCGGAGGAGCATCGGGCCAATGCCGAAAAGGCATACGGAACACTGATGTACAGCTGGGAGAACACCGCGGGCGAACGCGCGGCGGAACTGCCGGAAATACGCATCGGCGCCGAAATATACCTGGCGGAAAGCCTGCAGGCGGTAGAAAAGCCGGAACTGCTCAAGATATCCGGTACCGATCTGATGCTGTTTGAACTGCCGTTCACCGGATTCACCCGCTGGATCCCCGCCGTGACGGAACTGGTGGCCGCCAAAGCGAAAGGCCGCCCGCTGTTCGCGCACATTGACAGATATATCCACCTGTACGGCCGGAGAGTAATGGACGCGCTGGAGGCATTGCCCGGCGCCGCGTTCCAGTTCAACTCAGACGCTTTCGATGACAGAGCGGTGCTGAAATACATGTATTCTCTGATCGACCGGGGATATGCGGTATTTTTCGCCAGCGACTGTCACGGCGCGCACCGCCGCCCGCCGGATCTGGGAGAACGGCTGCCCGTGCTGGAGAAAAAGCTGACCAAAAAGTTTTCGGCGGAAGTTTACGCCGAGATCGTTCAGCGGCAGTACTCGCTGCTCAATTCGGACAGCGCCGCTTAACTCATACCGCGTACGCATCGCGCAACTTACGGAGCAGACATATGAAAAACAGGGAACTGAAGTACCTTTTCAGCGTGAAAGGAATAATACTGACGGTGATCGCGGCCGCGGCGGCGGTCACGGCGGTCCTGTTCTGTCTGCGCGTCGAAAAGACGTACGGCGCCGCCCAGGAATACGGCAATCCGGTGGTGCTGCGATCCGGTGACCGCGATAATAACGAAAACTCCTCGCCGATCATGAGTTATAAGGAACTGTCCTATACATATAAAGAGATCGGCGCGACCTGCACCGAATGGACGGACGAAGAGCCCGCCGAAGGCGCGACGCCGGGACTGTATTTCATCTCAAAAGACAATCTGCAGTACTGTATCTACGATACGGACGCGGCCGCGCTGTGCGGCGGGACACACACGCTTTCCGACTTCAATTACATGTGGCTGAATTCGGAAGATGACGGATTTTACGTGCTGGTCAACCTGGCGGGCAAAGATGTTGACCTGTCCGGTTACTACGTTCTCGCGCGGGATAAAAGCTTTATGTACGCGTCCCGGGTGCTGATCAACTGCTATGAAGCGGAGACCGTTGACCTGAGCGGGACGATCCTTAACGGCACGCTGCTGGCTCCGTACGCCAAAGTAAAGTCCGACGCGGGAACATATATATTCGGGCAGGTGCTGTCCGATTCCGCGGAAGGCGAGCCCCGGACGTACCGCGAGATCAAATTCACCGGCTACTACAGCCTGTTAAACAGCCAGGACAGCGTTAGTTTCACCAACGACGCGGTGCGCGCGGAGGCGGTCAGATATCTGATGACGCACAACGAGGAAGGCCTGTACAGCGGCTACAACGAAAACAGCCGGCTGAAAAAATCGGACCTCGGCGCGGTCAAGGAACTGGATCTCAGCGGGCATATCCTGAAAGACGGGTTCGAGAAGGATCTGAGCCTGCTCACCGGCCTCGAGGTGCTGAAGCTGAACGACACGAACCTGACGAAACTGAGTTTTGCAGGCTTCGATTACCTGCGCGAGCTGGAGGCGAACAATACGCCGCTGGTCAGCGTTGACCTTTCCGGCGCGCCGGCGCTGATGCGGCTCTCGCTGGAGCATACGGCGCTGACTTCGCTGGATCTTTCGGGCAACACGCAGCTGCGCATCCTTTGCCTCGCCGGCAGCCACATCGGCCGGTTTCCGGATGTGAGGGAACCGTTCCTGGAATACATTGACGTTACCGATACCGCGCTCACGAACAATCTGCTCAACGGCACGAATCTCCCGGTGCTCAAGACGCTGCTGATCGCCGACAATCCGGCGTTCAGCGGTCTGATATTGACCACGTTCCCCGTGCTGGAAACGCTGGATTGCTCGAATACCGCGATCAATGTCCTGGTATTGCCCGCGATGCCGCAGATCAAATACCTGCGGGTCAGCGGCACGCTGATCGAAAAACTGGATCTCACCGGGATCAAACACCTGTATGTATGCGAAGCATATTGCGACAATCTGAAAGAACTGAAGATCAACCGATATGCCGACGCACTGTACACCAACATCGTACCCACCGTGGTCAACTAACGCGGCACAGCGTTAAAAAACTGACAGATCATGAAAAAAGACAAGAACCAACTCAAACTGAAAACCGGAAAACCGCCCTTCGGCAGCCGCGCGCTGCGCGCCGGTAAAGACGCGGAGCGCCTCAATATATTGCCCGAATGGCCGGAAAAGTACCGCCGCAACCTGAGTACCGAAGCCATCGGCATGAAAAAGCTCGAGGGGTTCAAGGAAGTTGACGCCGAAAAGCTCCGCCGGAAACGCGCCGAAAAAGAGCGCAAAAAACGCCGGAGCAAGATCGTATATATTGCCGTCCAGTCCGTCCTGATCGCGGTGATGCTGTTCGCGGTGGCCAAACTCGGCGAAAACTATAAGAGCAACGTGGCGGGAAAAGAGCATCAGCAGCAGATCCGCGAACTTACCGGCCGCACTTCCGCGCCGCAGGTCTACGTAACGCCGGACCGCGAAGTGCCGCCGTACCCGATGGCTACGCCTAAGCGCATCGAGTATCCCGCGGACGAATTCACCAAGACCCGGGAGGATCTGCTGTTTTACAAGAACATGAACAGCGATTTCCAGTTCTGGCTGTACATTCCGGACTCCCAGGTGGATTATTACGTGATGCAGGGCAAGACTAATGACGACTACCTGCGCCGGGATATCACAGGGGAGTACAATCACTCCGGCTGCCTGTTCCTGGATTACCGGAACAACGGCAAGACCATGGAAGGCCACACGATCATATACGGCCACACCATGAACGACCTGAGCATGTTTGGCGAACTGCGGGATTACATGGAGCAGGATTATTACGACACGCACCGCTATTTCTACACACTGTCGCCGGACACGGTGACCATGTGGCGCGTGTTCTCCGTATACATTACCACCGTGGACGAGTATTACATCGAAACGTATTTCAGAACGCCCACGGATTACCTCGATTACATTAACGGCTTTAAGAACTCCTCGATGCATCCCACGGACACCGTGCTGGTGGAGACGGACGACGTGCTGACGCTGTCCACCTGCTACCGTCTGTATCACGGCGCGGACGGCCGGCTGGTGGTGCACGCGGTGAAGGTCGGTACTTCGCCGATGTTTTGAGGCCCGGAGACGATACGATGAAAATTACCGGTGAAACAAGCAAAAAATTCGGCAGCGTGCCCGTGAGCAATCTGTTCATCAGCGATTTCCTGCCCGGCCTCAGCGGGGACGCGGTGCGGGTATATCTCACACTTTTGTATTACGGCGGCCAGAATATCAAGTACGACGAAGCGGCACTGGCCAATGTGCTGGGCGTCAATATTTCGGTCGTGGACGCCGGACTGATCGAACTGGAATCCCGGGGCCTGATCCTGCGCGAGGGCAAAGACATTATTCTGCCGGATCTCGCGGAGAAGCACGTGCGGGACAACTACAACCCGCGCACCGCGCCCCGCAGCGACGCCGGTGCCAATGACCGCACCCACCTTCTGAGAGCCATCAGCGACCGTTTCTTCGGCGGCCAGATGTCCCAGTCCTGGTATAACGACATAGTGCTCTGGGCAGACACGTACGGCTTCTGCGACGAAGTAGTGTTCATGATCTTTCAGCAGAACACCGACCATTCCATGAGCCGCCCGTACATGAAAAAAGTGATGGACGCGTACGGCGAGCGGGGGATCCGCACCGTGGACCAGATGAACAGCTGGCTGCAAAAGCGCGACACGTACGTAAAGATCCGTTCGAAGGTGGCGGCCAATCTGAAATTGAATCCGTTGTCCGTTTACCAGGAGAAGTATATTGAAAAGTGGTTCTACGAGTACGGATACGGGTTCGACGTGATCGACCTGGCGCTGAAGGAAGGCGCGGGCATGAAGAATCCGTCGTTTAATCTGTACGATAAGATATTGACCGACTGGCACAACGCGGGGCTCGCGGATGTCGAGGCGGTCAAAGCGCATATTGCCGCCCGGCGCAAAGCGGCGCAGGGAAGTGCGGGCAAAACCGACCGGCAGAGCGGCAGCGGCCGCAACTACGACCAGCGTCAATACGGCGAAGGCTTTTACGACAGCGTTTACGGTGACGACAAATGACGATCAGAGAAAACATCATCGCAGCGGCAGAAACTGAACTCGCGGCCCGCCGGCGGCGTGCGGAGCTCGCGTACGAGCAGCGCAAAGCGGCGCTCTATAAAGACTGCCCCGAACTGGCGGAGATCCGGGCGCGGCTCAACTGCATCCGCGTCTGCGAGGATTATCTGTCGATGGAAATGCAGGCGCCGGCCGCGGTCCGCAAACAGGCGGGTGAGCAGTACGCGCCGCTGTTTGAACTGGATGACGCGGCGCTCGCCCGGGAGCGCAATAAGGCGGAAGCGGAATACGCGGACGCTGTAAAAACCGCGGACGAAGCCGGTCTGGCGCGGGAGAGGTTTTATTGTCCCCGCTGCCGCGACACCGGTTCTGTGACCGGCCCGGACGGCGAAACGGAACGCTGCGGGTGTTTCGGCGAGCTTCTTCGCGCCGAGATCGTGAAGGCATCCGGATTGCCCGCATGCAGTGTCGGTTTTGACGACCTCGACCTTGGAATATACGGAAACGGCAAAGCCGCCGGAGACGCCGGCGAACCGCGCCGCACCGCGGAAAAAGCGTACAAGGCCGCGCGGGAGTTTGCCGCCGGGAACGGCGGGGACAACAAGACCCGCATGTTCATCACCGGCAAAGTCGGCGTAGGCAAAACTTATCTCGCGTGCGCCGTCGGCCTCGAAGCGGCCGCCCGCGGTCAATTCGTTTTTTATGGCGGCATCTCGGACATCCTGGACGCGCTGCAGTTCCGGGTGTTCAATTCCGACGAGGAGCGCGAAGCATACGACGCGCGCCGGGAGTATATCAACGGCGCGGATCTGCTGATAATTGACGACCTCGGTGTGGAAAATATCACCGACAAACGTTTCGAAAACCTGATCACGCTGCTGGACCGCCGCACGGGCGACGGGCTCCGGACGGTGATCACCTCCAATCTCGGTCTCAACGAGATCGCCCGCGTATACGGCGAACGCCTCGCGTCCCGGTTCGCGGACCGCGACAACACATTAAATCTGCGCCTGACCGGCGACGACCTCAGGCTTATCAAAAAAAGTAAATAACATTACAGGCTGGTGAATTCATGGATCTTGAAACTATCCGAAACAAAAGCGTAGCGGACCTCCGGGAGATCGCGGCGATGCTGGGCATCAAGGTGCCGGACAAATGCACTAAAGCACAGCTGATCAAACTGATCGCCGGCGACGGCGGGGACAATAAAGAGGCACCTGCGGCGGAGACCGCGCCCGCACCCGCACCGGCGCCCGCCGCGGAACAGACTCCCGCGGCAGAGGCAACAACGGCCGCCTCCGACAAACCGCAAAAAACGGGTAAACGCGGCCGCCCGAAAGGCTCTTCGGGCAACAAGAACGCAGCGCCCGCCAAAGCCGAGCAGCCTGCCAAAGCGGAGCAGCCTGCCAAGGCGGAGCAGGCTGCCAAAGCGGAGCAGCCTGCCAAAGCCGAGCAGCCTGCCAAAGCCGAGCAGCCGGAATCTGCCCGGAAAGGCAAGCGCGGCCGTCCGCCTAAATCCAAACAGGAGGCACCTGCCGCTGAAAAAACCGCGGAGAAACCCGCCGAAAAGCCGGCGGAAAAGTCCGCGGAAAAACCCGCGGAGAAGGCCGGCGACAAGTCCGCCGAGGAGCCGAACGGGAACGGTGGAAACGGCCGTAAACTCGAATTCAGCGAGAATTCCGAAGAAGTCAGCGGCCTGCTGGACGTGATGCCCGAAGGGTACGGCTTCCTGCGCACCAACAAATACTACACCGGCAACAAAGACGTTTTCGTGGCGCCCAACTTCATCCGCAAGTACGCGCTGCGCACCGGCGACGAGCTCACCGGCCGCTCCCGCCCGCAGCGCGACAACGACAAATATCAGGCGCTGTTCTACATCACCTCCATCAACGGGCGGCCCCCCGAGCAGGCGAATTCCCGGGTCGCGTTCGAGTCGTTGACGCCGATATATCCGGACGAGCAGCTGAAGCTCGAAACCACGCAGAATGAATTGTCCACACGACTGATCGACCTGATCGCCCCCATCGGCAAAGGTCAGCGCGGCATGATCGTGTCGCCGCCCAAAGCCGGTAAAACCGTGCTGCTGAAGAAGATCGCCAACGCCATCACCGCTAATTATCCCGAAGTCAAACTGATCGTGCTGCTGATCGACGAGCGCCCCGAGGAAGTTACGGACATGCGCGAATCTATCCAGGGCGAAGTGGTCTCTTCTACCTTCGACGAAATGCCGGAGCGCCACATCAAAGTAGCGGAAATGGTGTTCGAGCGCGCGCGGCGGCTGGTGGAATTCGGACACGATGTGGTCATACTGATGGACAGCCTCACGCGCCTCGCCAGAGCGTACAACATCACTATCACACCCACGGGCCGGTCGCTTTCGGGCGGTCTCGATCCGGGCGCGATGTACAGTCCCAAGAAGTTCTTCGGTGCCGCCCGCAATATACGCGGGGGAGGGAGCCTGACTATCGTTGCCACCGCGCTGATCGACACCGGCAGCAAGATGGACGACGTGATCTTTGAAGAGTTCAAGGGCACGGGCAACATGGAACTGCACCTGGACCGCAAATTGTCCGAAAAGCGCGTGTTCCCGGCCATCGACATCAATAAATCCGGCACGCGTAAAGAGGAGCTGCTGCTTTCGGAGGCGGCCATGAACGCCGTATATTCCATCCGCAAAGCCATCGCGGCGGCAGGCGGCGCGGACGTCACCGAGGCCATTGTCAGCAAGATGCTGAAGACGCAGGACAACGACGAATTTATAAAACTCGTGAAGGTCGGCATTGACCGGCCAGGCAACTGACGCAGTTGCCGCACGCGAGGCACGCACGGGGAGCATCCGAAATGAGAGTAGTTATCGTAGGCGTGGGTAAGATAGGACAATACATGGTCCACAGCCTGGTGGCCGAAGACCACGACGTGGTGGTCGTCGACAACGACGTAAAAGTCGTGGAAGAGATCACCAACCAGTACGACGTCATGGCGGTCTGCGGCAACGGCGTCGACTGGGAAACACTGGAAGAAGCCGGCGTGGCTCAGGCGGAACTGGTGGCGGCGGTCACGGACTCGGACGAAAAAAACATGCTGTCCTGCTTCATGGCGCGCAAACTGGGCGCGAAGCATACTATTGCCCGTATCCGCAATCCCGAATACAACGACAACAGCCTCGGTTTCATCAAAGAGCAGCTGGGCCTGTCCATGGCCATAAACCCGGAGCAGCTGGCGGCAGAGGAGATCTACAACCTGCTGAAGCTGCCATCCGCGGTCAAAGTCGAATACTTCTCCCGGCGCAATTTCGAAATGGTGGAGCTTAAGCTGCCCTCGGACTCGCCGCTGGACGGCATGAAACTGTCGGATATGCGCCAGGAGTACAAGGGGCAATATCTGGTCTGCATCGTCCAGCGCGGCGATAAAGGCTATATCCCGGACGGCAGCTTCGTGCTCAAGGCGGGCGACCGCATCGGCATCAGTGCCACCCGCAGCGAGATCATCCGGCTGTTCAAAGTGCTGGGCGAGCGGCGCAAGCAGGTGCGCAGCGTGATGATCCTGGGCGGCAGCCGCACGGCGTTCTATCTGGCAAAGATGCTGCTGGCGGCGGGCAACCAGGTCAAGATCATCGAACGCGACCGCGAGATCTGCCGCGAATTATGCGACGCGCTGCCCAAAGCGGTGGTGCTGCAGGGCGACGGCGCGCAGCAGGAGCTGCTGATGGAAGAAGGTCTGGAGCAGCAGGACGCGTTCGTGGCGCTGACGGGCATTGACGAAGAAAACATTCTGATGTCCATATTTGCCGTCACCCATAAAGTGCCCAAAGTAATTTCCAAAGTCAATCGCGACGAAATGGGCCGCCTGGCCGAAAAAATGCAGCTGGACTGCATCGTATCGCCGCGCAAACTGGTGTCGGACATCATCGTGCGGTACGCCCGCGCGCTGCATAATTCCGAGGGCAGCAACATCGAAGTGCTGTACCATCTGATGGACGGGTACGCCGAGGCGCTGGAATTCCACGTAAACGAAGGCTCTCCGGTCATCGGCACGCCGCTCCGCGACCTTCGTACCAAACCGGGCACGCTGATCGCGGGCATCATCCGCGACCGCAAGGCGATGATTCCCTCAGGCAACGACATGATTCTGGCCGATGACAACGTAGTGATCATCGGCCGCAGCGGCCGCATCGCGGACGTGGCGGATATTCTGGAATAAGGCCGGCGGGCGCGCGGTCAACGACGAACGGGTAAGGTACTGTCAATGAACAGGCGAATGGTTATCTACACACTGGGAATACTGCTGGATATCGAGGCGGTGCTGATGTTATTGCCCGCCGCGGTGTCGTTCATGTTCGGCGAGCTGCGTACGGGAGCGATGCTCGTCGTTGCCTCCGGCGTCGCCGCGATGGTCGGCACGCTCGGGCTGTTCCTGTGCCGCAAGCACGACCGCACGATCTACGCCAAAGAAGGTTTCGTGATCGTTTCGCTGGCGTGGCTGGCAATGACGCTCTTCGGCTCACTGCCCTTCGTATTTGCCGGGGAGCTGGGCTTTGTTGACGCAATATTTGAGATCGCCAGCGGCTTCACGACCACCGGAGCTTCGATCATCACCGATCTGGACAAGATCAGCCGCGGCCTGATGTTCTGGCGCAGCTTCACTCACTGGATCGGCGGCATGGGTGTGCTGGTGCTGATGATGGCGATATTGCCCTCCGACACCGACGGTTCCGTCCACATCCTGAAAGCGGAGATGCCCGGTCCCACTTTCGGCAAACTGGTCCCCAAACTGCGCAAGACCGCAATGATCCTGTACCTGATCTACATCGGCATTTCGGCCACCGAAGCGATCCTGCTGATGTGCGGCGGCCTGAATCTGTACGAGGCCCTGATTTATACTTTCGGCACCGCGGGCACCGGCGGTTTCGGCCTCAAGGGCGACAGCCTTACCACCTACACGCCGTACGTGCAGTGGGTCATCGCGATATTTATGATGCTGTTCGGCGTCAATTTCAATCTGTACTACCTGGCGCTGATGGGCAAAGTCAAAAGCGCGGTCAAGAGCCGCGAACTGTGGCTGTACCTGAGCATCATCGCGGTCAGCATCTGCATCGTGGGCTTCCATATCCGGACGCTGTATACGAATTTCGGCGACACCGTGCGCACATCCACGTTCCAGGTGGCCTCGATCGTGACGACGACCGGATACTCCACTGCGGATTTCGATTCCTGGAACGGGGTGGCCAAGGGCATGCTGTTCCTGCTGTTTTTTGTGGGCGGCTGCGCGGGGTCAACGGCCGGCGGCATCAAGATCTCCCGCCTCATCCTGCTGGGCAAGACCATCCGCCGCGACCTGCGCCACATGGTGCACCCGCATTCGGTGGGTGTCGTGAAATTCGAGGGCAAGCGCGTCAGCGACCAGACGCTGAACGGCGTCACATCGTTCTTCCTCCTTTACTGCGCCATACTCGCGGGGGTGTTCCTGCTGCTCAGCGTATTCGAGCCGTCGGTCAACGTAGAGACCAACCTCACGGCCACGATGGCAACGCTCAACAACGTCGGCCCCGGCTTCGGCAAAGTCGGCCCCTATCTCAGCTACGCGTTTTATTCGCCGTTCTCCAAACTGGCGCTCACGCTGTCAATGCTCTTCGGCCGCCTGGAGATCTACCCGCTGATATTGATATTGTCGCCGAACACCTGGAAAAGAAGATAGTCCTATATAGAATTAGGCTTAGTGCCTGAATAGAATTAGTTTTTTCCTGAGTAGAATTAGGGAATTAGGGAATTGTGGAATCGCCTGCGGCGATGAACTCACGCTCGCAGAGGTCGCCGCTCTTTGCCGCGTGTGAGATTCGCGGCCGTCAGGACGCTCCTCAATTCTCTAATTCTATTCCAAGACTAAATCTAATTCCCTGATTCTATTCCAAGACTAAATCTAATTCTTAATTTGCATTTTGCCCTTTGAGTGTGGTATACTTCCCGTTGCCGCGAGGCCGTAAACGCTTAGCAGAACGATCCGCAGACAGATCGGCAGAGGAATTGCATGAAAAACTGGCTGGAAAGATTCAAAGATTTTATATTGCCCGGCAGCTCCAAAAATAAGGAGACTGACGGGGAGCCCGCGCCTGTGCCCGCGTCCGAACGCACGGGGAAGAACTCGGTGCGCTCCGGTTCGTATTTTGCCGGCGCCGGGAAGGCCAAACATCCGCTGGGCATGACGGAGCGGCAGGTAAACATGTGGTCGTTGGCGACGCTGGCCATCGTGCTGCTGGATCTGATCGCGTTCGGGTTTATTGCCGGCCGGCTGCTGTACGGGTTTACCGAACGGATCTGTTACGCGTTCGGGCTGGACAGCGTGAGTTTTGTCAACCACAGTTTTAAACAAGTCGAACTTATGATCGCGTACGCCGTGGATTTCATTCTGGGCGGATTACTGGTGTGGCTGACGCTGGGCATTGCCTCGGTACTGGCGGACGAAGCGTTCCTGAAGATCCGGCGGCGGCATATACTGCTGATCGTGGCGGGGTTCGCGGTGCTGTTTTTGATATTGACCCTGATCAGTGCGGCGGCGGGACACAGATATGATTCGTATTACACGTACCGGTTCATGGCGCCGATGCTGTGCTACGCGGGCGGAGCGGCGTTTCTGGGATTGGCCTCGCTGCGGCTGGACGTGAAATAGACCGGTGTAAAACATTTTTAACGGAGCGCGGGGAGGCGGCCGGATGCTCGGGTATTTGCTGTTTTTGATATATCTGGTGCTGGGCGTGATGATGGCGGCGTACCTGCTGCCGGAGAAACGCCTGCTGGTGCGGCTGTGGGTCGGCTTCGTGCTGGGCATCGTGGCGCTGATGTGGTCGAATATACCGTTCTCGTTCCTGCTGGGTTTCGGCAAAGCCTCGCATTTCTGCGGCCTGGGTCTCACGGTGCTGATAACGTGCGGACTGTACTTTTTCCGCGCCAAAAAGGACAAAAAACCGCTTTTTGAGAAGCACGGCATGCTGTCGCGTCTGTTCGGCGATTTTGCCGGCGGATTCACGCACGATGACCGGCGGCTGCTGTTATTGGTATTGCCCTTCATGCTGTTCGCGGCGATCTGTCTGGGCAACCATTCGTTTTATAACGTTGACGGCAGCCTGTACACCGGGCAGTGCACCTACGGCGACATGAACTTCCACCTGGGCATCATCACCAGCATGAAAGAGCAGGGCACATTCCCGCCGGAGTACAGCATCTGTCCGGGCAACCAGCTGGATTACTACTTCCTGTGCGACTCGGTATCGTCGTCACTGTACTTATTCGGCATGGGGCTGCGCACGGCGTACGTGCTGCCCATGTTTTTTGGCTTCCTGCTGGTGTTTCTCGGTTTCTGGCTGCTGGCGGAGGCGGTGCTGGGCAAGTTCTCCAAAGCCTCCGTCGCGTTCGTGCTGTTCTTCCTGAACGGCGGTTTCGGCACGTTCTATTTCCTGGACAATCTGCGCAAGGATCCCAAAAACTTCACTCAGATATTTACGGAGTACTACCATACCCCGACCAACTACGTCAATTCCCAGGGCGGCACCAGCAACATCTGCTGGACCAACACGGTGGTGGACATGATGCTGCCGCAGCGGGCAACGCTCTTCGGCTGGATGCTGCTGTTCCTGGTGCTGTACCTGCTGTATATTTCCGTTTTCGAGAGCGAGAAGGCGCCTTGGAACCGGCATTTCATTGCCGCCGGTGTGCTGGCGGGCCTCGCGCCGATGGTGCAGACTTACACCTACTTCACGATCGGACTTGCCGCCGCGGCGTGGCTGGTGTACTCGGTGATCCGCGACAAATTCTCCAAAAAGATCCTGCTGTCGTGGGTGATGTTCGGTGTGCCTGCGCTGGCGCTGTCAATACCGCAGCTCAAGATCTGGATATTCGGCGCAGTGGGGGGCAAGAGCTTCATCAGCATCGTGTTCAACGCATACAATGAGACGGACAACTGGCTCTGGTTCTGGGTCAAGAACGTAGGGCTCGTGTTCATACTGCTGCTGCCCGCTTTTATAAGCGTATCAAAGAAGCTGAAGCTGATGTATTCGGCGGGGCTGCTGATATTCGTTGTCACCGAATTCGTGAAATTCCAGACGTTCGCGTACGACAACAACAAGCTCTACCTGATGTGGTACGCGTTTTCTACGCTGATCGTGGCGGATTTTCTGGTGGAGTGCTATCACAAACTGGAGGGCGTGCGCGGGCGCGCGGTAATTGCCGTGATCCTGCTGGTGATCGCCACCAACGCCGCGGTGCTGACCATGGGCCGCGAGATGTACTCCGGCTTCCGCCCGCAATCCTATTCGCTCTACGACGCCAAAGCGGTGCGCGCCGCGGAGTTCATCGAGGAGAACACTCCTTCCGACGCGTTGTTCATCTGCCACAATAACCACAATAACGTCATTGCCTGCCTCACCGGCCGCAATATATTCGTGGGCTCCGGCACGTTCCTGTACTCCCACGACGTGGGCTACCAGGAGCGCCAGAACGCGCTGTATTCGATATTCAACGATCAGACCGATTTCGAAAAATACCGCGAAGAGTACGGCTTCGACTACGCGTACATTTCGGAGTGGGAGCGCGCCAACCTGGACAAGGGCAGCTTCATTTCCGACTACCTGAGGGACACCTACACGCTGGTGTATGATCAGGACAACATCCAGATCTACGACCTTAACGCGCCGCTCGCTGCGACGCCGTGAGCCCGCCCGGTTTCAGGTGACAACGGCAGCAAAATGTGATATAATGCTACCATCCCCGGTTTCCGCCGCGGACGGCAAAACATACCTTATTGACGGAAACGCGGTCAATTAAGCATTTGGAGTGTATCACAAGTGAAAAAAGAAACAGTTGTCCCCGCGAAAAATGAGCCTGCCGGCGACGCGCCTGTGAAAGTTGCCCGCAGCAAGACCTTTTTCGCGTATATATCCCGCATGAAATATATCACCCGCTGGGGCCTGATGCGCAACACCGAAACGGAGAACATCCAGGAGCACAGCCTGCAGGTAGCCATGCTGGCCCACGCCCTCGCGCTCATTCACAACGATCTTAACAACGGCGAGCTGTGGGAGACTGTGCTGGACCCCGAAAAAGCGTGCCTGTACGGCGTGTTCCACGACTGCGACGAGATCATCACGGGCGACCTGCCAACGCCGATCAAATACGCGAATCCGGTCATCCGGGACAACTACCACGACATCGAATCCCAGTCCAAAAACAAGCTGCTGGGCATGCTGCCCGAAAAGCTCCGGCCGGTGTACAAGGACATACTGTTTTTTGAGTCGCTGGATCCGGAGTACCGGGCCATCGTAAAAGCCGCGGACCGGCTCTCGGCGTACATCAAGTGCGTGGAGGAATGCAAGGCGGGCAACTCGGAGTTTTTCCGCGCGCGCGACAGCGTGATGGAAAGCATGCGGGCAATGCGGCTGCCGGAACTGGATTATTTTATTGACAACTACCTGCCGGCGTACTCTCTCACGCTGGACGAACTGGAGAGCACCCGCTGAAAGGACGTAAAAAATGGGTTTATTTGACAAAATATTCGGAACATACAGCGAACGCGCGATCAAACAGATCAAGCCGGTGGTGGCGCAGATCAACGCCTTAGAGCCTGAAATGGAGAAAAAGACCGACGCCGAACTGCGCGGAATGACCGGCGCGTTCAAGGCGCGGCTGGCGGCCGGCGAGGAGCTGGACGATATATTGCCCGAAGCATTTGCCGTAGTGCGGGAAGCCGCGAAGCGCGTGCTGGGGCAGCGGCATTACGACGTGCAGCTGATCGGCGGCATTGTCCTCCATCAGGGGCGCATCGCCGAGATGAAAACGGGCGAAGGCAAAACGCTGGTATCTACGTTGCCCGCGTACCTGAACGCCCTCACCGGAAACGGCGTGCATCTGGTCACGGTCAACGACTACCTGGCCAAGCGCGACAGCGAATG
>JAEEGL014343250.1_pt1 | contig 23358 bp, 21 predicted proteins | sample 9134231 | NCBI WGS metagenome assembly JAEEGL01 (sample SAMN16246548, study PRJNA631951) | gut metagenome | biome: gut microbiome; feature: rumen; material: fiber-attached | host: Bos | place: Iran: Karaj | collected 2018-10
ACAATTCCGTATAAAACTTTCTTAAAGCTATTGCCTGTTCGGGTAAAAATGGCTACCTTTGTATAGAAATGAGCAGGAAAGGCTTAATTTCCCGGATGTCTGATGAATGTCTGATAACTCTGGAAACGGTGTTTTCGTTTTACACTCAGTATCAGGCTGTTATGCGGAAGTTCACATTAGCTGGGAAAACTCGTTAACGCGTGCTGTACGCTCTGCGTCAGAAACCGTTTGCTCTGATGTGTTGTGGTAGCCTCCATCGACCTCAACAGTGACTTTGTACTCATTACAGTAGAAGTCCACTATGAAGTCCTCGATGATGTGCTGCTGACGGAACTTAACTGTTTTATTTTTTTAGATTGCCCCTGTAGGGGGTGCATAGCACTACCACCCGAACAAATCGGCATGGGTTCCGGTCTGGAGAAACAACAACGTGAGCTCATTATCGTTCTGCTCCCACGTCATCAACCAGTTAGGCTCTATGTGGCACTCCCACTGACCCTTATGGTCGCCCTTGAGCTGGTGCGGCCTATATTCAGCCGGCAAAGTGCCTGTCTCAGAGAGTATCTTGATTACCGTCTTTATCTCCTCGATATCAAGACCCCTCTTGGAACACTTACGCATGTCCTTCTTGAACTGGTGCGTATAATTAATGCTATACATCAGCCCAGAATCTGCTTAAACATGTCGTCAACACTGTCAGCATGATACACACGGCCATGCTTTACATCTTCCATAGCCTCCTTGTACCCTGCCGTCTTGGTGATGTCCTCAGACTTAGGGCGCTGAACCTTTACAGATGCTACACCCTGTAGCATCTTGCAAGCTTGTTTAATCTTTGAAACCAGACTTTCGTCAGGTACATTCAATAAAATTGTTGCCATATATTTTATCTCCTTTACATTTCCTTATTTTACTGTCACCTTTCAACTTAAAAGTTTACCTCGTACCCGGGGCCCCACTCGGTGTTAAACGAACACGAATCTTATCTCTCTGCAAGAGTGATAAACACCTATTTCGGTTATTGAAATGTGGCTGCAAGCCTCTTTTCGATTAGGGGGCGCGGGTGGGTCTTTTTAACATTTGACTGTCGTCTTCCTCCTTCGCACCTCAGCAAATCAAACGAGCTTGTTTGCGTTCGGTTTAACTTTGTTGACTTTGCTCACGCTTGGGATAGCTCAAGCAAGCTTGGCTCTCCGCTCGCTTAATCGCAAAGGTGGCGTCGGTTCGCTACGCCTATCCTCCGCCTACGCTCGGCCTACGCTACGCCTATGCTACAGAAGTGGGAAAAATGTGCGCTTTTGCGCTCGGTTCGTCGTCGGTTGGCTATCGTTTTTATCTTTATACGAGGTCCGGGCAGGTCGGGTGGCATGCACGGACCTCGTGAGCAGAGTCTATTAGAAGTTTGCACTATATTCGTCGAGCCAGGCGGTTTCTACTTTGAAGGTGCCGGAGAGGGCCTCGTTGGTGTACATCGCACCCGTGAGCTTGGTCACTCGGTTACACTTGAAGGGGACGTTGTTGACCGTCTTGCTTAAGAGCGTGTTGCCCTGTGCATCCAGCGTCTCGATGGTCACGTTGATGTTCTGCTCGTCGGTTGCCAAGAACAGGAAACTGAGAGAGGTGGAAGGATCTCCAACTGCAGCACTGTTACTCACGGTATTGGCAAAGCCTGTGTTGGTGATGGCGAAACCCGTTGAGGGATTAAAATCCTTGCCACCCGCAGAGAATGTCATGCGGACTTTGCTTACGTCAGCCGTCTTGCCATCGGAGGATACCACCTTCAATTGGGTAATGATACGATTGAGTGTGGCACTGATGTCCACCGCACTGGTGTTGGTGATGTTCACCGCCTGGGTGGTGGCGAAGGTCTCGTAGGCACGAGTGCCCGTGAAAGCAGCTGCGGTAGGACTTGTCAATGCCAAGGGGCTGGCATCACTGTTGAAGTAGGCCACAGCTACCATCGTGTAGCTGCCCATGGGGAGGCTGAGGCTGAACTCGCCAAATCCGGCATCCCCTTTCGCCTGCGTACTCTTATACACTTCTGTGCCATCGCCTTTGTAGAACGCCAGCATCACGGCATTGATGCCACTGTAATCAGCCACATCCTGAGCCGCACGGGTTTGCGCTCCTGAGAACTCCTCCTGCGACAAGGAGAATCCCTCTACATGCACCCTTACCGGCACCAGCTGACTCAGCTCTACAGTCTGTTCGTTACTCAGTTCATCACTCTGGTTGCCGCAACTTGCAGCCATCATGCCCATCAGGGCCACGAAAATAAAACTAACTTTTTTCATAGTGTTAATTTGTTAAACGTTAAAATTAGTGCTTTTAATAGTAACACGATGCAAAAATACTATATTTTTTTGCACTTCCATTACAAATCAACACAAAAATCAACGTCTATTCCTATGAAAAAGTAGCTTTCTGTTGCTTCTAAGCCTCCTCCCTTCTTATTTTGCTATGTCAGAATATACAATTTACTATACCTTATAATACCTTATAAACGAGAATGACAGCAATGATCATCAGTATGGCGACAACCAGAAGGGCGACCTTCAGCCATTTCTCTAACTGCCGGCGGAGGACAATAGCACGAAGGTTGCGCTCCTTGAAACGGGTGGCACTGTCCTTGCGATGGTGATGATGATGGTGATGATGATGTTCCTCAGCCATAATTACTTCAGGATGTTATAGAGCAGTGATGTTAATGAAATCAGGATGCTGGTGGCAGAGAACCACAGAGTGGTGGTCTGACCAACGGTAGAGTTCTGGGCCTTCACCTTGTTAGGCTCTACATACACGATATCGTTCTGCTGAAGATAATAATAAGGTGAGTTGATAATCTCCGCATCATTGAGGTTAAGGGTAAATACATCCTTATGACCCTGGGCATCCTCGCGGATGAGCTTCACCCTTTCGCGCACACCATAAATAGTAAGGTCACCGGCCTGAGCAAGAGCCTCGAAGATATTGATCTTCTCGTTGCCTACAGTGAACATACCAGGACGGTTTACCTCACCGATGACAGAGATCTTATAGTTTGACATGCGGACAGTGACAACAGGATTCTCCTCAGCATTCATATAACGCTGGATCTTGTCGTGGATGAGCTTCTCACACTGTGACTTGGTGAGACCGCCAACCTCCAGGGTTCCAACAACAGGAAACTCGATACAGCCATTGTTATCAACCAGATAGGTCTGCAATGAACCGCCAGATGTACCAATAGAACTTGAAGTACTATAGAGCGTGTTGCGTACAATGAGATTGAACGGAGCAGAGGCCTCGGGATTAACGGTATTGACTGTGACCGTCAGAATGTCCTTAGGCATGATACGGGCATCATAGAGGGCCTGGGAACGAGAGAAGTCGACATAGTCGCTGTTCTGGATGTAAGCAACGTTTTTCGGGCTTTTGCACGAAAATAGAAACACTGTCGTGAGGGACAGAAGAACGTAAATGAATTTATTAGACATAATAATATTTTTTAAAGACATTATTTCCAGAAGTGCCACCAGTGGCGGGTGAGGGTGTGAGAGTGACGGTAGAGGGAACCCTCGGTATAGTCCTTCTGACCGGCATAAGCCTCGTCGATGAGATGACGCCACTTCTTACCACGGGACACCATACGGTAGATGGTACCCCAATCGGGCAGACCTCCTACATTGCGATCGTCGATAAAGAGGTCGGCCTTGAGCTTACGGGTGAAATGGGGGTTGTTGTCGGTGGTCTCCTCGGGATAGTCGCGATTGGCAGCATAGAACTCCACACCACGCTCACGACACCACTCGATGGCGTCATCAAGCAACTTTCCCTCACGACAGGTCCAGAGGATGACACGATGACGGTCGGCAATGATCATCTTCAGCGTGTCGATGGCAAAGGGGCGCTCCTGCCCTATCTCGGGATAACGATTCTCAACAATCGTCCCATCAAAATCTACTGCTATAACCATGGATTGATTTGACAATTTGACTATTTCACTATTTATTTCTTGATAGAGTCATCGTCCTTGTTGCCGTAATGGGACTCGGCATACTGGCCATAGTTGCCATAGTTACCGTAGTTGCCATAGCCGTATTTACCATAGCCGTAGCGGCCATAGCCATAACGACCGTACTTACCATAGCGACCATAGCCATAGTAATAGCCGTACTTACGACGAGACATGTCGATACCGTTGAGCACCACACATGGATTTGGCATCTTCTGTTCCTTGGACAGAGTATTCAGCAGACCGAAGGCAGACTTCGGTGTGTAGTCGGCACGACATACATAGACAGTGATGTCAGCCTGCTGGCCAATCGTGAGGGTGTCGGTAACGAGTCCCACAGGGGCTGTATCGAAGATGACATAGTCGTAACGCTCACGAAGCATGTCGACAACCTGCTTGAAGTTGTCACGGGCCAGAAGCTCAGTGGGGTTAGGAGGAACAGGTCCGGCAAGCAACAGGTCGAGGTTCGGGTTGTTGATACCCTTCTTGATCTGTGAGTCGAGAGCCTTCTCCGTCACCTTGTCGAGCGTCAGGAGTGAGGTGATACCCTCATTACGGTCGTTGATACCGAAGAGGCGGCCTAAGGCAGGCTTACGGATATCCAGACCACAGAGGATGACCTTCTTGCCAAGGAGCGCAAACGATACCGCCAAGTTGGCTGCATTAAAGGTCTTACCCTCACCGGAAGTACTTGAGGTGAAGAGGATAACCTTCTCGTCGCCCTTCAGCATAAACTGTATGTTGGTACGCATCGAACGGAAGATCTCGTCAATCTGGTTGTTCTTGTTGGCCTGCACCACAATACCTGCTGCATCCTTGACATTGTCAGAAGCGACAGCCACATCGGCAATGATAGGCAGGTCGGTGAGACGAGCCAGATCCTCATGGCCCTCAATCTTATAACGGAAGATGGACAGCAGCCAGATGAAGAATCCCGGTACCAGGAAGCCCAGCACCAGAGCACCCAGGAGAATGATAGCCTTCTTGGGACTTACCTGACCTTCGAACAAAGGCTCGTCGATGAGTTTTCCGTTGTCGGCAGTGGCTGCCAGGGCGATGCTGTTCTCCTCACGTTTCTGGAGCAGCAGCATATAAAGGGTTGACTTCACATCCTGCTGACGACCTACCTGATTGAGCACACGCTCCTGAAGAGGAGCAGCAGACACACGACCCTCGAACTTAGAGAACTGTGACTGTATGCCCTGACGGTTGATGTCGGCAGTACGACGGGCCTGCATCAAGGCTGTCTGGATGGATGACTGAAGCTCTTCGATGGTGGCTGTAAGGGTACGTACCTGAGGAGCCTCCTCACTGGCGGCCTTCAACAGACGGTTACGGTCCTGTACAGCCTTGTTATAGTTGTTGATGAGGGTTGTAGAGGCTCCATCGGAAACACCTACGTTAGAGGGGATAATCTGATATTTGTTTTTGGGATCGTTGACAAAATCTCGCATGTAGTCGAGCATCTGCACCTGGGCGTTGGCCTCAGAGAGACGTGCAGAGAACTCATTCGACATCTGTACCGACTGAGATGCGTCGGCCAGGGAGGTCACTGCATTCTGCTGCTTGAACTTCTGAATCTCACTCTCTGTGCTTCCCAGCTCCTCGTTGATCTTAGCCATACGGTCGTTGATGAACTCCTCTGTGCGAAGGGCCACCTCGTTCTTGTCGGCATTGGCCTGACGGTTGTAGCAGATAGCCAGCTGATTCAGAACATCCATACCGCGACGGTAGTTCTTGTCGTTAAGCGTCAGCATGGCAATATCGGTCAACTTCGATGTAGGACTGATGCTGAGACGTGCGAGAAGATCGGTTGCCACCTGCATAGGAGGAAGGATAGTGACAAGGTATGTCGCGCCTTCCTTGAATTCGATGCCGGGGATGGCTGTCATCGTGACAGTACCGAGGCTGGTCTTGAAGACTGCGGGCAGTGAGTCGGCACTATGCTCGAAAGGTACAGGATCACCGCTGCCAAGGTTCTCATTGCCAGAGATCTTGTATTTGCTGCCATCACGCCAAACCTTCATGCTGAGCGACTGCTTCTTCTCGAGGAGCACCTTGTCGAGCGAGTCGAGATGTACTGGATCAAGGTCGATGCTGAACGGCTGTTGCTTGTACACGATCGGATCCACTACACGTCCCTCACTACGATACTCTGTATAGAGCTTCAGGTCCTTGACCACATCACGGAGGAGAATGCGCGACTGGAGCACCTCAATCTCATTGTCGATACCCGATGAGTTGCTGAGGAATCCGAGGTCCTCAACACTGGCAAGCATCTGGGCAGCATTGCCACGAGAACGTTGCTGATCCTTGATGAGCATACGTGCAGATACCTTATATACCGGCTCTGAATAGCGCAGGTAGATCAGTGCACCACACACAAAGATGATGAGCGACAAAAGGAACCAGTGCCAGTTGAGCACCAGGGCTGCAAAAATGGTCTGGAAGTTCAGTTTACTGCCACTACCGGCACCTGACTCCTCTTCCAGGAGATCCTCGAGCTGATCGAGGGTAATTTTCTTTTCTTCAGACATAATATTACGATTTTAAATTTCTTCTTCAGAGATGTAACGGAGGGAGCGGTTAGGCACATCGATGATGGCCGGGGCGAGTTCGTTACCGATGGGCATGACCACACAACGCTTGCCACCAACACGCTTGATGCGACCGGTGACACCAGTGAATTCACCTTCGATAATCTGTACAGGCTGACTGGGCTTGCAAGCGTATTCAAGGTTATCGAGGAAGATTATCTTCTCGTTATCCGTAGAGGTGATGCGCTTATAGTCGTCCATCTGTTTATCACGGAGGTAGAGCACCTCGTCATGACGGTCGAAATTGGCGTCATACACAGGATGCATGACAAATCGAAGGGGCTCGAAATATTCCATATTGCTCTTCACTGCCACCAGTTTGGCAAAGGTCGACCGTACGAAGACGTAATTCAACAGTAACGGAGCGAAGTCCATCTTATCCATCCTTACCCTTATAAATCCCAGGGGCGCGAAAGCCTCACAGATATCGTCTTGTTTGTTAAGACGCTCGAGCATCGTCTCCAAGCGATTGACGCTGGAGTTTCTTACCCGCATAGGGAACCAGTGGAGGTCGTTTTCCTTGAACATGTTACTCGTTGGAGACGTTTGGGAAAAGGATGTTTCTTGGGGTCACCACAAAAATGAATGTGGAGACAATGGATTTCCCGACTATTGAATTCGTCCGTAATGTACTGATCTCTAGTGACATATAAAGACTACCCGACTCAAAACCCAAGGAAGGGTCATGAAATCGGGTGCAAAGGTACGAAAAAAAATTGGATTTTAATTATAAATAAACAATTTTTATTTATTTAATTCGTAATCTATCTCTTCGTCTTCACTGAAATGTCGCGAAGGGTCGATATGGAAGACACGCTGAACCTCGGCCTTGAATTTGCCTGTATAGTCGGTAAGACGGACTTCGTAGTCGCTGGTAACCACGAAGTCCTGTATCAGCTGGTCTTCGGGATCCGCCTCGAGATTAGCCTTGGCATCCTCTTTGTTAATGGCATAAAGACAGAGCTTGTCGACTGGCATATACTCATCGTCGAGTGAGTAAAGCCAGAGGGAATAGAGACCATCGCCCTCATCAGCTGCAAGAATCATCAGTCGTGCTCCTGCAGTCTCAGGAATTGAGATGGCCTTTGGTTCCACACGACCCTCGAGCCCCATGAAGGAAGCGAGTTCTGCAGGTACCGTCTTATAGTTAGGGAGACCTGTCACATACTCCTCGGAGTAACGTATAGGCAGGGGCTGGATTTCCAGGGAGTCGTAGAAGAGCTGGACTGGAGATACCTCACGGTCGAGGTGGATACCCTGGGCGGCAAGACGCTCCTTAGCCTCGAGGCGTTGGATGCTGTCGAGTTTCATCTGAAGCTCCGCTGGCGACATGCTGTCGCTGGAATTAGATAAACGGTAAATGACTAATGATAATAGAGCTACGAGAATAGCTGAGGCTATGAGGAAGGTGCGACGGGAGAACGGCATAGATGCAGGGATTTAGAGTTTTATCTTCTTTTTGACGGATTTGCTCTCGTTGTCGATACGGTTGAGGGCAGAGATGACATAGGTGAGCTTCTCCTTACCATCGTTGTATGGGAGTCGGTAGAAGGGCACTGTGGTGATGGCCACAATCTTTGAGGCATCGCTGGTGTTGACATTCTCACCCTTGGCAAAACGATAGACAACGTATTTCACTGCCTCGTCTTTCCAGTCCTTGGATTTCGGGGCTGTCCAGAAGAGGACATAACCGTCGTCAGTCCAAACGGGCTTCACCTTACGCACCTTCTTGGGAGCATTGTCGGTGATGAAAGACATCTCAGGCTGAAGGGCTGGGAATCGCCAGTAGTTGTTGCGAAGGGATGAACCATACTGACCGACATTATCCACAGCAGCCTTGGCATACCACAGGACAGTACCCTTGACAGCAGGCAACTGCTGGTGGAGACGCATCTTGGCTCCAAGCTGATGGGTGTTAGGATTTTGGGGGTCTTGATGTTTCACTGTACGCTCCACATCCTCACCGATGACGAGAGGTCGGTTAGAGGCATACTGGTTCCACCATTTGATGAGGGTCTCGTAGTCAGCTGCCTTGTTGCCAATCTCCCAATATATCTGGGGAACGTTGTAGTCCAACCAACCGTTGTTTACCCAGAGAAGAATGTCGGCATAGAGGTCATCGTAGTTCTGAGTGCCGTTGGTATTACTACCCATCGGAGAACTCTTTTTGTTACGATAAATACCAAAAGGAGAGATACCGACCTTTACCCAAGGCTTAGTCTCGTGGATGGTCTTATAGAACTGTTCGATGAAGAGGTTGACATTATATCTGCGCCAGTCGTTGATATCCCTGATGCCATTGGAGTTCTCGCGGAAGAGTTCCTGATCGGGGATGGTCTCGCCCCGTACAGGATAGGGATAGAAATAGTCGTCCATATGGATGCCATCGACATCATAACGACTCACGATATCACGCGCCACCTCACAGATGTAATCACGATTCTCGGGAAGACCCGGATTGAGGATGAAGAGACCATCATAGCTGAAACAACTGAGGGGTTTACGCACTGCGATATGGTTGGAGGCGAGCTGTTTGGTAGTCTTCGTCTTTGCTCGATAGGGATTGATCCAGGCGTGGAGCTCCATGCCACGACGATGACACTCAGTGATCATCCACTGGAGCGGGTCCCAATATGGAGAAGGTGCTACTCCCTGTTTGCCGGTCAGGAAACGACTCCATGGCTCGAGCTTGCTCTCATAGAGGGCATCGCACTCAGGACGCACCTGAAAGATGATGACATTACAACCGTCTTTCCGGAGTTCGTCGAGCTGGTAAGAGAGGGTCTGCTGCATCTTCTGGGTTCCCAAGCCCTGGAACTGGCCATTGACACATTGTATCCACGCACCACGGAACTCACGCTTGGGCTGCGCCCCTAAGGGGCTAAATATAAAAGAAAAAATAAAAAATAATAGGGGCAGCGCCCAGCCTTTGTTAAATCGCATCTTGTTCATATTTAAAACAAATTTGGTTTCTTCTTACGGGCCTCTTCGAGAGATACGAGAGACTGTTGTTCCTGAGCGTAATCATCGCGCAGGTGAGCATATTTTTCTTCGAGCTCACGCTCAACGAGAGATTCCTCGGTCATGAGACGATTGGCTGTGATGGCATTCTGAGAGGCATCCTTCATCCACACCACAGGACCGCCATAGACAGGGGCTATCTTCAGGGCCACATGGAGTTCACTGGTAGTGGCACCGCCAATCATGATGGGGATATTCAGGCCGGCACGTTTCAGTTCCTCCGCCACATTGACCATCTCCTCGAGACTGGGGGTGATAAGACCGCTGAGACCGATGATATCCACATTCTCATCCTTCGCCTTACGGACAATCTGTTCTGCAGGCACCATCACACCCATGTCGATGACCTCGTAGCCGTTGCAGGCCATCACAACACTCACGATATTCTTTCCTATGTCGTGAACATCACCCTTGACAGTGGCGAGGAGAACCTTTCCCGCACTCTTCACACCCATTCCCGAGCTACGCTCGCCTACCCGTAGCCTTTCTGCCTTCTGGGCTTCGATGTATGGTTGGAGGATGCCAACAGCCTGTTTCATAGTCCTGGCTGTCTTCACCACCTGAGGCAGGAACATCTTTCCTTCACCGAAGAGTTTTCCCACCTTATTCATACCATCCATCAGAGGTCCCTCGATGATATCAACTGCTTTGGGGTATTTCTCCAAGGCCTCCTTAAGGTCTCTCTCCAGGTTATCACCAATACCCTTCTGCAGAGCCGTCGCCAACCGCTCCTCTACAGAAGTTGTCACATCGGGGCCATCTCCATTATTCTTTGAATCCGTAGATCCCGGGGTCCGTGAATCAATATCTCCACTCTTCTCCGCAGCAAGCTCTCCAGCGAGGTCGGTAAGACGTTCGCAGGCATCATCACGACGGAAAAGGATGGCATCCTCGATGATTTCGAGTTGTGCTTGAGGTATATCAGAGTAAGTAACTTTGGTAGAAGGATTTACGATTCCAAAGTCCATGCCGTGACTGATGGCATGATAGAGGAATACAGCATGCATCGCCTCACGGATATAGTTGTTGCCCCGGAAGGAGAAACTGAGGTTGGATACACCACCACTGACATGTGCGCCAGGGAGGTTCTTACGTATCCATTCTGTAGCCCGGATGAAGTCGGCAGCATAGGCATTATGCTCCTCCATACCCGTTGCGATGGCAAGGATATTTGGGTCGAAGATAATGTCGTAAGGGTTCATCCCTACCCTCTCAGTGAGAATGCGATAAGCCCGTTCTGCAATCTCGATACGTCGTTCATAGCTCGTGGCCTGCCCCTTCTCATCGAAGCACATCACCACCACAGCTGCCCCATAGCGCATCACGTCGAGAGCATGTTCGATGAACTTCTCCTCACCTTCCTTCAGCGAGATGGAGTTGACAATGCTCTTACCCTGTACACATTTCAGACCTGCCACAATGACGTCCCAGTTGGAGGAGTCGATCATCACAGGCACCTTTGCGATGTCGGGTTCTGCAGCAATCATATTGAGGAATGTCTGCATCTCTGTCTTGGCATCGAGCAGACCATCATCCATGTTGATATCGATAACGAGAGCCCCGTCTTCCACCTGTTTTCGGGCAATGGTAAGAGCCTCATCGTAATTCTTTTCTTTTATAAGTCGAAGGAATTTTCGCGAACCAGCCACGTTACAACGCTCACCGACATTGACAAACTGTACTTCAGGCGTCACATCCAACAGTTCCAGTCCCGATAGCCACATCGTCGGGCTCTTCGAATCCGCAATCCTATGAGGTCTTTTGCCTTCGACTATTGGTCCATACAAACGTATAAACTCATCGGTGGTGCCACAGCAGCCGCCAATGATGTTTACGAGGCCTTCGTCAACAAGCTCAGCCATCTTCGGGGCCATGGACTCTGGAGTCTCGTCGTAGAGTCCCATAGCGTTGGGAAGACCGGCATTGGGGTAACAGGAGATGTAATATGGAGCCTTACGTGCCAGTTGACGGAGGTAAGGTTTCATCTGTGTGGCACCGAAGGAACAGTTAAGACCGACACTGAAGATAGGATACGTGCTCACACTGGCAAGGAAGGCATCGAGGGTCTGTCCTGAGAGAGTACGTCCTGCAAGGTCGCTTATGGTGACGCTAAGCATGATAGGGAGCTCAACATTACGCTGCTCCATGACACGCATACAGGCATCAATGGCACATTTGGCGTTGAGAGTGTCAAAGATGGTCTCGATGAGAAGAGTGTCCACCCCACCCTCGACAAGACCGTCTGCCTGTTCCATATAGGCCTCAAGCAGCTCGTCATAGGTTATCTCACGAGCCGCCGGGTTGCTGACATCAGGTGACATCGAGAGAGTCTTGTTGGTAGGACCGATGGATCCTGCCACAAAACGCGGTTTCTCCTCTGTAGAGAACTCATCCGCCATCCTACGGGCTATCCTCGCACCTTCGAGAGCCATCTGTCGGGCTGAGTCTTCGAGATGATAGTCAGCCTGTGAGATGCGTTGACTGCTGAAGGTGTTGGTGGTGATGATATCCGCCCCTGCATCGAGGTATTTGCGATGTATCTCTGCGATGATATCTGGGCGTGTGAGGTTGAGTTCGTCGGTATTGCCGACTTTTCCCATCACAGCACCCACCATGGTGCCCATAGCGCCATCCAGCACGAGTATTCTCTCTTTAATAATCTCTTCTATCCTAACCATGAACCATGAACCATTAACCCTGAACCTATTTAAAGACTTTCATCGCGCGGTCCATTTCACGGCGATCCTCCTTTTCCTTAAGGGTCTGACGCTTGTCGAACTCCTTCTTACCCTTACAGAGGGCGATGTCCATCTTGGCACGTCCTTTGTCGTCGATGAACACAAGGATGGGCACGATGGTATAACCAGTCTGTTTTGTGGCACTCTCGAGTTGGCGTATCTCTCGTTTCGTGAGCAGGAGCTTGCGGTCACGCTTCATCTCATGGTTATTGTAGGAGCCATAGAAATACGGACTTACGTTCATGCCTTTCACCCACAGTTCACCGTTGATGACCGTGCAGTATGTATCCACCAGACTGGCCTTACCCATACGGATGCTCTTTATCTCCGTTCCTGTAAGGACAATGCCGGCAGTGAAGGTCTCGATGAAGAAATACTCAAACGAGGCCTTGCGGTTCTTTATCTGTACCGGACTTTTCTTCCGTAGTAATTCTTCCGTTTTATTCATTCCTTTTTAAGACGTCAAACGATTTTTGCGAATTTTTCGAGGTTGTCATCGATGTAGTGAGCGATATCGTCAGTCCATTCCTCCTCGTTCTCAATGAACTTATCGTCGAGGTCGTCGAATTCAGGGAACTTCTCGAAGAGAGCCATAAACTCCTCCTCGTTGCACTCCTTCTCTATCTCGTCTCTATATTTCAGCCAAAGCGTATGAGCCTCGTAGATAAGTTTTGAGAGCTCACGCATGCCCCACATCTTGTTGAGGGCCTTGGCAAAGGGATTCTTGAAGATGAACTCTCCCAGACCGTTGTGGATAAGCTGTACAAATCCGCCATCCATGACTTCTTCGTGAAGCATGTCCCAGGCAAGGAGGGTTATCTGGTCGGAGTTAAGTTCAGCCATCGTCTCCGATGTCAGTTCACCACCTATTGCATTTCTTATGCCATCCACAAAGACCTTCACGAAGGCATCCATGCCTTCCATCGCAGCCTGCTGAAGAAGACTATCTTTTATTATTATATCTATTTTTGACATAGGAACATAAGTTATTTCTTTTTTGGGAGGCCACCACCGACGTATGCGATGGAGATGCCACGGTCCCACTGTTGACGGATATATTCCTTAGGGTCATCAGGGTTTACCTGAAGGTTCTGGAAACGGTCGTCACCATTGGCGAAGTTGCCGAAGACCACCACATAGCTGTCCTCACCATAGACTACCTGATGAAGGTTAAAGCCACGTTTCCATACTCCATGTTCTACCCTTGAGAGGAGTTCAGAGGTGTCAGCCTCCCAGAGATAACCTTGAGAGAGGTACTTGGGAGTCTTAGACATCACTACTGTCCAGGCTTTGCCATCATAGGCAAGGTCGGTGATGAAATAACCTTTGCTATACTGTTCTGCTATCCAAGGAGCGAGGTTTGTCCAAGAGTTACGCCATATCGTCTGACCGGTGATACCTGAGCCCTGCGACATCACGATAAGCCACTCTTTCTCACTTCTGGAGAGAGAGGTTATCGCAAAACCCTGTTTCGTCTTAGCATCAATCCACTCCTCTGGCCACTCGTCGGTGAGAGAGAACGACTGTTCGACGTATTCCGTGTTATTTGCCATGATAACGAGCCATCCCTCACTGGTATATGCAGCAGAGACAATCCGTTTGCCAAGATTCCAGTTGGAGGTGATGTCGGTCTCCACGAGGGGCTGACCTGCGCCATAGGCATACCATGTCTGTTCTGTGTAAGGAAGACCAGACTCGGAGATAAGGAGCGTCTTGCTCTGAGCATTGATATTTACAGACCAGAGGCAGAGAAGTGACGCTAAAATAAATCTCGAACAATTTTTCATATTCTTCTTTCTATTAAATGGTTACGGTATTAATAATGATGAGTCGCCATAGCTCAGGAAACGGAAGTCATGAGCCAGGGCGTAGTCGTAGATCTTATGCCAGTCGCCATGAACGAAAGCACTCACCAGAAGCAAGAGTGTAGACTGAGGCTGATGGAAATTGGTTACGAGCATCTTTACTATTTTGTAGTCATAGCCTGGAGCGATGATGATCTGGGTGCTGGAGTTGAGAACCTTTAGATCATGTGCGTCCATCCATTCTGCCAAGGCCTTTAGGCTGTCGAGGGGAGCACACAGGGGACAGTCCCCATGTAATACGCTACGCTGCTCACATAGGGGACAGTCCCCGATGTGCTCCTGAGGACAGTCCCCGATGTGCTCCTGACCGTAGGGTTCCCATTGGGATACGTGGAGTTGGGTTTCAGAGAGGTTGGGATTGCGTAGAACCTTAAGGCCCATGTAGTAGAGGCTCTCAAGGGTACGGACACTGGTGGTGCCTACTGCGATGGCAGAGGCATCATGGTCGATGAGTTTCCGGATGGTGTCACGACGTACACTGATATACTCCGTATGCATCTCATGACCCTCTATCTCTTCGCTCTTGACAGGTTTGAAGGTTCCTGCACCAACGTGAAGAGTCAGTTCCTCACGGTCTATGCCAGCAGCATCGATGGCTGCGAGAACCTCAGGAGTGAAATGCAGACCAGCTGTCGGAGCCGCAACACTACCCTTGATCTTTGAGTAGACTGTCTGATAGGTTGTCTTGTCGCTCTCCTGGGTATCACGGTTAAGATAGGGAGGAATGGGGAGTTCGCCTATCGCGTCGATGATCTCCGCGAAACTGTGATCGTTTATGGACCAGGTGAAGTCTATGCGATGGGATGTGCCATGGATGGGACCACGAGTGGCGGTAATGGTGATTTTCTGACCATTAATCTCTATTTCACGAGTCAGAGCTCCACCCTTCCACTTCTTGAGATTTCCGACGAGACAGTACCAGGCACAATGGCCGGAGGTCTGGAACATCAGTTCATAGTCGGAGGGCTCTGCCGGTTCAAGGAGGAAGATCTCAATGAGGGCACCAGTATGATCGCCATTGGCATCTGTCTTACGGAAATGCATACGTGCCTGGATGACCTTCGTGTTGTTGAACACCATCAGGGCTCCCTTAGGAAGATATTTCGGGAGGTTATAGAACATATCCTCCCCCACCTCACCATGCTTATAAAGAAGCAGTTTGGAGTGATCACGCTGAGCGATAGGAAACTTCGCTATGCGTTCGTCTGTGAGCGGATAGTTATAGTCGCTTATATGTATATGTCGTGGATCTGTCATGCAAATGATGATTTTATAAGTGCGAAGACAAGGGTGAACACAAGCACGCCAACCGGGATATTCATGTCGCCAGACATATATCTCCTTTTCTGGTTACGAGTGACACGGTGATAGAACAGGAACACCAGGGACCCAGAGATAAAGCCCCAGCAGAGACCTACCAGGATATCACCAGGATAATGAACACCGAGATAAAGACGTGTCCAACAATTGGTGAGGGACCACAGCACCATCGCTGTTGTCAGCAGTCGGCTACGCATGAGCCACCAGAAGAAGATAGTGAGGCTGAAGGTGTTGGAGGCATGGGCAGAGAAGAAGCCATAGCGCCCTCCACGATAGCCATCCACGATATCTACCAGCATACCTATCTGCGGGTCATGGGTAGGCCGCCATCTGGCAACAGTGGGTTTGACAATCTCGTCATCGACAGCCCCTGCGATGAGGATACATAATCCAGCACATGCGATGACAAACAGAATCTTCTGTACTGTATCGTTATTCTTTATCACGACAAAGCACAGACTCAGGTAGAGAGGCAGCCATGTCCATCCGTTGGTGAGAGTACGTACCAACGAGTCGAGATAGAGCGACTGACTGCCATTGAACCATAGCAGCAGTTCCTTGTCAAGATCTATTATCGCCTGCCAGTCCATATCTATATCAGTTCTATCTGTTTTGTCTCAATCCATCCCTCCTTACCATCAGCAAGTCGGATGCCCTTCCACTCTTTCATCGAGGCATCAGTAATTGTTACCTTCGTTCCCTCGTGAAGGATAAAGAGGTCGGTACCTTTCTTGTCGGGTGTGCTCTTCACTGTCACCGCTCCAGCTGTGACAATCGCTCCCCTGCGGTTGATGAGAAGGTCTTTCTGCTGATGAGCGAAGACATTACTCAATATAAACACCGCAACGAGGAATATCGCCCCGAAGAATCCTACCTTACGGAGCCATATACGTTCTGAGAAGAGATACGCCAATGCCAGGATGATGGCCAGGGCCAAGGCAATGAGAGCAGTACGAGCCCATCCGTCGACACTTGCAAGGTTGATGAGAGAACGATACCATGTGATGAAGAACATCTCCTGTTCTGGGGTAATCTTATCGATGGTCTTGCTTCGGGCCATCTGAAGGTTGAAACGGATATCACGGTCACTCGGTGAGAGTAACAGCGCACGTTCGTAGTTAAGTACTGCCTTGGTGATGTTCTCCGTACGATAATACGCATTGCCGAGATTATAATAGAGGTCAGCAGATGCGCCATGTTTAAGAAGAGCCTCGTAGTCCTTGATGGCCTGCTGGTATTCGCCTCTTACATATGCAGAGTCAGCCTCTGCCTTTGTCTGGGCGGAAGCATAGCTAATGGATAATGGATAAATGATAAATGATAGACCTATCACTATCATCAATTTCCTTATATTATATATCTTCATAAACTTTCCCACGTTTGTCATTTATCCTTTATCATTTATCATTTTTCGTTTTCTCGATCTGTTCGATGGCTGTCATAGCCTTTTCGTATACCTTATTCATATTACCTTTAGGATCACCTGGGGCATAACGCTCAAACTCACACTCGTCGAGAGCGCCTATGAACTGTGATATCGTCTCTTCATTGACATTACGCTCAGAAAGACGCATGCTGATATTATCATGAGAGAGCTGTTCTACAGGGATATTCAGTTTGTCGCCAACATAGCCCCAGAGAGCACGCAACACCTCGTCATAGAACTCACCAGGCTTGTTCTCTGTCATCAGCTTAGAGGCCTTCTTAAGACGTTTTGTGGCCACCTTATTAGCCTTACCCGCACGACGTTTGGTGATGTTTGCATTCTCTATGGCCCTCTGACGGAAGATGACAAACAGAGAGATGAACACCAGGACCATCAGGATGATAGATACGATATACCTCGTTGAACCGAAGAAGAAATCATCGAGTGAATGCTGACGGGTATCACCTGTCTTGATATATCGGATATCCTTATTCAACAGCTGGAGATCCTCCTGACCGGTGAAGTCACTCATACTACTGCTACCAGAACCCTTTGCGACATCGAGAGTGAAGCCCTCACTCTTTACCGTCTCGTATTTCTTTGTCTCGGTATTGAAATAGGTGAACTCGACGGGAGGGATCTCATATTTGCCCTGATGACGGGGAACAGCAAGGATATCGTAGATCATAGAGCCCTCCAGACCATTGGAAGTGAGCTTGGTCTTATCGGTGATCTTCGCATCATACTTGTCGAAGTCCTTGGGGAAAGCCACCTCAGGCTGTTTAATGAGTTTGAGGTTGCCAGTACCACTGATGATAACCCTGAGTCGGATAGGGTCATTGGCTTTGACACTCGTCTTATCCAACTGAGCGGAGACACTGAACTTACCCACTCCACCAGAGAACGTTGCCGGCCGCTGAGGTAATTGATCTACTTGTATCTCTATGCCTGGAGCCTGGATCTGTTTCTTCACCTCTATGTATCCCGAGCCACCATTGAAGAAAGCCTCAAAAGGATCGATGTTACGGTTCTGCTGTACCACGATGCCATTGAAGGTGATGCTTGGTATCTGGAGTTTTCCCGTGATCTGCGGGAACATCACATACTGGCTCCATGTGACAGTGCGATAAGGACGTCCGTTGACAGTCTCTACCTTGAAGCTCTTCTGTTGTGGAAGGTCTACCTCCTGGGTATGGAATCCCTTAAGGTCAGGCATCTTTCCTTCAAGTTGGGTGAGCGACACAAGGGTATATACCTTATATGTAAGGAGGATAGGCTCCTGTTCGTATACACGTCTCTTATTCGCACTCACCTTGATGAAGAGGTCTGAGCCGGAGATACGACTACCTGCATCACGCAGTTCGGCACCATCATTATCCCTCTGTCTTGAGCTTGAACCACCGCTATTCGCCTGACTCTTGCCAGAGACAGTTATCTTAATAGGGTTGGATGCTATCGTCTTGCCATCAACAACAACATGGGCAGCAGGGATGGTGAAAGAGCCGTTCTTCATTGCAACAACGATATAGGTATATGTTATCGATGACGTGGAGCTAGTATGTCCGTTGATCATCTGATAACTTGACTGCACAGAACGGTTAGGGCCTATGAGCACCTCAAAGGCATCGGGGATGTTACCAGCCCGGAACTCACTGACATTCTGAGTGTTGACAGTATATGTAAGGCGGAACTGCTCACCCATAGCTACGTGAGATGGTGCAGAACCCATCAGGGTCTGTGCCACAGCTGCCGCTGTGACACAGACCATACCTATTATCAATAACAATTTTCTCATCACCAATTCTTCTGTATGTTACGACGCTGAGGCTGCTGCTGAGCTTTCTTCAGACGATCCTGAGTCTGTTTCTCCTGTTGCATGGCAGCGTTAAGCAACTGTTCAGCATTGTCCTTACTCATCTGAGGCTTCTGCTCCTGCTGCTTCTGTTTCTCGTCTTTATTCTGATCTTTCTTCTGTTCGTCTTTCTTATCGTCTTTCTTGTCATCTTTCTTCTGCTGGTCCTGATTCTGTTGGTTCTGCTTGTTCTGATCCTGCTTCTTCTGCTGATGTTTGCAGAGAACGAGATTATATCTTGTCTCGTCGTCATTAGGATTCAGGCGGAGGGCACTCTTATACGCCTCGATGGCCTCACCATACATCTTATGAGTCTGACAAATGACACCGATGTTATGGAATGACTGATACTTACGCAGAGGATTCGTTTCCATACGTGCAGCACTCTGGAACTGTTCGATGGCAGCAGAGTCTTTCTTCTGAGCCATAAGGGCATTTCCCAGGTTATATGCAGCCTGAGGGTTGCGAGGATTCTTCTCTATCGCCTTACGGTAAGACACCTCTGCATTGGCATAATCACCTGCCTCGAACTGTTTGTTACCCTGACGGTTATAGGATCTGTCGGTCTGGGCGGAAGAAGTAAGAGGTAAGATGCAAGATGTAAGAGTAAGGGCGATGAAGAGGAACATGCGCATTGAGGCAGAGTTGCTCTTTCTCTTAAACAGCGAGATGTTCTTCAGGAGAGGATTCCTGCGGTCGAAGATACATATCTCGAGGATAAGCAAGAGCAGAACCAGGACACCAAAGGCCTGGAACTGTTCGTCGAAATCGCTGTAGACAGTCGTTGAGGTCTCTTTCTTCGAGAGCTTGTCGAGTTCGTTGTCAAGCTGCTGTTGTGCAGCACTGTTGTTCTCCACATGGATATATGCTCCCCCACCAGCCTGAGCCACCTGACGACACATATCCTCGTTGAGAGCCGACATCACGGTACTACCAGTATTGTCCTTCATATAATCCCCAGTTCCCGGGATGGGGATAGGAGCCCCCTGGGCACTACCCACACCAAGGACATACACACGCATACCCTTCTTCTTTGCCGCCTCGGCAGCCTCGAGGGCACCACTCTCATGGTTCTCTCCGTCGGTGATGACTATTATCGCCTTACCGATACCCTCCTCCTGAGTAAAACTGTTCATCGCCATGTCTATCGCAGCAGCGATGTCAGTACCCTGAGTGGCCATCATCGAAGGGTCGATGCTTGAGAGGAACATCTTCGCCGACACATAGTCGCTTGTGATAGGCAACTGCACGAAGGCATCACCGGCAAAGACTATCAGTCCTATCTTATCATTGGTGAAGTGGTCAACGAGGTTCTCCACCATCATCTTACTACGGTCAAGGCGACTAGGCACGATATCCTCCGCCCTCATGGAGTTGGAGATGTCGAGAGCGATAATCGTCTCTATGCCAGTACGTTTCTCCTGACTCATCTTCGTTCCCATCTGAGGTCTTGCCAGCATCACGATAAGTAAAGCCAGTGCAGCCTGAAGGAGCCAGAACTTCACCATAGGACGGAAGCGAGACACATCGGGCATCAGATCCTTCAACAGCTTGGGATCACCAAACTTACGCAGTTTTTTCTTCTGGTTACGATATGTGATGAACCTGACGAGTGCAAATACAGGTATCAGCACTAACAGCCAGAGATATATGGGGTCTTCAAATCTAAACACGGTTTTATTTGACTATTTACTATTTTACTATTTACTATTCAGGGGATGCGTCGGAAGATGGTGATGCGAAGCAGGATTTCGAGCAGGAGGGCCAGCACAGCGATGATGGCAAAAGGCTGGAACGCCTCGTATTTCTTACTGAACTGCTTAACATCGAGTTTCGACTTCTCCAGCTGGTCAATCTCCTGATATATCTTACGAAGCTCTTTTGTATTCGTGGCACGATAGAAATCGCCCTCTGTGGCTGCAGCAATCTCGCTAAGCGTCTGATTATCAATCTCCACAGGGATATTCACATACTGTACACCACCAGCCACAGGCATAGGGTAAGGAGCAACCTTATTTGTTCCTACTCCGATGGTATAGACTCTGATACCCAGACTCTTTGCTATCTCAGCAGCTGTCATCGGAGAGATATCACCACGGTTGTTACTACCATCGGTAAGGAGTATCACCACCTTACTCTTTGCCTTAGAGTCCTTAAGACGAGAGACAGCATTTGCGAGACCCATGCCTATAGCAGTACCATCCTCGATAAGACCTCTTGCAGCAATGTCGGTCCTTACGTTATGCAGGAGGTTGAGCAACGATGCATGATCAATGGTCATAGGACACTGTGTGAATGCCTCACCAGCGAAGATGCTCAGTCCGATATTATCGTTAGGACGTCCTGAGACAAACTCCGCAGCCACCTGTTTTGCCGCCTCTATACGGTTGGGCTTCAGGTCTTCTGCCAACATGGATGTAGAGACGTCCATTGCCAGCATGATATCGATACCCTCGATAGTCTTGTTCTTCCATGAATTCTGAGTCTGAGGACGTGCAAGCACAAACACAATCATGGCAAAAGCCAGGATGCGGAGCAGTGGTGAGAGAGGCATGAGCCGCATCTTCCAACTCTTTGGTGCATCACGGAAGGCAAAGGTATCGCTCATCCGCATGGTAGGTTCCGTCTTCTTCCTGTACATCACATACCAGATGACATAAGGTATGATCAGCAACAGCAGAAACAGATATTCTTTATTGGCAAATTCCATATTTCCTATTTAATCAATTCAATAATCGACCATACCACATATACAAGCAATGCTACGCTGATGACGAGCAGAGCGGAGATGAACATCTTCAGCAGACGTCTCGTCTTCACACTATGCTGATCCTCTTCAGAGAGCTGTGGCTTAATAGTCTCCTCGGTAGGAACATTCTCGAGCTTAGTCTGGTTGATGAAGTCGATGGCACTGACAAGGTTCATGTCGTTCTCATTGATGAGAGTGGAGTACTTAGCGAACTTCACCAGATCAGCCGTGGTGAACAGATGTCGCAGTTCATCGAGAGACTTCTGATCCTGTGTGGCCATGAGTTTCTCGATTATCTCACTGCTGGTCATCTCCATGGCATTGAAGCCATAACGTTCCTCAATATACTTTCTCAGAGTGTCTGTAAGCTTGGTATAGTACTCCTTCGGATTCTCCGAGGTAACCATCTTATCCGCCTTTATCTGCTCAATCTCCTTCAATGCCTTCTGATGAGGCAGGAGTTTCTTGACTATACGGATATGAGTGATTATAGGCTTATTGTCTCTTAAGCGAACATACAGGTAATAAGTTATCACAGAGACGATTAGCAACAACACACTCAACCAGAAAATCAAGCTCCATTCACTCCAGAGGAAAGGATTCTCCTGAACACCCTTAGGAGGGAAGAACTGTTCCACATGAGTGGTGTCGACCTCGATGGTGAGCACCTTAAGAGCAAGACTTTTTGTCTGATAAGGCTTACCATCAACCTTAACGGTCATTGGAGGGATATAGTATAAGGTATCGTCAAAAGAAGTGAGGGTGTAAACCATCGACTTCTCCACGAAACCATTATCCGTTTTCTTGTCTTCCTGAGGCTGACAATTAAGAACCTCTATGCCAGGTGTTACATATTGTGATGGCTGGAAGGAAGGGAACTCCACTTTAGAGTTCTCCTTAGCCACAGCCTTCAGAGTGACATGCGCCTGTTGGCCTACAAGCATCTCGATATTGTCGATGCTCGCCTCTACAGACACCTGTGCATGAACAGCACAAGTCACCATTGCCAATATGACAAATAAATACTTCTTCATCAACTTCTTTGTTTAAACAACATCAGCAAGGACTTTACGAAATCTTCGTTTGTGGCGATACTGACATTATCAACATTACTCTTATTAAACGTCTCCTGCAGCTGACTCTGCCTGTCCATCCAATACTTACGATAAGAGTCACGCAGACGCTTGGAACTGGTATCGACATACTGTTCGAAACCAGTCTCAGCATCAACAACCTTCATCAGTCCCACGTCAGGCAGTTCCTTTGCACGTTGGTCGTAGACCTGAATAGCAACTACATCATGTTTGCGGTTAGCTATCTGCAATGACTGCATGAAGTCATTACGTACATAGAAGTCGCTGAGGATGAAAGATGTGGTACGGCGCTTCTGAACACTGGAGAGGAACTCTACAGCCTGTTTCACATCCGTTTTCTTCGACTCCGGATGGAAATCAAGCATCTCACGGATGATATAGAGGATATGCTTACGTCCTTTCTTCGGAGGTATGTACTTCTCGATCTTGTCTGAGAAGAACACCACACCGATCTTATCGTTGTTCTGTATCGCGCTGAAGGCTATGGTGGCAGCTATCTCCGTCACCATATCACGTTTCATCTGTTTCTGGGTACCGAAGTCAAGAGATCCGCTGACATCAATGAGAAGCATTACCGTCAGTTCACGTTCCTCCTCAAAGACCTTCACATAAGGACGATGAAAACGGGCAGTGACATTCCAGTCGATATCTCTGACATCATCACCAAACTGATACTCACGCACCTCGCTGAAGGCCATTCCC
>JAEEGL012429127.1_pt1 | contig 23356 bp, 24 predicted proteins | sample 9134231 | NCBI WGS metagenome assembly JAEEGL01 (sample SAMN16246548, study PRJNA631951) | gut metagenome | biome: gut microbiome; feature: rumen; material: fiber-attached | host: Bos | place: Iran: Karaj | collected 2018-10
GATTACGGGGCTCGAACCCGCTACCTCCACCTTGGCAAGGTGGCGCTCTACCAGATGAGCTAAATCCGCATATAAACGACCTGGATGGGACTCGAACCCACGACCTCCGCCGTGACAGGGCGGCGTTCTAACCAGCTGAACTACCAGGCCAAAGTGGAAACTACAGGGCTCGAACCTGTGACCCTCTGCTTGTAAGGCAGATGCTCTCCCAGCTGAGCTAAGCTTCCATTTACGACGCTGATCGAACAGCGCCTTATTATTATAACCGATGATTCATCATTTGTCAAGAGGTTTTTGCAAATTCACATATAAAATTATCATTTAACTTTCATCTGTCGGCGCAGCCTGTTCCTTCTCGGCGATCATCTGCCGCAGTTCATCCGGCGTGAAGACATACTTCTCATTACAAAAATGACAGCAGACCTCGATCTCCGGCATCTCGTCCGCCATTTCGCGGAGCGTCGGAATATCGAGCGAACGGAGCATCTTTGCCGTGCGCTCACGGGAACAGTCACAGGCATATGCCGGCTCGGATTCGTCGAGCAGCTCTGCGTTCAGCCCTGCCATGAGCTTCTGTGCAATGTCGTCCGCGGTCATGCCGCTCTGAAGCAGATCGGTGACGCTTGTGACGTCTTTCAGATTCTCCTCGAGCTGCGCAATATCGCTCTCCGGCGCGAAGGGCAGCAGCTGAATCAGATAGCCGCCCGCACATGCGACCGTCAGGTCCGGATTCACAAGCACGCCGAGACCGCATGCGCTCGGAACCTGCTCGCTGTCTGCGAAATACTGCGTGATATCCTCGGCAATCTCACCGGAAACCAGTGCCGTCTGACCGGAATACGGCTCCTTGAGCCCGATATCCTTGATGACAAAAATGGTGCCGTCCGTACCGACCGCGCCCGCGACATCGAGCTTGCCCTTTGCATTCAGCGGCAGCTCCACGACCGGCTGATCGACATAGGATTTGACATTGCCGAGATCGTCGGCGACTGCGAGCAGGATACCGGCAGGACCGCCGCCGTCCAGACGCACTGTGACCGTATCGCCGGCATTTTTGAGCGTATAGCCGATCAGGGACGCCGCCATAGACAGCCGTCCGAGCGCTGCCGTGCAGACCGCAGAGGTCTTGTGGATACGCTCCATTTCGCGGCACATCTCCGTGCCCTCGAGCACTGCGCAGACGACTGCGCCGTCCTCGGATAAATAACGCTTTAGCTTGCCGTTCATAACCTATAATTTCCCCTTTCTCTTGGCTGCGCTGAAAGTGAGGAGTGAGGAGTTGCGGTGCGCCTTGCGGCGCGATATTTGAAATTATCCGCATCAGCGGACACCTTAACTCCTATCTTCCGAAATCACTTGTGATTCTTTCGGGTTTATGGTACAATAGAGCAGAAAGGATGTGGACAGAATGCAAAATCTGAACGTGCGCCGTCTGGATATGAAGCAGGCAGCGCAGATTTATACAGAATATATGCAGCAGGATTTTCCGCCGGATGAATTGAAGCCCTTTGCCATGATCGAGGCAGCGTCTGCACGCGGCGAATATGAATGCCTCGGCTGCTATGACGGTGCGTCATTCTGCGGCTATGCATATCTGCTGCGGCACGGGCAGGATTATCTGCTCGATTATTTTGCGGTGCGTGCCGACCTGCGCGGCAGCGGATACGGCAGCGCGATTCTGCAAATGCTGCACGATGCCTGCACGGATGCAGCCGCATTCCTGATCGAATCGGAAAATCCGGATTACGCTGCCGATGCAGCCGAACTTGCCGTACAGCAGCGGCGGCTGCGGTTCTATCTGCATGCGGGCTGTGCGGACACGGGCGTCACAGCGCGTGTCTTCGGCGTGGAATACCGCATTCTGGAGCTGCCCCTCGTGAAGACGCATACGCCGGACGAAATCCGTGCGGTCTATATGCAGCTCTATCAGAGCTTTCTGTCTGCGCCGCGCTATCAACGAAACATTTTTCTTCGATGAGCGGGGAACCCCCGCGGGCATGATCTAAAGATTTCCGGCGGCGTTCTGAACGATCGAAAGTTCGGTTGTTTTCAAAGACATTATGTCATTCTTTCTTTATCGTTTGTCCTACGTATATTTTAAGTGGATGCGGGGCGCGAATGCGAGGGGAAGAACCACAGAGAGAGGGAAATCTTCGCAAGCTCAGGTTTCCCCTCTCCCTAAGGTTCTCCCCCTCGCGCTCCCTCTTTCCTTACCCTCTCCTCTCTAAAGACGCGATTTCTGAGTTGTGCGGAGCTTAGGAGAATAGGGTTCATGTAATTTGCCTGATTGAGACACAGATGACTTTTTCAGCATTCCGCGCCTCCGGCGAACTTTAGACCATTTCAAGCGGGCGTTGCCCGCTGACCGCCGGATGCACGGGCGATGTACAGAAGCCGCTGGGTTGTGTCGGTCGGGGCATCATAAGTATCGCCGTCGAGGACTTCGAGCAGCGTGAAGCCAGTCTCACAGAGCATCTGCCGCAGCAATTCCGGCTGCCGGATATGTTCCGTAAACTCCTCGGTCGAGCGGACATAGCGCCGCCCTTCGGTATGCTCAAAGAAGTCCAGCCGGATCGTCACCGGATAATCAGGCGCGGTGTCCTCCAAATGATTCTGCCAGACGCACACGGCATCCGGCAGCTCATAGACAAAGCATTCGTCGGCAAGAATATGCCGGTGCTTGTATTCCGTATTGACATCAAACAAAAACAGCGCACCTGCATTGGAAAACAGATTGACACGCGCAAAGACGCTGCGCAGATCATTCTCCGCCGGCAGATGATTGAGGCTGTCCAGTGCACAGACCGTCACGCTGATGCAGCCGTAAAGATCGAGCCGGCGCATATCCTGTTTCAAATACTGGATCGGCAGACCGCTGTCATATTTCTTGTCGAGCGCCTCGCTGAGCATCTCCTCAGAGCCGTCGATGCCGATGACATCCCAGCCGCGCTTTGCAAATTCCTCCGAGAGCGAGCCCGTGCCGCATGCAAGGTCCAGCAGGATATTGTCCGGCATATCCGGCGCTTCCCACTTGTGAATCAGGCGGTCAAGCTGCGCTGCGCGCTCGGCATAGCAGACATTCTGCGTCAATGCGTCATAATACTGCGCAAAGACGCCGTAAGCCGGTGTCATTTTTCCGCATCCCCGCTCTGCTTTTTCAGGCGATCGAAGACGATTGCATAGCCGCCGGAGCTGACCATGCTCAGGGAACGGTTCACGCGGCTGATCGTTGCGGTGCTGGTGCCGGTCTTCTCGACGATCTCGGCATAGCGGCAGTCCTCGGAAAGCAGCTTTGCAATCTGATAGCGCTGTGCGATTGCAACGAGCTCCTGCGGCGTGCAGAGGTCCTGCATAAACATGGCAATCTCGTCTGCGGATTTCAATACGGCGAATGCCTCATAAAGGTCTCTGATATGTGCCTCATCCATTGGTTTAAACATAGGTCATGCCTCCTTTATAGTGTCCGGATGATCGGATAAACGATTGCATGCTTATATTTTAACACATTAGTCTGTAAAAGTAAAGAGGATTTTGAAATTTTCTGCGCTTTGTGCAAAAGTCATCCGGCAAGCCCTGTGGATTCTCCCAAAATTTTGAATTACTGAGGAAAACTTTTCAGATTTTCACAAATCTGTCACAAAGTTGTTCTATAGTATAATTGTATATTATCGGGCAAAAGCGCCGTATGTACCGAACCGGCGTGCCCGTACAGAAAGGGGTATTTTCTATGCACACATCTCTCACCTGCCGGAGAATCTTCTCCGCCGCGGTCAGTGCGGTCATGACGGCTGTGCTGCTCGTACCGGCAGCCGTTGTACCTGCATCGGCTGCGACTGTCACCGTCGGCAAGACGCTGACAACCAAGGAAGGCTCGAATGCCTATCGCGGTGAGACCGCCGATCTGGCAACCTCGGGGCTGAAAACGATCTCCGTCTATGTCACTGCGGATGCGCCGGGCAAGGACGAGGTCTCGCTCTCCTACGGCTTCGGCATCGGCATCGCCAAGGACCCGTGGTGGATCGAAATGGACCACGGAAAATTCACACAGACGCCCGCGGACCCCGATGATACCGGCACATCGGTCAAGATTCCGGCGAATGAATCCACGCCGATCAAGATTGATGTTTCTTCGCTGAATGTCAAGTATGATACGGGAGAGTATGCCGGTGAATATGAATTCCGCAATTACTACTGCGGCGGCACACTGACCGTGGACAAGATTGTGCCGAATGACTCCGGCAGTTCGACAAAACCAGACACGCCGAGCAGCTCTTCCAGCAGCAGCTATACCTTCACCGATAACAAGGACGGCACCGGCACGCTGAAAACCACGCTGACCGGCACGATCGACGATCTCGATTTCCTGCTGACCGCCGGCAAAGATGAGGAATCCTACATCAAAAACGGCGTATCGACATGGGAGGAGGGCGACCCGATCAACAGCCGCAGAATGAAATACAGCGAATTCGGTCTCCCGAAGCCTGACGACAAGACCAAGGTCACGCCGGAATCCTTCACGTTTGCAGTCGAATCCAAGACCGCAATGGATACCTTCATGTACGGCTGCGGTCTGAATGTCGAATACAAGTCGGATGCGGATATCGAATACTGGCTCAATGTCGATGACGATCCCGATACCGACAAGGGCTACTGGTACAATGAGCACGGCGACGATGAGGACGGCAATCCGACCGTTGACGAGAAGAAGGTCAAGGTCAAGGTCGGCAAGGGCACCACGCTCGAGGACTGCGGCAAATGGGCTGAGGTCACATGGAAGGTGCCGGAGGATATCAAGGAATTTGTCACCGCTGCGCCGAATGACGCGATCTCCTTCCAGTTCTGGTACGGCGACAACAAGGAGGACGGCTACACGCAGCTCAAATCCGTGACGCTGAAATCCGCTACCTGCACCTTCACCGTCGAAAAGACCTTCTCCTTCACCGATGAGAAATCCCTCGATGTCGGCAAGAAACTGACGCAGGGCGATGACAAGACGAATACCGCAAGCATCAGCTTCAAGGACTTTGAATTTGAGGAAGGCGATCAGCCGCGCGCTGTGATCTTCGATGTCACCTGCCCTTCTGCGATCAAGAAGCTGGTCTACGGCGTGACGGTCTCCGATAAGGCATCGACTGCGAAGTATACGCAGATGCAGTATGCGGTGCTCGAAGCGGGCAAATCCACGCAGATTGCCATTCCGATTCCGGACAGCATCGAAGCGGATGTGCTCTACGGCAGCCTCGGCTTCGGCTACTATTACGGCGCCGATGACAAGGACAAGGAGGTCAGCTCGATCACGCTCAACAGCGTCAAGGTGATCTATGACAGCGTACCGGTCGAGACGACGACCACGACAACCACCACAACAACGACCACGACTACCACAACCACAACGACAACCGAGTCCACAGCGCCCGCAAAGGCGGACTGGGGCAATGCAAACTGTGCAGAAGAGGTTGACGTTTCGGATGCAGTGCTCGTTGCACGCTATGTCGCGGAGGATACCGGTGCGAACCTGACGGCACAGGGCAAGATCAATGCCGATGTGACGCATGACGGCAACATCACCGGCGAAGATACGATCCTGATTCTGCGGTACATCGCCAAAATGGTGACGCTTGCAGATCTGGAACCCTGATTTCTGATAGATCAAAGTACGGCATCCGTGCAGCAATGTGCGGATGCCTCATGTTTGCCCGAGGCATCAGGGAATTTTGGATAAAAATATGCTATCAATCTATAATAGCTGACAGTATCTGCGGCGCCTGTCGGTTATAATAAAACCATAAAATGTCCGCTCCCCCCTTCATGCGGACAACGGGAGGAAATATCATGAAAAAAATGCGCATCCTCGCTGCACTCGCAGCAACGGGTCTGCTGACCGCCTGCGGCAATACAGTCTCTCAGCCCGACGAGGCATCTCAGACTGCGGCGCAGACCACCGAAGCACCCGTCACCAAAACCGAAGCCCCCGACATCGACGGCTATAATCTGCTCTGGCACGACGAATTCGACGGCACAACCCTCGATGAGTCGATCTGGAACCGTGAGCTGCGCGAGCCGGGCTGGACAAATGAAGAATTGCAGGAGTATACCGCCTCGGATGACAATATCTTCCTCCGCGACGGCTGCCTCGTCCTCAAAGGCATCAAAACTGAAAAGGACGGCAAGGATTACTATACCTCCGGCAAGGTCAATTCACAGAACAAAACCGATTTCACCTACGGCAAGGTTGTCGCACGCGCAAAGGTGCCCGAGGGTCAGGGTCTCTGGCCGGCAATCTGGATGATGCCGCAGGATGAGGGTCACTACGGTCAGTGGCCGAAATGCGGCGAAATCGACATCATGGAAGTCCTCGGCTCTGCAACCGAGACCGCATACGGCACCGTCCATTACGGCGAGCCGCATGCAGAGCAGCAGGGCACCGTCGTCCTCGATAACGGCACCTTCGCAAGCGATTTCCACGAATACAGCGTCGAATGGGAGCCGGGCGAAATGCGCTGGTATATCGACGGCGAATGCTATCTGACCGTCAATGACTGGTTCACCGCTGTGCAGGGTGAGGATGAAAAGCCCTATCCCGCACCGTTCGATCAGCCCTTCTTCGTGCAGATGAACCTCGCAGTCGGCGGCACATGGCCGGGCAATCCCGACGATACGACCAATTTCGACAAGGCGGAGTTTGAGATCGACTACGTCCGCGTCTATCAGAAGCCTGCGTATGATACAAACGTCAAGAAGCCCGAGGTCGCATACCGCGAACCGCTCGAAGACGGCAACTTCATCTATAACGGCGACTTCGCCGAGGCGGAAGATCTGACCGACGATGTCAACTGGAAATTCCTGCTCTTTGAGGGCGGCAAGGGCGCTGCCGAGATCAAGGACAATACCATGATCATCACCACCGAGGACGAGGGCACGGTCGATTACAGCGTGCAGCTCGTGCAGCCGGAAATGCCGATGATCAAAGGCAAAAAGTATCGCGTCACATTTGATGCATGGGCGGATGAGGAGCGCGATATCGTTGTCTGCGTCTCTGCACCGCAGGCCGGCTGGATCCGCTATCTCGAGGATACCAAGCTGACCGTCCCGACTGAAAAGACCACCTTCACCTACGATTTCGAGATGAAGGACAAGAACGATCCCTTTGGCAGACTGGAATTCAATCTCGGTCACCGCGGCTCGACCGCAACCGTCTATATCCAGAATGTCCGTCTCGAGGAGATCACGGAATAACAGGCATTCAAAGCCCTCTCTGTACGCTGCCGCGGAGCTTCGGTTCTGCGGCAGTCTTTTTTTCGCCGCGGAGACAGACAATCAGTCACCGCATAAAAAATCTGCGGCATACAGAACGCACACCGCAGACCGTTATCATATTCGCATTCACTTGGCAGGATTGATGTCCTTCCAGTAGGCTTTGAGGTACTCCGCGCCGGACCAGACCGTCAGGACGGCTGCAATCCAGAAGAGAATTTGCAGCACGACACCGGATACCGTATAGACCGCATCCGGCAGATTGAGTCCGAAGGCATGGAAATCGAGCACGAATGACCAGTAAACCAGCGCCGTAATCAGCGCGATCATCGTGAACGCCGTTTTCAGCTTGCCCGCAAAGCTCGCAGGTACGACGGTTCCCTTATTCGCCACGACCAGACGCAGCGCGGAGACCATGAATTCCCGCGAGATAATCAGCAGAAAGCAGACAATATTGACCTTCTGCTGCTGCAAAAAGCAGGAGAGCGCCGTCACGACCAGCACCTTGTCCGCCAGCGGATCGAGGAACTTGCCGAAATCCGTGATCTGATTGTTCTTTCGCGCGAGATGTCCGTCCACGGCGTCCGTGATTGCCGCCGCGACAAAGACGACCGTCGCAGCCAGATAATGCGCCGGAAAGCGCAGATAAAACAGCAGTACAAATGCCGGCACCAGCAGCACACGCAGCAGCGTCAGCTTATTCGGCGTATTCAACGCTTAATTCACCTCTCCGATCAAATCATAGTCATCGGCCGTCGCCGTAATATGCACCTGCACATACTGCCCGATCTCATAGCCGTCATCCTCCGCGCCTGCGATATAGAGCCTTCCGTCGATATCCGGTGCATCGGCTGCCGTCCGCGCAAGCCATGCCTCCGCCTCACGGTCATAGCCCTCGATCACCGCCTCGGCATCCGTCCCGACACGCGCCGCATTCAGCTCCGCCGCAATCTGCATCTGCTGCTCCATGAGCAGGTCTGCGCGCCGCTGCCGGATGTCCTCATCGACCTGATTCTCCATGCGTGCCGCGACCGTCCCCTCCTCCTCGGAATAGGCAAAGCAGCCGAGCCGGTCAAAGCGCATCTCCTGCACGAATTCCGAGAGCTCCGCGAACTGTTCGTCCGTCTCGCCGGGGAATCCGACAAGCAGCGTCGTCCGCAGCGTCAGCCCGGGGATGCGTTCCCTGAGCTTTTTGAACAATGCCCGCAGTCCGGCAGCGTCACATTTGCGCCGCATTGCTTTCAATACGGCATCATTGCTGTGCTGAACCGGTATATCGAGATATTTGACGATCTTATCCTCTCTTGCAATGACGTCGATCAGTTCGTCCGTGATGCGCTCCGGATAGCAATATAATACACGAATCCAGCGGAATCCGTCGATTTTGCAGAGCTCCGTCAGCAGCGCGGGCAGCTTCGACTGACCGTAGAGGTCTTCGCCGTAGCGCGTGGTATCCTGCGCAATGACGATCAGCTCCGTGACGCCCTGTGCGCTGAGCTGCGCCGCCTCTGCAAGCACATCCTCCATCGGAACTGATCGGAATTTGCCGCGGATTGCAGGGATTGCGCAGTATGTACAGCCGTTCGAGCAGCCCTCCGCGACCTTGAGATACGCATAGAAGGGCAGCGTCGAGACAATGCGCTCGCCGGTCAGCGGCATATTGCATTTCGGTGCAAAGCGCGTGACGCGGATATCCTTTGTGATTGCATCGAGCACTTCGACAATGCCGGTCTGGTCGCCGATTCCGATGACAGCATCCGCCTCGGGGAACTGCGCTGCGACCTCCTCCCGATAGCGTTCGGCGAGGCAGCCGGTAATGACGATGCGTTTGAGCGAGCCGGAAGCCTTGAGCGCACCGAGCTCGAGCACGGTGTCGATTGCCTCCTCCTTCGCCGCCTGAATAAATCCGCAGGTATTCACAATGGCAATGTCAGCCTCTGCGAGATTTGTTGTGAGCGTATAGCCGCCCTCTTTGAGCCGGTGCAGCATCCGTTCGCTGTCCACCAGATTCTTGGCACAGCCAAGTGATACCATGCTTACAATCATACAATCAACATACTCCTGTTTTATTCACCGTGATGCATGTTATGCTTCACCGATCAAAGCGAAATAATCCTCCAGCGCATACCGTATCTGCTGATAGGTAAAGCCGCGCCGGACGAGTGCCGCCGTGACCTTTTCGGTCGATTTGCGGTCATCGGGGTCAGTCAGATACCGCGCATATTTCTTTTGCAGCAGCTCCAGCAGCATCGCAGAAATTGTCTCCGCATTGTCATATGCTGCAAGTGCATCGTCGATATCCGTCTGCGAAAGCCCGCGGTGCTTCATCTCAAATGCCGCACGCCGCAGCCCGTATTTCTTCCCTTCGACATAGTGCGCTGCAAGCTGCTCCGCATAGCGCGCATCATTGACAAAGCCGTAGCGCGTGAGCTTTTCCAGCGCTTGCAGAACGGCTGTCTCCTGTGCCTCGGGCGCGGTCATGAGCCTGTCATAGAGCTCTCTGTAGGAATAGCCGCGCTTCTCGAGCAGATACAGCCCGTATTCATAGGCACGGTGCTCTGCCGCCTGCTGCCGCAAATCGGCGATGCGTTCCTCTGTGAGATCATCGCCCGTGCGCAGACCCGCGCCGTACAGCAGGTCGCTGTGCAGCCACAGCGTCGAATCATCTTCGAGCCGGACTGCCCAGAGCTTCGCCTTGCCCTTTGTAATCTCCGTGATTTTCATGCCGATGCAGCAATTACTCCTCCGGTGCAAACTCCTCAAAATCATCGTCCGAATCATTGCCTGCTGCATCAAGCGCCGCACCGGTCTCCGCGACGGCACTGTCCGCCTTGGATTTTGCCTCCGAGACCGCAGCCGCCTTCTTATTCTTCTTGGAAGCGAGGACAATGCTCTCCTTCTTCTCGAGAATCTGCTGCTCGACCTCCTTTGCAAAGGCGGTATCGGTTTCCAGCAGCTCCTTGACGGCATCTCTGCCCTGCCCCAGCTTGCGTTCGCCGTAGCTGAACCAGGAGCCGCTCTTGTGGATGATATCGAGCTCGGTTGCAAGGTCGAGAATCTCACCGATGCGGGAGATGCCCTTGCCGTACATCATATCGAATTCGCACTCCTTGAAGGGCGGTGCGACCTTGTTCTTGACGACCTTGACTCTGGTGCGGTTGCCGATGACCTCAGCACCGCTCTTGATTGCCTCACCCTTGCGGACCTCCATACGGACAGAGGAATAGAATTTGAGCGCTCTGCCGCCTGTTGTGACCTCGGGGTTGCCGTACATGACGCCGATCTTTTCACGCACCTGATTGATGAACACGGCGACGCAGTTTGATTTGGAGATGACCGGTGTCAGCTTGCGCATCGCCTGCGACATCAGTCTTGCGAGCATACCGACATGCGAGTCGCCCATTTCGCCCTCGATCTCGGCGCGCGTGGTCATTGCCGCAACCGAGTCAATGACTATGACGTCGATTGCACCGGAGCGCACGAGTGCCTCCGCAATTTCCAGCGCCTGCTCGCCACTGTCCGGCTGGGATACGAGCAGATTGTCGATATCGACACCGAGCGCCTGTGCATAGACCGGATCGAGCGCATGCTCTACGTCGATGAACGCAGCCTCGCCGCCTGCCTTCTGCGCCTCCGCGATGATCTGGAGCGCGACGGTTGTCTTACCGGAGGATTCCGGTCCGTAGATTTCGACGATTCTGCCGCGCGGCACACCGCCGATGCCCAGCGCCATATCAAGCGTCAGGGAGCCGGTCGAGATTGCCTTGACATTCTGCACATTATTTTCACCGAGCCGCATGACCGCGCCTGCGCCGTACTGCTTCTCGATCTGCGCGATTGCAGCCTTGAGCGCCTTTTCGCGTTCCTCCTTGCTCGCCTGCTTGACAGCGGTAATATTCTTCTTTTTCAGTTCAGCCTTTGCCATGTTCCATCGGTTCCTTTCCGCGGAGCTTCTCCGCATCTGTGTTCAGTTTATTCCTCATCGTGAGGGATGCTGCACTGCCTGTTCAGGTGTGCGGCTTGACATTGTCCCAGTTTTCGGCATCATAGGCGCCGATCATCCAGTTAAAGCCCTTGTGCTGCTCGACCACAACGTCATAATTCAGTGCACCGGTGATCTCGGTGCGGTTGACCAGCGCATCGACGCATGCCCAGTCCATGCGGTATATCCGGTCGGCAGCATCGAGAATCTCCTCCGCCGGACGCATCACCGTCAGCATCCGCAGCACATCGAAATCCTCCGCCGCGGCAAGAATCCGCACAAGCCCCTCAATCTGCGAGGGCTGCGAGGGATAGGGCAGCTCACCTTTCAGCAGTCCGCATGCCCAGAAAAGCGGCATGCACATCTCAATGCGCCATGAAAGCTGTCCGCCGTCTGCCGGTGTCAGCGTATTCTGCCGATCCGGATATGCGAGGTCAAAGAGCTTCTGCTCATCGGGCGTCAGATCGTTTTCGAGTCCGAATCGCTCGAGAAGATTCGTGAAAAACAGCGCACTTTCGCGCACATTGCTGTCCGATGCAAGATCGACCGCAATCTGGGAAGCGAGCATCGCCGCAACCGCGCGCCGCAGAATCTCCTCCGCAGGCTTCACCTTTGCATCCGGTGCAATTTCCGGCAGCACAGGGTTGATTTTCACCTGATGCGCCTGCAAATACGCCTCAGAGCGTTCTTTTCTGGTCATATGGACTCCTTTCGCCCGATTACGGTGCGTTCAATGCCGCCGAGATCGCGGATGCATTCAATCGCAGCGAATCCGTTTTGTGATAATATTGCGGCAACATTCGCTGCCTGATGAATGCCGACCTCAAATGCAAGCAGACCGCCCGCAGAAAGCGTACTGCGCCAGAGGCGGGTGATTTCGCGGTAAAAATGCAGCCCGTCCGCACCGCCGTCGAGCGCCGCAGCGGGTTCAAAGCGAACCTCCTGCTGCAAATGCCGCATATCCTCCGCCGTCAGATAGGGCGGATTGCTGACAACCGCCGCCAAGTCATGATACTGCGCCGCGGTCTCCGGCTCCAGCACATCCGCTTCACACAGCGCTGCATTTTGCAGCCCGAGCGCCGCCAGACTGCGCCTTGCATATTGCAGGGCATCGGGGCTGATTTCCAGACCGGTGATGCGGCTCTGCGGCAGGTGATGCGCAAGGCTCAGCGCGATGCATCCGCTACCGGTGCAGAGATCGAGAATCTGCTGCCCGCTGCGGTCCGGCATACGCGAAAGCACCGCATCCACGAGTGTTTCGGTATCGGCTCTCGGAATCAGCACACCGGTTCCGACATAGAAAGGCAGCCCGTAGAATTCCCATTTCCCGAGCAGATATTGCAGCGGCTCATGCTCTGCGCGGCGCTGTGCGATTGCCTTTGCGTCCGCTTCGGATTTGGCATCCTCGAGAATCCATTGCGCCTCGAGCGCTGCATCGTCAATGCCGCCTTCTCGGAGCAATGCCGTCAGTTCGCGGTGCAGTACAGGGTCAAATTGCTTCATGATGATGTATCCCAATCAAGTAAAAGTGAAAAATGCTGCCGCCTACCATTCGTCGTCTTCGAGATTGTCGGGGATGCAGGGCGTCATTGCCGCGATTGCACACTCGATCTGCGAGGCATCGGGCTCCTTCGTTGTGATGCGCTGCATCCAGAGTCCCGGCGCCGAGAGGATGCGCGTCAGCGGATTGTCATATCTGCCCGCGAGCCGGATCAGCTCATAGCTGACGCCCATAATCAGCGGCAGCAGCAGCAGACCGAACAGCACTCTCTGCCAGACGATTTTATACGGATTGAAGCAGCCGAAGAAAATGCCGATCAGCAGCACGAGGAAGATAAAGCTCGTGCCGCAGCGCGGATGAAATCTGCACTGCTTTTTGACATTCTCGACCGTCAGCGGGAGCGCCGCCTCAAAGCAGGCAATCGTCTTATGCTCCGCGCCGTGATATTCGTAGGTTCTGCGGATGCTCTTCGCCTTGCCCGTCAGCCACATATACCCGACGAACAGGATGATCTTCACAAGACCCTCCGCGCAGGATTTGATAATCCGGCTGTCGGTCAGCGGCTTGACAAACGATACGACCAGACGCGGCAGCCAGAGGAACAGCAGGAATGCCAGTCCGACGCCGATAACCATTGCAATCGTCATGATGATATTGAAGATTTTGTCGCCGAGCTTTTCATCGAGCCATTTCTCGAATTTGCTCTGCTCCTCGTATTCATAATTCTCGGACGCCTTTTGCAGATATGCCCAGCGTGCGCGGATGGTTCCGGCATCGGGGTCGCCCTTGACCTGATATTCCTTATCCTTTTTCAGCATTTCGAGGTCCTTGTTCCGGCGGTATTCGGAAAACCATGCGCTGAATTTCTCGAATGCCTGCTCCTCGGAGAGCCTGTCGATCTTCTCATGCTTCTTCCAGCCGCAGAAATCATCGACTTCCTCGTCAAACTGCTTCTCTGCCGCCTTCATCATGCAGCGGTAGCCGTCCACCATGGACATCACAAAATTGACGCAGCCGCGTACCAGCGGAATCCGGTTATACCACTTGCGGACGATGCGCTGCTTACCGGTTTTCGGATCGGTCTCGAATGCAGCCGGCAGGTCCCATGTTTCGACGTCGATCTCTCCGCTCGGCAGTCTGCATGCCATTGCACCGCGGAACGCGCCCTTCATCATGACGCCCTCGATCAGCGCTTGTCCGCCGATCTTCGATTTATGTGCATATTCCGCCTTCGCAGCCGACTGCTCTGCCGATGCGTCTCTTGCGGGATCATGCTCCGCCGGTGCAGTGGTCTCCTCTGCGGTCTCCGGCTCCGGCAGCGATGCTTCGGTCAGCTCCGCCGCGTCCGCCTGCGTTTCTTTATGTGCTGCAAACTGTGCTGCGGCATCGTTCTGTGCGGCAACCTGTGCCGCCAGCAAATGTTCCTGTTCAGACAAAATGTTACCCGTCCTTTCATCATGGGTATGATTTCAAATGCGGCATTCACGCCGCAGCGAGCAGCAGCGCGCCGATCACGCCGATCACGCCCCCCGCGATCACCGCGAGCAGCATCACGCAGAGCTCCTCCTCCGGCAATCTGTAATCATCCGGCTTCTCGGGATTGATCCACAGGATGACCTTGCCGTCCTGATTCAGCTTGTGCTCCGGTGCCGCCGTCACAGATGCGCCGTGCGGCTTCGGGATATAGGTCACGCCCTCGTAAACATACCGGTACAGCGGCTTATAGTTATAACCGGCAGTATGACCGTACTCATCGTATTGCTCATTCGCCATAAATGCGCAGAGCTCTGCCTCCACGCGCACGGAAAGCCGCTTCCGCCGCACGAAATACCGTCTGAGCATCAATGTACCCAAGCAAACGCCGGCAAGCAGCAGGAGCAGTCCCGGCAGATAAATGATGATCATTGCCAGCGCAGTCATAATTATATTCGTCATGAAAACTCCTCTTCTGTCAGCAGCAGCAGGATGCCGACGCAAAGAAAGATCACTTCACCGATTCCCCAGCCGATTGCATTGCCGATATCCATACCGCGCTCGGCAAACTGGCTCGGATATTCCGGATCGAGATGCAGCTTCACGCGCTTTCCGACCTTATAAGGAGCGCCGGATGATCTGTAGCCTTCCGGCGTATATGTCCTGCCCTCATAGAAATAGCTGTAGACCGGCACATAGCACGCATAGCGGTGACCGTCTTCATCCGTGCGCATCCGCTTGACATTGTCAATGATCTCCGCCTCGATTTTGACGCGGCAGCGCTCGATCTTCCGGACACAGCTGATGATCGTCACGATCAACGCAATCGAAAAGCCGATCACGAATGCCAGACCGACCATGTGGTGCGGCATACTCCAATAGGGGTGCATTGCGATTTTCTCAAGCAGTGCGTCCATGCTCTGTCTCCCTTCTGCGATGCTGTCAGTTCAGTTTTCATACCTGTGTATTTGCCTGTTACGCTGCATTCTGTGCGGTATCACTGCCCGTATTTGTGATTCGGAATCCAGATCTGCGAGACTGCGGCCGCTCCGAATATGATCAGCAGACAGGTTCCGGCGATGAGTGCCTTGTCGCGGCTGCCGCGGTTGAAATACTCCGCCGGATTCTCGGGATTGATATAGATTTCGATTCTGGAGCCGATCTCCGGCATCTGTTCCGAAGCCAGTGTCTCATAGACATCGGAATAATATTCACCTTCATACTGATAGGAGAAAATATGATCGGTGACGGTATAGCGTCTGCCTCGCCGTCCCCTGCGCTCATGGGTTGCGCCCTCCAGAACGGTCGCCGTCACAGGCTCCGTGCAGCGGAACCGCCGCAGCAGATTCGGCACAAGCACAACGCCGCCTGCAATCAGGACAGCGACCAGAAACAGGATGCCGTTCCGCCGGTAATTGACATTGCCGTCAAGGCGCTTCTGCTGCGCGAGCTGCCGCGCCTGATATCTGAAGCTTGGCATATGCAGTCACTCCTTTTTTGTCGGATGCCGGTTCATTGCCGTGATGCCGTCAATGAAGATGCGCCGTTTGTCCTGTTTCTTATTGTTTGAGCTTCACAAACCCGACCACGGCGACAATCGCAAATATGATCATCATAAAAATATTCGTTGCACGGTTGCCTTTTTTCGAGGCGATATATTCCTGCGGATTGTTCGGATTGACGCGGAATGTCCGGACTGTCCCGATCGGGTCGCAGATGCCGTTGGTATTGACCTCCGGTCCCGAGGTATAGGTATTGCCTTCATAGGTATAGCTGAAAACCGCTGCCGGCATGGCATCATACTCAACATGATGCGGTGCCGTTCCGGGCTTATGATGTCCTGAGCTGTGCAGTGTCGTATACGATGTCACAGTCGCCTCGACCTCGGCAGAGCAGCGCTTTGTTTTGCGCAAAGCAATCACCGGCCATACAAGCATGCCGCCGACGCCGAATACCATCAGCATGACGCCTGTGACATTCAGCCCGTTGATAATCGTATCCATTGCAAGCACGGTTCAAGCCTCCTTCGACACCAGCATGTACACACCGAAGCCGATAAACGCAAGAAAGATTGTGCCCGCAAAGAGCCCGAGCCTTTTATCACGCTTTTTATCGGTAAACTCCGTGGGATCATCCGGATTGATATGCAGCGTGACATGCTGTCCTGCATGGTAGGTCTCCATATTGGAGGAGCCGCTGCCGCTGACCTCATAGGTCTGACCGTTGAACGTATAGGAATAAAACGGCTGATAGGTCACATCGTCGCCCGCACGGCATTCCCGCATTTCCACGACCTCCGCCCGTACCTCACGGACGCAGCGCTTTGCTTTTTTGATATAGTTTCCGCCGAAGAAAATGAGCACCGCGCCGAATCCGATCACCAGCAGCAGCCCGATGATCTTCTTGCCGCCGAATCTACCCTTTACCATGCCGATTCCCTCCTGTCCTGATTCTGTGTCCTCTGTACGGCGTCCGGATGCTTTTGCCGGAGCCGCCTGCTGTATATCGCTTACTTTGCGTCCTTTGCCGGCAGCGTGATTGTCACGGTCGTGCCGACGCCCTCCTCGCTGTCAATATCCAGCGTGCCGTTGTGCATCGCAACGATCTCATCCGCAACGGCAAGCCCGATGCCCGAGCCGCGCCGCGTATGATTCGGCTTATAGAATTTCGTCTTGACCTTTCCGAGATCGGAAGCCTTGATGCCGCAGCCGTGATCCTGCACGACGATCCGCACGGCGCTGTTATCCTCCGCAGCCTCCGCAGAAATCTGCACCAGACCGTCCGCATCGGAATATTTGATTGCATTGTCGATGATATTGATGAAAACCTGCCGGATGCGGTTCTTGTCGCCGTAGACAAAGGGCAGCATTTCCGGCTCCTCATAGATCACGCGGATGCGGTCCTTTTTTGCACGCTCCATATAGATCAGAACGGCATCGCCGAGCTCCGCGAGAATATCCATGGTGTCCATTTGCAGCGTGAAATGACCGTTCTGCATCCGCGAGAAATCGAGCAGCTCCTCGACCATATCAGAAAGACGCGCCGTCTCGCCGACGATGATATGCAGACCCTTCTGCATCATTTCGGGGTCGGCTTCGGTATTTTCATCCGCAGCCATATCGGTCAGCGTCTCCGCCCAGCCCTTGATCGCCGTCAACGGCGTGCGCAGCTCATGCGAAACCGAGCTGATAAATTCGTTTTTCATTGCCTCCGCGGCGGAAAGCTCGTCCGCCATATGGTTGATACCGGCGCAAAGCTCACCGATCTCATCCTCACTCTCCTGATTGATCCGCGCGGAGAAATCGCCGAGTGCAAATTTCTCGGTATTGCTGTTGATTTCGCGGATCGGGCGCAGAATCGAGCCCACGAAATAGAGATCGGACAGTCCCAGCAGCAGCAGCACGGCGATTGCAACAACCGTCACGCCGAGCACAAATGCCGCGATTGTATTGTCAATGGTTTCCAGCGAGGTCACCACTCTGATCGCGCTGTACTCCTCGCTGATATCGCTGATCGGGAAGCTGACCGCCATGATCCGCTCGCCGTTCTCGGTGCGGCTTGTGCTGTAGCCGTAAGGCTCCGTTTCCCGCATCGCCGCATCATAATCCGGCATCTTGATCGCATAATCCGGCGAAAAGCCGGAGGAGGTCAGCACGATCATGCCGTCATAGTCAATCGCCATGAGCTCCATTTTGTCCTTATCGGAGAAGCTCTCGAGCGTACTGCGGATTTCGGCATTGAGATTCGTGCCGGAATCGGCTGCATAGCGCGTCAGGACGCCGTTGACGGCATTGATCTTCGAGACCAGATACTGCCGCGCGGAATTATAAAAATAATTCTGCACCGCATAAATCAGCGCCAGCTCGATCACCAGCAGGATGAGAATGATAACAGCAAGGTTGTTGGTGATCCAGCGGCGCGTAATGCTTTTTTTCCTCATTCGGCGCCTGCCTCTTTATCTGTGATTTTCGGATTTCTCCTCCCACTTGTAGCCATAGCCCCAAATGGTCATGATATAGCGCGGCTCGGAAGGATCGTCCTCGATCTTCATGCGCAGCCGGCGGATATTGACATCGACGATCTTATTGTCGCCGTAATAGCTGTCGCTCCAGACATTCGAGAGGATGCTTGCGCGGTCGAGCGCCGTATTCTTATTTTTCAGGAAATACGTAAGAATTTTGTATTCGACATCAGTCAGTTCAATCGGCTCGCCGTTCTTCGTGACGGTGCGGCCGTCGAGATTGATGACGAACGGACCGGATTCGAGCATCTTGATGCCCTCCGAATTCATCGAGTTCATAATGACTCTGCGGTAGAGCGCATCCACTCTGACAGTCAGCTCCGAGGGTGCAAACGGCTTTGTGATGTAATCGTCCGCCTCGTTCATCAGCGCATTGACCTTGTCCATTTCCTGCGACTTTGCCGAGAGCATGATGATGCCGAGTGTCTTGGATTTTTCGCGCAGGCGCTTCAAAACGGTAATACCGTCAATGCCGGGCATCATGATATCGAGCAGCGCAATATCGAAATTGCCGTTCTCCTGATCAAAGACCCTGAGCGCAGCCTCGCCGCTGTTGACATCGACAACGTCATAGCCTGCACGTTTCAGATTGATGACAACAAATTCGCGGATCGTATCCTCATCCTCACAAACCAGCAATCGCTTCATAAAAAACGCTCCTTTCCCGATTGTTTTCGTATAATGCAAAAAGTGTGTATTTACTGTAAAAAGCGCATAGAGACCAGCAATTCACTCGGGGTCAGCCGCATCGACCGGCTGACATCCCCGATTTTCCCGAGATAATATCGGCTGTTCTTCTGCTGCAACAGCAAATAGCCGTCCGACTGCATCGCATCCGCCGCAACCGGATCGGAAACGACCGCCAGCCGCAGCAGCGGTTCGAGCAGAACCGCCTCCGAATGCGCGGAATCCTCTGCCTCTGTCCATGCCGGTGCAGACGGCTGTTCAAAGCTCCAGAAAACGATTTCATCGTTCTCCAGCCGCGCCGTCACGCTGCCTTCCCAGCGCTTCGGCAGCAGGAAGACAAAGCCGTCCTGCGCGGAATAATACGAAGAATATTCGCGCATCAGCAGCTTATTCCGGCAGACATACCAGTTCGTCATCTTCGGCGCAACAGACTCCGGCAGAACGGACTGATCATAAAACGCAAAGCGGACCGGAATCTCCGCCTCGCCGTCATCGTCAATATCCATTGTCAGCGCGCCGCCGGAGCGCTCGGTTTTCGGATAGCGCTCGGGGCTGTCTGCATAGAGCAGCGACAGTGTTTCGTCGCTGTAATTGAGGACAACGGTCTGCACGGTTGTCGCACCAGTGATGCCGTCCATATAGATCGCAGGAATCGTCTCCTGTCCCCTGCCGGTCGGCAGATTGCCGTAAGCGATCCGCGTCACATCGGTCATCGTATCGGAGAGTCTCCGCGAGGCAGGCATTTCCGGATAGTTTCCGTTTTCATCCATTTCATAGACAAACGCCGTCGCCGGTTCGGAATCCTTTGCCGCAGCCGCAATCAGAACCTCCGTTGTACCGTCCCCGTCCAGATCACGCAGCTCCATGACGGAATACGGCTTTTTCAGGTTCTCGGCAAGCTCGCCGTCTTCATAATGCAGCACCTGCACGGCATGCTCAAAGCCGTCCACCATGCTGTACCGGATAATCAGATTCTGCCGCGGATTTCTGCCGAGCCGCTCGATATCCACACGGTCAATCTCGGCGCCGGCAGCCGGAATATGATCCACCGCCGTCCATTCGCCTTCCTTCTGGTCAAACAGCGAAATGCGCAGCCGGTTCTCATTCAGGGAATCTCTGCCGAATTCATAGAAAACGACCGCCTCATCAGAGCCGTCTCCGTCCAGATCATCGACAATAAACGCCGAGAGCCGTTCGCCGGATTTCGGATATTTCAGGCTGATCTGCGAGCCGATCGACTGCTGCAATGCCTGATAAATCTGCTCCTGCTCCACGGTCAGACGCGGCGGGCTGAGCATGGATTCGACGCTCCCGCTGAAGCTGCATCCCGGGAGCTGTGCCGTCAGCAGACCGGCAGTCAGGCAGCCTGCAATCAGCTTCGCGGTCATTTTCTCTCGCTGAGCGGCACATAGGGCACCGCCTTCGCCACGGACTTATATGCCGGACGAATGATTCTGCCGCCGGTCAGCACCTCCTCAATGCGGTGTGCAGACCAGCCTGCGATACGGGATACCGCAAACATCGGCGTCAGCAGCTCGCGCGGAATGCCGAGCATTTTATAGACAAGACCCGAATACAGGTCCACATTTGCACAGATGCTCTTGGACGCGGCACGTGCGGATTTCTCTGCAACAAGCTGCGGCGTCAGGCGCTCAATCATATCCAGCAGACGGAAATCCGCCTCAATCTCCCTGCCCTCTGCGAGCGCGAATGCCTTTTCCTTGAGCAGGACGGCACGCGGATCGGACAGCGTATACACCGCATGACCCATGCCGTAAACGAGACCGGCACCGTCGCCTGCCTCCTTGCGGAGCACCTTGCGGATGAAATCGGCGACCTCGCCTTCGTTCTCGGTATTTTTGATATTCGCCTTGAACAGATCAAGCTGCTGCATGACCTTGATATTCGCGCCGCCGTGACGGAAGCCCTTGAGCGCACCGATTGCCGCCGCATATGCGGAATACGGGTCGGTACCGGAGGAAGTCAGCACGCGGCATGCAAATGCGGAGTTGTTTCCGCCGCCGTGCTCTGCGTGCAGCATCATGCAGATATCCAGCAGATGCGCTTCTTCCGGCGTATACTGGCGGTCGAGACGCAGCAGCGACAAAATCGTCTGCGCATTGGTCTCCTCCGGACGCAGCGGATGCATGACAAGGCTTTCGCCGTCAAAGTGCTGCCGCTTGACCTGATATGCCGCCGACATAATGACAGGCAGATGCGCGATCATCGAAACGGCAATCCGCACCTCATTCTCGAGCGACTGCACTTCGCAGTCATCGTCGTAGGAATAGAGCGCCAGCACGGAACGCGCCATTTTATTCATGATGTTATTCGAGGGCGCCTTTGCGATCATATCAATGATAAAGCCGTCGGGCAGTTCTCTGGAATCGGAGATCAGCTTCTGGAATTCCGCAAGCTGCTCTGCCGTCGGCAGCTTGCCAAACAGCAGCAGATACGCGGTTTCCTCATATCCGAAGCGGTTTTCCTTTTCCACGGCACGCACCAGATCAGTGATCTGATAGCCGCGGTAGATCAGCTCACCGGGGATCGGCTCGACCTCTCCCTCATTGAGCATATAGCCGTGGACATTGCAGATTTTCGTAATACCGGCGACAACGCCCGTGCCGTCGGCACGCCGCAAACCGCGGTTTACCTGATATTTCTGATACAATGCCGGATCAAACGCGGAATATTCGCGCAGACCCGCACATAAATTTACAATAGAATCCTTATCAACCATTTGAGACAGCCCTTTCCGGCGTATAGCTACACCATTCCACAATATTGCATTCTACTTTATTATACTGCTTTTTGCTTCTGTTGTCAAGCAAAACACGAATTTCAGGGAGTGATTTTTTGTTTGGAAGAATCCGATTTTTAATCCTGAGTGCGGCGTTGATGCTGCTGCTTCCGGCAGGGATGATGCAGCGGATTCCGAAGCCGGATGCATCACCGGAATCCGCAGCCGATTCTGCGCCGGAACCGACGCTGACAGGCTCCTATCTTGTCCTGCAAAGCAGTACGGGATCGGTCTGCGAGGTGCCGCTGCGGGACTATCTAATCGGTGCCGTCGGCGCAGAAATGCCTGCCGATTATGCACCCGAAGCACTGAAAGCACAGGTCATCGCCTGCCACACCTATGCCGAACGTATCCGGAAACAAAATGCCGCTGCACCGGACAGCGCACTCTGCGGCGCGGATTTTTCCGATGACAGCAGCAAGTATCAGGCATTTTTCACAGAGGATGCAATGCGGCAGTTTTACGGCGATGCCTATGAGGAAAGCTATGCAAAAATCGCGGCAGCTGTCGATGCAGTCGGCGATCAGCTCCTCTGCTTTGAAGGGGAACCGATTGCAGCGGCATTCCACGCCGTTTCATCCGGCGAGACCGAATCCGCAGAAACGGTCTGGGGCAATGCGCTGCCCTATCTGATCTCTGTCCCCTCTGCGGCAGACCGGAGCGCACCGGATTTCGAGGAGACCGTCAGCATTCCGCCGGAAACGCTGCAAAAAGCGCTCTGTGCGCAGATTCCGGACTGCACATTTCCCGATGATCCTGCGCAATGGTTTTCAGCGCCGGAGTATACACCGGCAGGAACCGTTTTGCAGATTCGCTGCGGCGATCAGGTATGGAGCGGGCAGCTTCTGCGAGAGGTACTCGGGCTGCGGGCTGCATGCTTTACAGTGCAGTATGACGGCATACAGTTTCTGTTTACAACGCACGGCCACGGACATGATGTCGGCATGAGCCAGTACGGCGCGAATGCAATGGCACAGGAAGGCTGCGGCTATGCGGAGATTTTGCAGCATTATTATCCGAATACAGTCCTGCAACAGTCTGCCGATTGATAAAACAAAAACCGCGAATCTGCTGCCAAATCAGAGATTCGCGGTCGCGTTTTATTTTTTCAGCTTCTCAATGAGGAACATCACGAGGCAGGCACCGATCACCGAGAGCACAATGCCGGAAATCCAGCCGCCGCCGATTTTCAGGAAATTGCCGATCCAGCCGCCGACAATACTGCCGACGAGTCCGAGCAGCGCATTCCGCAGAAAGCCCTGCTTCTCGTGTCCCATGATCTTGCCGGCAATGCAGCCGATCAGCGCACCGATTACCATGAAAATAATCAACTTAATAAGCATCTTGAAATCCTCCCTGCAAAATGTAAATATAGAAATAACTCCCATACAAGCCGTATGGGAGTTATCATCTTGGCTCCCCCAACTGGACTTGAACCAGTGACACCCTGATTAACAGTCAGGTGCTCTACCGACTGAGCTATGGAGGAATATGAACAGTGCCGGCATCGATCTATTTTCCCAGGTCGTCTCCAACCAAGTATTTTCGACGCGAATGAGCTTAACTTCCGTGTTCGGAATGGGAACGGGTGGAACCTCATTGCCATTAACACCGGCTCTGCGTATATATTTCAGAAGC
>JAEEGL014059003.1_pt1 | contig 23356 bp, 23 predicted proteins | sample 9134231 | NCBI WGS metagenome assembly JAEEGL01 (sample SAMN16246548, study PRJNA631951) | gut metagenome | biome: gut microbiome; feature: rumen; material: fiber-attached | host: Bos | place: Iran: Karaj | collected 2018-10
AGCCACATACTCTGAAATCATTTCATCCTCCAAACGATATTTCAGCGTTGCCGGTCCAGTAATCCCCGGCCTCAATTTCAGCACATCCCTATTATCTCCTACGAGTTTGTCTGCATACCCAGGCACATCAGGCCTTGGTCCTACAAAACTCATATTGCCTACGAGTACATCCCACAATCCAGGCAGTTCATCCAATTTCCAATGCCTTAGTGTAGCCCCGAACGGAGTAATCCTACTATCCCCCGCCACACTCACAGTCGAACCATGATGATCTACCATCATAGTGCGAAATTTATGGCAGCCAAACAACCGCCCATCCTTTCCCACTCTCTTCTGCACAAAGAACGCAGGTCCTCCGGGCATCTTCACCTTCACCAGCACCGCCACAATCAGCAGCACCGGCCATAAAACAAATAATGCTATTAGGGCTACAACCCTGTCAAATATCCATTTTAGTATCATTTATTCGTGTTTTTCTTCAATTCTTCTATATTTTTAGATCATTACACCCTTTGACTATTTTAAGATTTTTGATTGTGTCTGAGCAGAGCGACCTCAAAAGTTCTTAACCTTACACAATATGCCTTTCACCAGAAAATACCCTATCAAGCACCCCAATAAGTTATGCATCACATCATCCGTTTCTGTAAATCCACGTTTGAAATAAAACTGCATCGCCTCAATCGAGACCGATATCCCACAACCAACAAGCATCACTTTCCACCATGCCATATTACTAAACGCACATCCAAGCAATAAACCAACTGGAACAAATGCTACAACATTCATAACATTCTCAGGTAGTAGTTGTGACCTACCCTCATGAATCGCTTCATAGCTCCAAAATGGGCAGAAATTATGTTTTTGTTTCTCATTATAGGGGCGAAAAATGACTGTTGAACAGATGAGCACAAACACATATTGTATTAATAGTAATCTGCAAGAATAGCGGACACCTTTTTTGAAGCCATACAAAGCCACCAGCAGGAATAAACCAAGTACAAATAATGACACCAGCCCCTCATAAACATAATATGGTAATTTCTGATAGAGGTTAAAGATATATTCAAAATAAATATTAATGTCCACCACTTACCTTCAACCTAAGTCCAATATAAATCAGCACATTCGTCTTTACCAATCATTTGAGCTACACAATGGTCCTCCCTTTATAACCATTATCCGATATTTTGCACGCAGGTATACCACCTACTACAATATTTGGGGTTATAACGTCTTTAGTTACAACTGCATTAGCACCAATTATCACATCATCTGCAATATATGTATCCCTCATTATTTTTGAACCTGTTCCAAAATAAATATGGTCACCACCTTTTGCGTTCTCTGAAATATTAACCCCACATTGCAAAACGCAATAACTGCCATATCTCGCTGTGCCGTTTACGACAATAGTCCCCGTATGGGGTATCAAGAGCCCTTTACCAAAAGTATTAGGGCCAATTGTATACCCTGTTTTAAGACCCAATCTTTGCAGTCTATACCTTGAATAATACACTAGTAATTTAGAAAGTGGGGGGGGGTAAAAAACTTTTTCTATTTATATAGTATGCGGTATATCTCAAACGTTTAATATACTGCCATTGTACACTTGTATACCTCTTAAAGAAGCTACGCATACCATTAACTTCAGCATCTGCTTTCAGGTATTCTTTTAAATCCGATTTCGTTTTTATCATCTTGGCGCAATTATTATTCTAAAAAGGTTCTTTTAAAAAAAACTCAACAATTACTTGCTACTCACCTCTCGCAGCACTTTTCAATCCATTGAACATTAACCTTGGGAAAAACCTCAGTGATTCCATCGGAAAAATCCAAGCATGTCGGCAAAGATCTCTAACCCTCCAACTTAATGAAATAGTTTTCCGGATTACATAAGGGTACTTCTGAAAATAAGATTGGTCTCGGTTGTGCCCAAAATTTCCCACCTCCAAAATAAAAGCACTAATGCTTTCTGCTTTATTCTTCCATTTCTGTTCCGCAGAATACAATGGCATTGCTTCACTTGACATACCTAAGTAATCTACCGCTAAAGCCCCAAACGCTCGCCATTCTGTAAGTAGGCCCATCTTACGAATCTGCGACTCCAACAATGCGTGATTAAGCAAACTACGATACGTCCACAATAATCTGCACCAATCACAGATTTGCCTGAGTCCAATACCACCTCTGTAGAAATGATTCAAAAAATGAGTAAAGACATAAATTACGTCATTATTTGCACTTGGTAGAAAGACCTGCGTCTGGTTATTTGACCATGAACGTACTTCGCCGCCATAAAATAATCTATGCATAACGTCATCTAGCACTTTATCTACTCTTCTAGATAGTCCAGATCTCAAATTTCCATGTAATTCAACCACCCAGGTATCAATGGTCATACCCAAGTGTTTTTCATACTCAAACTCATTGTCACACGAAGTAGACAAGGGAAGTAGGTGTTTTTTTGCCTTTTTGTAATTATCCTCACTTAACAACAAATCCACATCTCCACATGCTCTCCATAATGGTCGTTCATAGCATTGTGCTATTCCTTGCCCCTTCACCAACAATGCATAGACATCATTCTTCCGTAACAATTCTATAAGCTTAGCCACAAAAGCATTCATTTCTTTGTTCTGTTGCTCTATCTGCAACGAACTGCCAATGAACTGCAACACCCACTCCTGAGGCACCTTCACATCTGAGACGTGCTCCAATCCTGCAGTCACCAATCCCACAACGGATTGTTCTTCTGCCAATTGAAGAATGGCAGCATAATCTATATCTCCATACGATGAGAGTCGGGCTTCAGTTTCCCAAAGTCCCGCTCTCAGTAAAGCAAGAAAAGCGTGGGTGTTGTTATCAAACCCTCTCATCGTCAAATTCTCTTTTCTTCTTGACTAAATCCATTATTAGAGCCTGCGTGACAAGACCTTATGACTTCCTACAATTATTAATAGAGCTTCTAATAAAGTCTTCTCTTAATTTATTAAGCAAAGAGAAGCGATAACCGGCAGCTTCATTGAAATTTCTTTCTGCTTGTATCTTCCGGTTATGTTTATCGCTTAATAATTCCAAACACCTGCAAATGTCGCTAACAGATTTGCGCCTACAAACAAATTGTTTCTCCAAAAGTTCTGGAATTCCTGCAGTTTTGAATCCGATTGCAGGAAGGCCTCGACTCATTGCTTCTATAAGTGCCCTTGGTAAGCCTTCTTGTAATGACGGCTGTAAATATATGTCAGACTTATCTAAATATTCAAATACCTTTTCATGTTCTAAAGGCCCAGTAAACACAACATTATCTTTTAAGCCTAATTTCTCAGAATAATCCTTAAGCCTTGCTTGATCTCCACCGCCTATTACATAATATGTAAAGGTCAGGCCTTTTTCTTTAAGTAGGCTCATGGCCTTTATCACATAAGCTTGCCCCTTATATTTAACATCAACAGCTGCAACCGTGCACAAATTTAACGTCGTTGGATTGGTCTGAAGAATCCGTTCAATTCGATTCTTTAAGACCTCCTCATCCGGGTCATCAATTTCCACATTTGAAATTCCAATTGTTCGGGCTTGGGTTGGATACTCCTTTTGCAAATACTCTTTAGTTACATATATAACATTTGATGCATTTTTAATCATCTTCTTTGCTTGCAACTGAAAAAAAGGAGCAACTATTTTTCCTTTAAAAGAATAATTCCAGTTAGAATCCCAAGAACTGCCTACAACCTCCACCACATACGGCTTGCCTAGTTTTTTTGCACATGAAGCTGCAACAGCGCCAAAATACGATTGTCGTGCAATTATAAAATCTACTTTCTCGACTTCATTTAGTATGAATTTATAAATCTCACGGTATTTGAGAAAATAATCATTCGGATTTAATCCGTATGGAATACGAGCAAAAGTTACATTCTTTGCACTTGACAACTTCTTACCAACGACTCTATCTACGTCAATAAACCTCCCAATGACGGTAAGACTATCAAAAATGTTTAAGTAGCGTTTCTCCCAAACTTCCGCAGTTTGAGTGATAGAATAATACTTTCCATCACAGACTTCGTATTTATTCGAGTAAACAAACAATGCTTTCATCATCTATGCTTTTTATAATAATCGACTAAAAATGAAGAACTTATACTATCCCACGAGAGATTATTTTTTGCATATTCCCTCATCAGTATTGCAACATTTTCCTCATTGCAGTAAGAGAGATAGAAATTATATAACACATCATAATCTATCATACTCTCATCGTCAGGTATGTTCAATATGAACTTTTCTATTGATTCATCAACCTGTTCCTGACCGCTATAAAAGTATGGTATGCCAATTCCTAAGTATTCTTTTGTTTTCAGTCCTGTATCTTTTTTACCACCAACACGATGCTGACATATAGGACCAGCTGCTAGATTACATTTATTATATATTTCTTCCAATTGCTTACCATATTTTTTCCCATAGAAGGTCACTTTATCCTGAAGATTCAATACTTGCACCAATTCTTCAGTTTTAGGATATACAATTCCTACAATATGAAGGAAAACTTTAGCATCCCCTTTGTAAAAACCCAAGCTCTTTATTAGCCGATCATAACCGTGATAAGGACGCTCATTAGCAACAGTAACAATATGCAATTCGTCCTTCTTTCCAATATAGTTATGTAATGGGAGGTTCTCTATTTCAACTCCCATAGAAGATTTAATTGTTTTTCGACCAAATATTGAGCTTAAGTCACCTTCCGTTAGAAATGTATCTATGTATTTTGCAGTCTTCTCTTTAAAAATGGTAGTATTCAAGGTCATATATTTGCCTTTCAAACTTGGGTATGTAATGCCCTCAAAATAGCTGCACATATCAATTATTACATAGGCATTTTTTTTCTGCTTAGCAATCTTAAGTGTGTTAATAAAAGGAATGTCAAACCCTATCCACCTTGTGTACAAAATATCGAAATCCAAAGCTGTTGACTTAAGAAAATGCTGTGTAGTTTTAATTAAGTCAAAACGACGAAATACTCCACGGAATTGATTTGTCATATAATCCCGAGTGTATATCATTTCATCTTGATTATTAAATATGCCTATACCATTTTTTTCATAAGAGGTATAATACACTTCTATTCCTTTCTTTCTGAATGCATTAATGAGCCCCCTAATCTTTTTAGTTACGCCTATACTTTCATCAGGACGCTCATAATTTACAAACATCAACATTCTAATTGTCTTTGCCATCTACTTATCTATAAAATAATGATATACAGTTTTTATTAGTGGTTGGAATTTTCCTGGAACCATTCTCTTGATTGTAAACCCTAGCCCAGCATGTTTCTTACACGCTTCTATTAATCCTTGTTTGTTGAAGGTAATAGAAAACTGATTCCTTTTTTCAATAAACCTTATTGATTTGTTTTGAGAAAGGCTTGGGTTGTTTTGAAGAATTGAAGTTGGAATATCCTCAAAATAAAACAAAGGAGCCAACTTGTCTAATAGTTCTATTCCTTTTTCCGTTTGAACAACAACACATGAGGTGCCAAGATTGTTCATGTATTTTTTCCTAAAGGAACCACCCCACATGTCACCTACCTTAAAATCCGCATGGCTGTTTTTTCCTCTATATTTGCAATACAAACAAGATGGCCGTATATATGTCAAGAAGCCATAGCCAAGGTAAGAGCTATAGAAGGGAGAGTATTTTACACTTTTACTGGAAAATTTTTCCTCTAGTGCGGCTACGTACCATCCATATTTCTTAGACCTCATGTTTAATGAAAGTAGCTTCGCCTTGTTCTTTTTCTCTGTATAACTAATATAATCATTTAAAATTCTATTAGATGTAACACCCATACAGAACAATTCGCACACATATAAGTTATCATATTGTCTTCCTAAATACTTAATTAATGCAGATACGTCACAAGGACATCCAGTAAAGAGCACATTCTTACCTGTATTCAAAGTTTTTTGGATTTCACAAAAAACATTCTCTTTTTCAGACTGAATATACTTACTTCCTCTGAATGCTTTTAGTTGTTGTCTATCTGATGCACACTCATAAATAGCCTTTTTACTATCTTCAGTATAACCTACACCAAAAACAACGCCTCCATTGTCAACAACCCAGTTTGATAATGTTGTAGCAAAGCCCCCGGATGTGCTATTTAATAAAACCTCCCGATCTTTGGCATAACCTGCTACTACCTTTAAGTAGGAGTTGGGGGCATCATCCAAATTAGTTAGAGGACATTTCTTTATGCACAATCCACAATTGATGCAGGCAGATTCATCAATGAAGGGATATAAAAAACCCTCTTCGTCATATTTCATTTCAATAGCCTCCTTGGGGCATACGTTGGCGCAATTAGAACATCCAACGCAAGATGATTTTTGTGCCTGATCAACTTGTGGAGAAAGAACCCCAAAATTAAATATTCTATTTTGCATTTAGTGCTTTATTTAGGAAATCGTATGAGTATTGCCTGAATTGTTCAATCTTTACATTAACTAAACCATATTCAATGGGCGTTAATTTATCATTACATATATCAATGGTATATCTTTCCTCAAGGCCAAGATAATCCAATACTGATTTCTGGCGAGACGATTGGTCGTGTTCTTTATAGTTTCTAGGAACAGACAGAAAGTTCTTCTCGAAAATTATCGAAAAAAGCATACCATGATACGAATCAGTAATAATATAATCCGCATTCTTTACAAGACCCAAGAACTCCGACGGGCCACAATCAGGATAAACTGCTGGAATATTTGATTTTGACAAATATTTTAGTGGACTGTTTATAATCACTGCCTTTTTCTGAGTGTTCTTACACAAATCTATTAGCTTTCCTTGAATTTCTTCGGATGGTTCGTTAAGGAAATAATATAATAAGTATCCTTCACTTTCGCAGGGGGCTGCATATCCTTTCCAAAAATCCATATCAAAAAGGAGTGTGGGATCGCTGACAACTGGAAATTTAACCCCACATAGTTCCTCTAATAACTTTTGACCTTGCGTCTCTCGAATTGAGACATTTGGTATCCCAAGTATGTATTTTTTTAGTTTGCTTTTATTGTAATTTGGAATTATATCACAACCCAAACTAGGAGCATAAGCAATTCGCTTGTTTTTGGGGGAAAACCGTAAAAAAAGAAGAGGATCTAAGTATAAAGAGGTGGGGTTCCAAATTTGATCACTTCCGCAAATGTATTTATAATAATAATTATTTTGGACTAAAGTTTTTAACTCCTTTTTTGAATAAAGGATATGATTAATATTTTTCTCCACAAAGTAATCAAACTTTTCAGTTGTTTCTTTTGAAGGAACCTCGTTCTTTAGTGATTTTAGATTACCAATAATTACCTTTATCAAAGAAGGGTTCTTTAAAAGATTCATGAATATGGAAAAAATTTTTTCATATCTTAAGTCGAAATTTTTAGACAGGCTCCCTTTGCTCCAGATTATATCACATGAATAACCAAATTTTTCTACAGCTTTACTAAGAGCAAAACACTGCAAAACTGAGCCGTAATTCTTAAATAATGTTCTATTAACAACTGCAACCTTTTCCATCGGCTTATATTACTTCATCATAAATTTTCCACATTTCATTTAATGCATTAGAAATTTCAAAAGGCTTAACGGCATTCTGACAAGCCTCTTTCATGCTCAATCTCGTTTCCAATGACGATGACAGTACATCTATTGCCTTTGCAAATCCGGCTACATCATTCGGCTCTAACGCATAACCAGTCTCTCCGTTTTTAACATAGTCAAGAATACCATGGACATTAGATGAAATCAAAGGTACTCCAGCCGCCATTGCCTCAATGCCAGCCAATCCTAATCCCTCTATTTTCGAGGGGAATGCACTAATATCAGCCGCATTGCATAATTCGGGAATATCCTTTCTGAATCCTAGGAATAATACTCTCTCCCCAATTCCCAATTCGTTGGCCAGATTGTTTAAGTATTCCTTCAACGGTCCTTTCCCGCATATAGCATAATAGACATTTTTATTGGTAGCTTTACCAAGGGCTCTAATAATGACTTCATGATTTTTTCTTTCAATCATCTCGCCTATCGACAATAGCAAAATGGCATTTTTTGGGAGGCCAAGAGATAATTTATAAGCAGTTCTATCAATATGGCAATTCTTTATTCTATTAATATCAACCCCTACGCCAGGAATATACCGCACATTAGGAGCGTGGAATGTACTTGCCCGCTTATAGTCCTCTCTGTTAATCGTTACAATAAAATCGCAGAACCTGGAAAGAAAGCGCTCCACAGGATAATATAACAACCAGTTTTTTTTAGGTGCCGCATTATGAAAGTGAAATCCATGACAAGTGTACATCACTACAGTCCCCTTTTTGCGAGCCTTTCTTGCCGCTAGGCGTGTCAGTATTGATACTGTTGGGGTGTGAACATGAATCAAATCAAGATGTACCGTATCAATAATGTTCTTCAGCTCCTTATAACATCTTAAGTTCCCAGGACTAAATGGTGATCTTGCAAAAGGAATATTATGTAGTATAACTCCTTCATTCTCAAGTTTTTTCAAATAGAGCCTTGTACGCTCTTCGTCAGTGTCGTCCATATAGTCCAAATTACAGGCTATATGCACTTCACAGTTCTTATCGGTCCGTAGGTGTTCAACATTCTCCTTGTTAAACCATTCTATAAAAGAAACTACAGAAGCGACAATTAAGACTTTCTTGTTATCCATTATTCTTTTGGAATCTGTTTAACCAACTCTTAAAATCGTAATAATCTCGTTGTTCATCTGCCAAAGCATGGTCAAATGGTGCTTTCATAAAGCTATCCAAATCGGAATCTTTGTCAATACCCATTATAAAAATGTTGCGTGGCGAATAAAACGGCAACTCCTTCATAGGCTTATAATTAGTTATTAGTTTCTTATGCATGAAAAGGGCCTCCAAAGGTCTTATAGACAATCCTTTTTGGGCATCAGGAAGAATATCAACAACACAACGACTTTTCCTAACAATATCGATCACTTCTGAATATGGAATACCATGTACTCGTTTAACCTTTGAATTATAGTCTATTACAATAAACTGCTTACTAAAGCCACGATTGTCAATAAGTTTTTCACATTCAGCAATTTTATCTGCGCGACTTTTCGTGGCACCTACAAATGAGAAATCATAGGCCATAGGATAATCTTCAAGACGATAGTCTGCAATTGCTTTGAAATAGAACTGTGTGTTAAAATTTAAACCATATTTTCGGCAGTCTTCTGGATCGTACGACCATTTCTCCACACCTTCTGGTATTTCTTTCATCCACTCAGGATGATAAATGTGGTTCCAATACCAATAAATTATTCTATTATTTGGATATTTCTTTTTAATATATTTCACAGCCGGCAATGTCAATATCGTGTCGAATAGTATTATTTCGACCGTTTTATCTTTCCCCGCTGTTCTAAACTCTTTTGAAAACCACAAATGAAAAAACGGGAGGCTTGATTTAAGATGCAGACGGCGTAGAATTTTACCAATTTTTCCTGTCTTTCGGTATACTACCCCTACATTACAGTTTGAACAATAGTTCTCATAGAACTGAACTTGCTCGTTTATGACAAACAATTTTAACATATTTCAAAAGCAGAAAGAATATGGTAAGACACCTAATGACTGAGGCGAGTTCATATAGCCAATTAATTTATATACATAGAGGAATGCCATCAGCCCTAACACGCCATAGATATATAGCTGTTGCGTTTTCCCTGAGGTTTTGAAAGCTATAGGAACAAGCAACAACTGAGAAATTGTTAATATGGTAGAAATCCTTATGCAAAAGGTAGAGCTGACAAATAAGTTCAAGAAAACAACGCCAAAAAAAGTCAAATTAAAATAAGTATTCCCCTTTGTTTGATTGTTGTATGTTGCTAAGCATAACAGATTCATTGGCATGGCATTTACAAGTTTTCCCATTATTCCCCACTGTCCTATGTATTCCTCACTAACCGCATATGAACCAAAGGTACGTGCAAAACTTCCAGTTTCTTCATAAGACTGTAAGTTAGTCAGATAAGTAAGGTATTCGGAAATGTCTACCATTTGACTTGTCAAGCCTGTTAAAAATGAAAGAAACAGAATAATATACACTTTCCTTTTCTCTATATTTAGCTTTGCGAATATGAAAAATGGGGCCGCCAGTATGACTACCTTATGGAACTGGAATGCAATAAAAACAAACAATAATATCAGAAAGACAAACTTCTTGTCTTTGAAATTCTTGCATTTATCAAGATAATACATTGCCCACAAAATAAACATCAATGCTATCGACTGTCTTACAAGATTAAAAGTCTCTAAAAAAAGAGAAGAACTTACCATAAAAACAGCAACAGACAGTACGGGTAGCAGCGATGCTTTTCTTATTAACATGAAAAGCGGAATGTATGTTAGCATTGCAAAGACAAACAATACAATGTGGGGACTATCACCAAACCATTTACAGAAACTACCAATCAAACCGTATATGAAGCCAAAGCGTTCCTCCAAATCATTTGATTTAATGATATTAATATAGTGCTGCGTATCCACACAAACACTATCACCACGCAGTCCACAAAGCAGGAACATGGCGAATAACACTCCATAAGCCCACCTTTCCTGATTTCTCGAGGGAATCAGTCCAAGAATACAAACAAAAAGTAGAATCGAGAAATATATCATATTATCTATTAATTATTCCTATTTTTTCTCGCATAATAAACTATTTTTCTCCCTAACGAAGTCATTGAAAGAAAGAACAATAATCTTTCTATATTCGTTGGGGCCTTAATAACTCTTCGACATTCAGCCACATCATCCAACTTACCATTCGCGATAAATTGTACAAGGTTTCTTCTGAAATGCTGTTCTCTACATTTGTCTTTCAATGTAGGTGTCAGCCCATAAGCATCTACTAACATGCATTGTGTCTTTAAAATGTCTTTTTCACGTTGATATGTTTTTTCATAGTCTTTTGAATGAGCTGCACTTTCTTCTAAAACCCTATATGTGGCCGTTACCTCCTCAAAAACCTTAACCTTTGAAAATCTCAGAAAGTGCGCAAACATTACAAAAGAAAGATCGCACGTTTGTACAAGCTGTTCCTTTGTAGGCCACAATTCTGTTCTAGCCAACCATGTCATTGGAGCCACATACCCACGTCTAAGGATGAAAGTCTCGATATTTGGGTAGTTAAGAGTATATGTCTCAGGGTTCGTCTTGAAAAGTGAATACAAGCGTTTACCTGTTCGCTGAAACAACACATCGAAATCAGTGTAACACATTCCATATTCTTTATTCGTTTCTAAAAACTCGACTTGCTTCTGGAGCTTCTGGGGGTGTGTCCAAAAATCATCACCTTCGCATAAAGCAACGTAAGCTACTTTATTTCTCCAATCATCACAATAAGACATCTTCGATTTCTTAATATTGTAATGGTTGTACTTTAAGAGATAAACAGCAAAGAAACAGTTATGGTTGGTCTTATGGCGTGCAAATATGAAACTATAGTCATTACTTTCTTCTAAACGTGCCGTCGTTTTATCCTCTATCTCAAAATACTCTTTCATATAATTACGAATGACAGTTGCCTCGCCGTCTGTTGAGCCATCATCTACTATGATGCAGACGAAAGGGAACGCAGTTACTTGCATCGTAAAGCCATTCATCGTTTCAACGATAAAAGGAGCATGGTTATAGGTAAAACAACGCACACTAACCATGTATTTAACAGAATCCATTATTTCTTTATTTTCTTTAAAATCGGCTGTAAAAAAACAGTTACTTCATTAAACTCATCAATCCTTGATAATTTACGAAGAAGAATGAATACGGTAAAGCCTACTAACACTTGCATTGGCAAAACCACCCAATAAGAAACGGGCAGGAATTTGAAGGGGAAAACAGCCACGGCAATAGTTGTAGCAATACCATACGAGGGAGCGATATCTTTTATTTGCTTCCATGAAGAATATCCCAACAACTTTCCTGGAAAATAGGAATTTAGAAAATAGGAAATTATCGTAGTAACGATAATTGTCCAAAGCATAGGTATTATTCCAATAAAGGCTCCAATAAATAATGGTCCCAAGGTGATTATCTTCTTGATTACCTCAAGCCAAAGAAACAAATCGCTACGCCCTTGTATCTGTAACATGTTTAAATTGATAGCATGAAGAGGATAAAAGGACATGGATATACAGATTAGAGGCAGATACGTTGCAGCCTCGTGCCATTGCGGTCCAATGAGACAATAGATTAACGGTTCAGCCACAGCTCCTAATGATAGCATACTTATGGTCGTAATGAACATTGTTACCTTTATGACTTTGCGGTAAGCTGTCACCATGCGATCCTTTTCATCCTGAACTTCTGCTAATGCAGGATAGGTTACTCGTTGCACTATAGAAGTAAAATTTGAAGAAAAAATACTGGCATACTCTTTTGAACGAGTGTATTGTCCAAGCGTTGCTGGACTATAATATTTACCCACAATCACTTGATAGAGTTGATTCCAAATATTGTTAAGCAAGCCTGATAGCATCATTTTCCAGCCAAAGCCCCACATATAATGAAAACTTGATTTACTAAATCTCCATTCAGGCCACCACTTGTTAAGAAACCACAATGTAATAGAATAAAACAATTGTTTGGATAATTGTTGTCCAACCAAAGACCATACTCCAAAACTGCAATATGCCATTGAAACACCAATAACACCACTGCTAATTGCTGAAAGCAAAGAGGCTTTAGTTTTTGTTTTAAAATCAATACGTTTCGTAAGTATTGTTACTTGTGTTATGGATGTAGCTTGAATTATTAGTAACAAACCGACAACTCGTAATATGCTTATTAATTCAGGTCGTTCAAAAAAATAGGCTATTAGGGGAGCAAAAAAGTAGAGGCAAAGATACATTACAATGCTCATTAACATATTTGTAATAAACATTGTATTATAATCGTCATCTGTTACTTCTTTCCTTCGGATAAGAGCTGTCGAAAATCCACTATCAACAACGCCAGATAGTACCGTAACAAAAATAGTGCAAATTCCTATCAAACCGTATTCTACAGGTGTTAACAAACGAGCAAGAACAATTCCTACCAGGAAAGTAACACCATGGCCTAAAAAAGCATCCGCCGCACTCCAGTATGTACCTTTTACAGTTTTATCTTTTAAGCTTTGTTCTGCCATCTTCTATCCAGATTTACCTCAAACACTCCTTATACATCCTCAACACATACCCCTCATCAAAGTCCGTCACATGGCTATCATCCCGTTCAAACGCCCAGCGATATTTGGAATCCAGCAGAAGATCCATCAGGTCTTTCATCATCTTACCATCTTTATCTCCAAGGATATGAATCTGATTGCAGAAGTTCTGCCAATACCCATTGTTCTTAACGGCTGTATAGTATTCGTCGAGTTCCACATCGTTGAATCTTGGCACATAGCTTTCTATTTTCAAGCCCAATGATTGGACCTCTGCTTTCACCTCTTCCAACGTCATTTCTGGATTATGGTTCTGATTCATCTTTACTGTACGAGTTGAAACCACATTGCTGTCAGCATTATTCTTCCGCCAATGTCTCATAAGAATGTCATTGGGGAATAGATCTTTACCTTGCTGGAACACACTCCAGATTCTTTCCGACACATCTGCATGTTGATAAAATCGCACGGCATGGACTTGTGCGACCTCATTAAAGATCTCATTAATACGTAAGTCATAGAGGAGCCCCTTCTGACAGCCGCTGCGTGGGAACACCTGCAAGCCTATCGTTGACAAAGATGTATTCGCTACCTGTAACCAAATTATACCTACACAAAGACTCAAAATAAAAATGACTACACAGCTTTAGGTATCACTTCAGTCCATTGCTTACCTGTTCCATTTTTGAAACAGTTTCTTCGTTAATATCACTATGAATGAGCCAATCTATATTCTCACGAAGAACGTCATCTGGCCAATCCCACCACTTAATTTTCTCAAGACGATCTACAAACTCAGGAGCGCAACGATATCCAATAATCTTTGCGGGTATTCCAACAGCAATTGCATAGGGAGGGACATCATGGGTAACAACAGCTCCACCGCCAATAACAGCACCATCCCCTATTTTAACCTTATGAAGTACTTGCGCTCCTGCAGCAATCCATACATCGTTTCCAATTTCGCACAAATCATGTTTAATTGCTTGGGGGATTTTACCACCGCCATTGAGCAACTGATTCATTCGGAACTCGGGCATTGTTGTGACCTTGTGATAATCATGGTCAAAACCTCCCACGTCAACATTCCTACCAAGCGAGCAAAAACGACCGAGCCGTGTAAAATTCATTGTAAGATTGATTCCTGCATAGGAATATCTACCAATCTCACTATCGTTCACGTAGCTCCTACGATTAATCGCCACATTATTCTCAAACTTACTGCGTTCAACGGTTGTATCATCGCCAATGGAGCAACCATCAGCCATAACACAATCAGAAACCGTAGCATTTCTAAAAATCTTCACTTTACCCAACTGAGAATTCTTCACTTGGGCCGTATCATGAATGAATGTTTCAGTCATTTAAGTATTATTTTGATGGTTCTTCGTCCCAGTAATGATTCTCCGCAATTAATGCCTCGTAATCAGAACGAAGGCAGCCATAATAAATCATATCATGGTATTTCCCATTCTTATACACAGCCTCACGTTTTACACCTTCTTTCTTGAAACCAACTCGTTCACAAACCTTAATGGATGCTGCATTATAAACGAGTGCACTACCATTTACACGATTCAACCTTAATTCTTCAAATGCATATCGCATGAGAGTCATCCATGCATCGGTTGCAAGACCACGGGTACGGATTTCCTTGCGGGCAATACGCATACCTCCGCCGGTAGCTTCTCCATTTTTCCAGTCAATATCTCTCAGGCCAATCATCCCCACAGCTCCATCAGCTTCTGTTTCAATGGTGTACCTTAGATTATCTAATCCGTTCTTTTGCTTAGCAAACCATTCAGCCTCATCTTTCTTAGAGATAGGGAAAGACCATCCAATAATCATCTTTTCGAACTCAGGATCATTAGAGAGTTCACGAAGCATATCGAGATCTTCTTCTTCGACTGCTCTTAAGGTTACTTTTTTTCCTTTTAGTATCATAACTGATGAATTTTAAGAATTTTCCTTTATTATTTTTTTAAACCTGTTGATATGCATTTTTTCATATACTTTGCCATCTATAACGACGACAGCATTTCCATCCTCCTCATATCGAGAAATAACCGATTTCATATATTCCAAGTCATTGGAATTAAATGTGTCGTTGATAAACTGGACATGCTTTGGTGATATCGCCATTTTACCATCAAAGCCTATACTCAATGCGTTCTTGACTTCTCTTTCGAATTCGGCTTCGTCGTTAAGTTTAAAACTTGGAGTATCAAATACATGTAAATCATATGACTTAGCATAAGTTACAAGCATACTCTTCTGGAAAAACAGATAATCAACACTATTCTCCATATTGACCTTGGCAGTGTAATCCTCTGCACCGAAAGCTAACGCATTAATATATTTTTTCATGCAAATATCTTGTAACTCAACTATGGCTTTAGGAGATTCAATGAGGGCTATTGTATAATGACCGCTTAATTTCTCCTCCAACATATCGTATGGATTCTCTTTCTCATACTTAGGAAGCATAAAACCAATGTCAGGATACTTGGTCAATTTCGACAGTTCTCGTTCCGCATGATTGGAATTAATTCTAACTATAATATTTGATACTGACGACAGGCCATCTAGATAAGTAGCCACTCGATTGAGAGCCTCTTCCTTTTCTTCTTCAGGAATAGAATCTTCCAAATCAATGATATAAGCGTTAGCATTCATTGATGGAATTTTGGCCAACATCTTGTCTTTTGCCGGCACAAAAAGCAAACTTTTAATATTGTTATCCATGAACGACTATTTTTGATTAGTTATTAGTTTGATAATTCTTTCCATTTCTCCTTTTCCATACCGCTGATCAATTGACAACGGCTGCATTTGGCAAGCCAACAGGTAGTCAATATCATTTGGCTTAGCCCATTCCAGCACATTTGCCCAATAACGGGCAACAAAGATCTTATTCTCAATAAGTTGCTCACGCAAGCCCTCGACAGGAACGAGATAGGGATACACCATCGGGACAGCATCGTCCTCTAAATGCAATTCAAGATTATTCTCTTTGCCAAGAGCCTCATGCAGCAACTGATAGTTTGCTCTGCGATGTTGTGCTGCAGCCTCATAGTCAATTCCCTGCATCATCCGCTGTGTCAGTTTTGACATCTTACGAATAGGCTGGTTGTCTAATCCGTCATCTACTCGTCTAAAGTCCTTAAAGCCTTCCTCTGCAGAAAGGTCAATGCGTTTCACAAGGTGCGCCACCCTGTCGTAAGAGTAATCTTGCTCAATCTCTTCATCAAGATCTTTATCACAGTAGAGATAAGCCCCATCAGGTACGCCAAAGAACTTGCGGCAGGTATAGAAGGTATCAATTCCCTGAATAGGCTTAGCATAAAACGCCTGTGTATTGTCAACAATCAGGCGTGAACTAGTTTTCTCTGCCAACTGTTCCACATAGCGTTGCATTAATCCAAAATAATTGGTGTAAAGCAGAGCCTCACCTTCTTTGAGCGTAAAGCGGTCTCTAATCTCGAAATGAATATCTATATGATAGAATTCATAAGGAATGCCCAACTTGTTAATGGGTTCCATCACGGCCTCGCAGGTATAATAAGGCACATAAACCTTCTTATACCCACGTACCCGCAGGATATACTCCAAGCAATTGCGACCGGTATTCAGCCGGATAGCGTTCTTGTGATACTCATCGCGTTGAGGTAACTCTAATGAGAAATAACCGCCTATTGCGTCCATTACTTTACAACTACTTTCAGCCAGTTTCTCTGGTTAGTAATAGCCTTTTCAAGCTCTTCTGCCGTTTGGAACTTCAGAACCAGAGTGCCAATAGCATTGTTAGCTCCTTCGAACGATTCCACCTTATCACCCTTTTCTACCCAAAGGTCTTCTTCTACCACCTCAGCAGGCAGATCCTTGCTAATCTCCAGATGATCAAACAGTCCATCCTTATCAGCATGAAGAATGATTTCAGCCCAATGACCGTTGTAAGGTCTCTGCTCAATTGGTTCCAAGATAGGATCGCCTACCATAGCACGGGTAATAGCCGTAATCATATCCACTCCCGTTGCATAACGCAACATTTCGCACAAACGGTTACCACCTCCACGAGGAGTTAATTCCATGATGTATGGTTTGCCGTTAGGGGCTACTCGAACCTCAATATTATATACAACAGTCTTCAGATTAAGCAAAGTGATTAGTCTCTGTATCTCTGAAGTAAGATACTCTTCCTGTTCCTTCGTGAAAGTGGAAGGCCAGCTATAAGCAGCAGGAGTATAAGGATTTGTAGCCTCTGCATCAAATCGTTGTGCACAGAAACTGACAAACTTTAACTTGCCGTCTTCTGAGAAACTATCAGTATCGGAAGAGCAACCCTGCTTATCAATAAACTCCTCCACAATGATATGGCCGGATATAGAATGCTCCATGGCATACTCCAAGGCAGGTTTCAAATCTTCTGCTTTATCAACTCTGGTTACTCCCTTGCTACCAGCGGCATCAGTTGGCTTAACAATCACTGGCCAAGGATACCAATAGATTTCCTCCATGGCAGCCTCTATGCTGTCAAAACCCTTTGCCTGAGGCACATTGAAACCGTTCTTGGCCAAGAAAGCACGGAACTTGTCCTTGTTCTGAAGAATCTCAACAGACTCGAACGGACCAAAAGATGGTAATCCCATTTTGTTCTGTACATAGCTTGCAGCCACAACGCCGGGATCACAAGCAAACGACATGATGCCATCAATCTGGAGTCTTTGAGCCTCTTTCAGTACCGCATCCTTATCAATGATACTGACGTTACAATACTCATCACTCCACTTATGAGCAATGTTGTTGGGCAAATAGTCTGCCGTTATCACATAGTAGCCCTGCTTGTGGGCTGCATCTATCACAGGTTTCAGGTAGCGCAAGCCACCCAGGAGCATTATCTTTTTTTGCGCCATTATTTCACTATCAAACTTAATATACGATCCATATCTACCTCACTCAGCTCATGGTGCATAGGCAAGCAAATCACCTCGTTAGCAATCTTTGTTGCTACAGGCAGGTTCTCAGGTGCAGCACTCGGTAAACCACGATATGTACTGAAAGTACTAATCAGCGGATAGAAGTACCGACGGCCAAGAACATTCTGTTCTCTCATCTCAAAGTATAACTGGTCACGAGTCTTGCCGTATTCCTCTGCATTGATAAAGATGGGGAAATAGCTGTAGTTGTGTCTAACGCCCGGCATATCGTCAAAAAAGCGGATTCCAGGGACATTACGTAGTGCGTCACGGTACTTGTTCGCAACTTTTTGACGGTTGGCAATTGCTTGGTCAACCTGCTTCAGATTCAGTAATCCGTATGCAGCTCGAACCTCATCCACCTTGCTGTTAATTCCAGGAGCCACCACCTCGGTCTCTCCCGCAAAACCAAAGTTCTTCAGATAGTCTATACGCTTTTTAGTCTGCTCATCATGCATAACCAAAGCGCCACCCTCAAGCGTATTATAAACCTTCGTGGCATGGAAGCTAAGTGTTGACATATCGCCCTCTGTAAGAATACTCTTTCCATTCACCTCAACACCAAAGGCATGAGCCGCATCATAGATGACCTTTAAGCCATACTTGTCAGCAATCTCTTGTATACGCTTCATCTTTACAGGCTTGCCGTAGCAATGAACCGGCATGATAGCCGTGGTCTTAGGAGTAATAGCAGCTTCTATCTTGTCAGGATCTATACCACAGGTTTCTTTTTCTATATCCACAAACACAGGTTTGCAGCCATTCCACCAAATACTATGGGTCGTTGCCACAAAGCTATATGGTGTAGTGATTACTTCGCCTGTAATACGAAGTGCCTGCAATGCAGTAAGCAACGGCAGCGTGCCGTTGGTAAAAAGACTGATATATGGCACCTTTAAGTACTCACACAAAGCTTGTTCCAACTGTTTATGGAACTGCCCCATATTGGTAATCCACCTGCTTGCCCAAATCTCTTTAAGCATCTCATTAAACTCATCGAGGTTGGGCAGCAACGGTGAGGTGACGGTAATTTGTTTATCTGACATAATTATCTGTTCTTATATTGCGCATCATAATACTTCTGATAGTCACCAGAAGTAACATTATCCAACCATTCCTGATTTTCCAAATACCACTTAACGGTTTTCTCAATTCCTTCTTCAAACTGAAGGCTTGGTTCCCAACCAAGCTCCTTTTGAAGTTTGGTGGAATCAATGGCATAACGTAGATCATGGCCAGCACGATCAGTCACGTATGAAATCAAGTCCATATCTGCACCATTGGGTCTGCCAAGGAGGCGGTCAACGGTGTTGATAAGTACCTTAATGATATCTATGTTCTTCCATTCGTTGAAGCCACCTATATTGTAGGTCTCAGCAATCTTCCCATTATGGAAAATGGTATCAATAGCGCAAGCATGATCAACAACATACAGCCAGTCACGTACATTCTCACCCTTTCCATACACTGGCAGGGGTTTGCGATGACGGATATTATTGATAAAAAGCGGTATCAGTTTCTCGGGGAACTGATAAGGGCCATAATTGTTACTACAATTGGTCACAATGGTAGGCATACCAAAAGTATCGTGGAAAGCACGTACTAAGTGGTCACTGCTTGCCTTAGCAGCACTGTAGGGGCTATGAGGCTGGTACTTCAAGTCCTCAGTAAAGAACTTCTCACCGTATGCAAGGTGATGCTCACCAGAGCTGGCCTTGGTGGTAAACGGTGGTTCAATTCCCTCAGGATGAGTCATTTCAAGAGCACCATAAACTTCATCAGTCGATATGTGATAGAAACGTTTGCCCTCGTACTTCTCAGGCAAACTCTCCCAATAAGCCTTTGCAGCCTGAAGCAAGCTTAAAGTACCCATTACATTTGTTTGTGCAAATGTAAACGGATCTTTGATTGAGCGGTCCACATGACTCTCTGCAGCCAAGTGGATAATACCATCCACCTTTTCGTCCTGCATCAATTTAAGAACACCCTCAAAGTCGCAGATATCCATCTTGACAAACATATAGTTTGGCTTGTCCTCGATGTCCTTTAAGTTTGCCAAGTTGCCAGCATAGGTCAACTTATCCAGGTTAATTATCCTGTATTCTGGATACTTGTTTACAAAAAGCCTTACTACATGGCTTCCAATAAAGCCGGCACCTCCTGTTATTATAATAGAACGCTTCATAACTTCATACGTGCTCTAATGTGTTTGAATTTATCTCCTCCTTCATCTCGTCGATCACTCTCAGAAGATACTGACCATATTGGTTCTTAAGCATTGGCTTTGCAATCTCACGCATACGCTCCTCACTAATCCAACCGTTACGATAAGCGATACCTTCCAAGCAGGCAACCTTCAAGCCTTGGCGCTTCTCGATAACCTCCACGAAAGTGGATGCCTCTGCAAGACTGTCATGTGTGCCAGTATCCAACCAAGCGAAACCACGACCAAAGACTTGAACCTTCAGTTCCCCATCCTTGAGGAACTCTTGGTTAACAGTAGTAATCTCCAGTTCGCCACGAGCAGAAGGTTTGATGTGCTTGGCTACATCTACCACCTTATTGGGATAGAAATAAAGTCCAACCACAGCATAATTGCTCTTGGGTTCTTTTGGTTTCTCCTCAATAGAAAGGCAATTGCCCTGCTTATCGAATTCTGCAACTCCATAACGCTCTGGATCTGATACCCAATAGCCAAAGACGGTAGCTTTTTTATTCTTTTCTGCATCTTCTACAGCATTCTTCAACAATTTTGTGAAGCCAGAACCATAGAAGATATTATCTCCAAGCACGAGACAAGCAGAATCATTGCCAATAAACTTCTCACCAATTATAAAGGCCTGCGCCAGACCATCCGGTGAAGGCTGTTCAGCATACTCAAAATGAACACCATAGTCTGAACCATCACCCAGCAGACGTTTAAACCCTGGGAGGTCGTATGGGGTTGAGATAATGAGGATGTCACGAATCCCAGCTAGCATCAAAGCACTAATGGGATAGTACACCATCGGTTTGTCGTAGATAGGCAATAACTGTTTGCTCACGCCCTTGGTGATTGGGTAAAGACGGGTGCCGGAGCCTCCGGCTAATACTATTCCTTTCATATTTTGCCCTTTATAAAATTATCATTTCTAACCTAATACAAATCTATTTTAATATCGAAAGGACTATCAAAGTCCTTGAGTTTAGGGTTCTTGGTGTCTTTCTCGCTAAGAATAGCTTTATCTTCTATTCTCCAATCAATTTCAAGGGAATCATCCAATATACTAATACCTCCATCGGACTCAGGATGATAGAATTCATCACATTTGTATTGGAATACCGCTATTTCTGAAAGAACTGCGAAACCATGGGCAAAACCTTTTGCAATAAAGAACTGTCTATGATTATCCTCGGTCAGTTCAACTGCCACATGTTGTCCATAGGTGGGACTGCCTTTGCGGATATCAACTGCCACATCCAGCACAGAGCCTTTTACACAACGCACCAGTTTACTTTGAGTATAAGGTGGGCGTTGGAAATGCAGTCCACGCATAACACCGTATGAGGACATACTTTCATTGTCCTGCAAAAAGTTAATCTTATGTCCAAGTATAGGAGCGACCTTTTCATCAAACTCCCGCTGAGAGAAACTTTCAAAGAAATAGCCTCGCTTGTCGGCAAAGACTTTGGGTTCTATAATAAGAACGCCTTCTATTGCTGTCTTTATAACATCCATCGTTTTTATTTCCTTTATTGAATCTTTTTATTTCATATTGCTCATGCACTTGCGCAATGATTCTGTCCAATATGGCACTTTGATTCCAAAAGTTTCCTTGACTTTTGTCTTATCAAGGACAGAGAATGCAGGTCGCTTAACAGGACTTGGGAATTCGTCACTATGGCATGGTTGGATATCACAATTGTTATTGCCAGCAATCTCAGCTATCATCTTGGTAAAATCAAACCAGCTGCAAACCCCTTCATTAGAATAGTGATATATTCCAGAGTTTCCCTCGAACTTGCGGTTCTCAATTATATCAAAAATGACTGCTGCCAAATCGTATGCGTAGGTCGGTGTTCCCACCTGATCAAAAACAACCTTCAACTGTGGTTTAGTAGCAGTTAAGTTCAGCATCGTTTTCACAAAGTTTTTTCCAAACTCACTGTAAAGCCAAGCTGTGCGAAAAATGAGGTGTTCAACCCCGGTATTCTGGATAGCTTGCTCTCCATGCATCTTAGTCAGGCCATATACACCTGTTGGTGTTCCCTTTTGATCTTCCTTACAAGGAGTGTTGTATGGATCTCCACCAAACACATAATCAGTACTTATATGAACCAACAGACCACCAACTTCTTTCATGGCTATTGCCAGGTTCTCTGGAGCCTTGGCATTCAGCATTTCAACCAGATCATATTTCTCAAGAACTTCTGCTCCATCAACATTAGTCCAGGCAGCACAGTTCACAACCACCTTTACATCATTCTCAGAAACCATCTTACGGATGGCATCAAGATTTGTAATATCAAGGATAGAGGTTTCCACACCTTCTACCTCTACCACATCGGTAAAAATGTAATTATCTTGAGACTCTTTAGAGACAATGCGCATTTCATTGCCCAATTGTCCGTTTGCTCCTGTTACAAGTATATTCATAACCCTTTACTTTTTCCGCTTCCCTGCTATTTCTCTACTTTTCGCCAATGCGAGTATAGACAAATCCCTGCTCCTCTAATTCCTGTCGGTCGTAGATATTGCGACCATCAACAACGACATTGCCCGTCATCACCTTCTTGATGACGTTCCACGATGGCATTCTAAATTGGCGCCATTCGGTCATCAAAGCAAAAACATCGGCACCATCAGCAGCATCGTACATGTTCTTGCAATAGGTAACGGTATCACCTATGCGACGACGGCACTCGTCCATAGCAATGGGGTCGAAGACACGGACAGTAGCGCCATCGCTCAGGAGTTTATCAATGACCACCAAGGCTGGCGCTTCGCGCATGTCGTCGGTCTCGGGCTTGAAGGCGAGGCCTAGGATGGCAATGGTCTTACCCTTAACATCACCTGCGGTCTCGATAATCTTATCGTAAACAATGGACTTCTGCTTCTCGTTGACACGCTCCACGGCCTCGATGACCTCCATGTGGTA
>JAEEGL011586717.1_pt1 | contig 23355 bp, 14 predicted proteins | sample 9134231 | NCBI WGS metagenome assembly JAEEGL01 (sample SAMN16246548, study PRJNA631951) | gut metagenome | biome: gut microbiome; feature: rumen; material: fiber-attached | host: Bos | place: Iran: Karaj | collected 2018-10
AAGATATTCCTCGATCTAAAACTTCACGACATTCCCAACACGGTAAAAAAGGCAATGAGATCGCTTTCTGGTCTCTACGTGGACATCTGCAACCTGCACGCTGGCGGAGGCATGGAAATGATGAAGGCTGCAGTCGAAGGCCTGACGAGAGAAGACGGAACAAGACCTCTTCTCATAGCCGTTACCATGCTCACTTCCATCAGCCAGGAAATGATGGAAAATGAGCTTAAGATATCGGGAGAGCTTCCCGAAGTCGTCATGAGCTACGCGAAGAACGCAAGGGACGCAGGCCTTGACGGAGTCGTATGTTCGCCTCTCGAAGCGTCTAAGGTACACGAGATATGCGGAGACTCCTTCCTGACCGTAACGCCCGGAATAAGGTTCGCAGACGACGCCAAAGGAGATCAGCAAAGGGTCACGACCCCTGCCATGGCAAAGGAAATAGGCTCCGACTACATAGTAGTCGGAAGATCCATAACAGGCGCTGCCGATCCCGTCGCCGCCTACCGCAGATGCGTCGCAGAATTTTGCTGACAGAAAGGAACATAAAATGAAAGAACTCATAGCAAAAGACCTTTTATCCATAGAAGCCGTATTCTTAAGCCCCGACAAGCCCTTTACCTGGGCCAGCGGCATAAAGAGCCCCATTTACTGCGACAACCGCCTGACGCTTACTGCTCCGAAGGTAAGAAACGACGTGGAAAACGGCCTCGTGGAGCTCATAAAGAAGTATTACCCTGAAGCCGAAGTGCTCATGGGCACCTCTACCGCAGGTATCGCCCACGCCGCCATCTCGGCCCATATCATGGGACTTCCCATGGGATACGTAAGAGGCGGAGCAAAAGATCACGGCAGACAGAACCAGATCGAAGGAAAACTCGAAAAGGGACAGAAAGTTGTAGTAGTCGAAGACCTCATCTCCACAGGAGGATCGGTCATAGAAGTAGTGAACGTTTTAAGAGAAGCGGGAGCCGAAGTTCTGGGCATCGCGAGCATATTCACCTACGGTATGAAGAAAGGTCTCGACAGACTGGCTGAAGCAAAGGTGGAAAACCACTCCCTTACGGACTTCGACGTCATCGTCAAAGTCGCTGCGGAAGAAGGATATATCAAAGAGGAAGACAGGGAGAGGCTCGTTGCCTTCAGGAACAACCCTTCCGACGAAAGCTGGATCAAGGAGAAATAGATATGAGAAACCTGCTGGATATAATGGACCTTTCGGTAAAGGAGCTTGACGATCTAATCCATACGGCTCTCGACATATCGAAGGATCCGGAAAAGTATGCGGAATGCTGCAAAAGGAAGAAGCTCGCCACCCTATTCTTCGAACCTTCCACAAGAACAAGACTGAGTTTCGAAGCCGCAATGTATGAACTGGGAGGAAACGTCATAGGCTTTTCAGAAGCCAGTTCAAGCTCCGTATCAAAGGGGGAAAGCGTAGCCGATACGGTCAAAGTCGTGAGCAATTATGCAGACATAATCGCCATGAGACATCCAAAGGACGGCGCGGCGCTCGTGGCAATCAGAAACGCGAAGGTCCCCGTCATAAACGCGGGCGACGGAGGACATCACCACCCCACCCAGACTCTTGCCGATCTTCTGACCATATACAGAGAAAAAGGAAGCTTCGAAGGCCTTACCATAGGGCTTTGCGGAGACCTCAAATACGGAAGGACCGTACATTCGCTGGTTTACGCCATGTCGAGATACGAAGGAGTAAAGTTCGTATTCATATCTCCTGAGGAGCTCCGTTTTCCGAAGTACATCATAACGGACGTTCTGGACAAAAAAGGCATACCCTATTCCGAAACGGCAAGCCTTGAGGACGCCATCCCTCAGCTCGACGTTCTGTATATGACGCGCATCCAAAGGGAGCGCTTCGAAGACAGAGACGAGTACGAAAGGCTCAAGGACAGCTACGTGCTCACGACGGAAAAGCTCATCCCTGCGAAAAAGGATATGGCCGTGCTCCATCCCCTGCCCCGCGTGAACGAGATATCGGTAGCCGTGGACGACGACCCGAGAGCCAAGTACTTCGAGCAGACTCTGAACGGGAAATACATGCGCATGGCTCTGATACTCAAGCTCCTGGGACTGGACGGAAGCAAAGAAGAACCGAAAGAAAGCGTAAAGAGCATATTCCTTGAAGGTCTCAGATGCCCTAATAACAGATGCATAAGCAAGACTGAACAAGAACTCAAACAGGAATTCTATTCCGTAGATGAAAACAAAGGTATATACCGCTGCATCTACTGCGATACCGAGGTCAGAAAATGAAAAGAACGGATATAAAAAAGATAATGATCATAGGCTCAGGCCCCATTGTCATAGGACAGGCGGCCGAATTCGACTACGCCGGAACACAGGCCTGCCTTGCGCTTAAGGAAGAGGGCTATCAGGTCATACTTGTAAACTCAAACCCCGCAACCATCATGACGGACACGTCCATAGCGGACAAAGTCTACATGGAGCCGCTTACCCTCGAATACGTGGCAAAGATAATAAGATATGAAAGACCCGACGCCATACTTCCGGGCATAGGAGGACAGACGGGACTTAACCTTGCCATGCAGCTAAAAAGAAAAGGCATACTCGAGGAATGCGGTGTGGAACTTCTCGGAACAAGTTCAGAAAGCATAGAAAAAGCTGAAGACAGAGAGCTCTTTAAGGAGATGTGCATATCCATAGGAGAACCCGTCATCCCGTCTGAGATAACCTACAATATCGACGAAGCAAAAAAGGCGGCGGAGGATATAGGATATCCCGTAGTGCTGCGTCCGGCCTTCACCCTCGGAGGAACGGGCGGCGGATTCGCAAATAACGAGAAGGAACTCGAAGAAATAGGAAAGAACGCCTTCGCCCTCTCTCCCGTCCATCAGGTGCTCATAGAAAAGAGCGTCAAGGGATACAAGGAGATAGAATTCGAGGTCATGAGGGATTCCACGGACAAAGCCATAACCATCTGCGGTATGGAAAACGTAGATCCGGTAGGCGTACATACGGGAGATTCCATAGTGGTAGCCCCCATACTTTCCCTCTCCGATCACGATCTCAAGATGCTCAACGACAGCGCCATAAAGATCATAAGGGAACTTAAGATCTCGGGAGGCTGCAACGTTCAGTTTGCACTTGATCCCTGTTCCAGCAAGTACTACCTCATAGAAGTAAACCCGAGAGTATCCCGCTCTTCCGCCCTCGCGTCAAAAGCGTCAGGCTATCCAATAGCGAGAGTCACGGCAAAGATAGCGGTCGGCATGTCCCTCAGCGAGATACCTGTAGCAGGAGGACTGGCGTCGACTGAGCCGTCGCTTGACTACCTGGTGGCAAAATTCCCGCGCTTCCCCTTCGACAAGTTCACCACCGTGCCCAACGTGCTCGGCACTCAGATGAAGGCCACAGGAGAGGTCATGGGAATAGGTTCGACCCTTGAAGAATGCATGCTCAAATCCGTAAGATCCCTTGAGATAGGAGCATATCATTTCCATATATCGAAATTCGACGGCTGGAGCGAAGATAAGCTGCTCGGGTACGTATCCGAATTCCACGACGACAACGTGTTCGCCATCTTCGATCTTTTAAGAAAAGGAGTAAGCATCGAGAAACTCCACGAAGTCACAATGATCACGGAGTATTTCCTCGAGTCCTTCAGAAAAATCGTCGAAATGGAAAAGAAGATCGATGAAAGTCACGGTATCGAAACATTAAGAGAAGCAAAGATCATGGGCTTTTCCGACAGGTTCATAGCAAAGGCCTGGGGTATAGGAGAAGGCGACGTATACATGCTGAGAAAAGGTCACGGCATACTGCCCTCCTTCCGCATGGTAGATACGCTCCATACGGGCAAATACATAGCCTACCTTTATTCTTCCTACAGCGGAGAGAACCAGTCCAGGCTCAGCGACAAGAAAAAGATCATAGTTCTCGGAGCCGGCCCCATAAGGATAGGCCAGGGAGTGGAATTCGACTATTCCACTGTACACGCGGTGCAGACCATACGCCGTGCGGGATATGAAGCCATAATCATCAACAACAATCCGGAAACGGTATCAACGGACTATACTACCTCCGACAAGCTGTATTTCGATCCTCTCACGCCCGAAGACGTCATGGCCATAATCGACTACGAACAGCCTGACGGCGTCATCGTTACCCTGGGAGGCCAGACGGCCATCAACCTGGCACAGCCTCTCGCAGACAGAGGCGTAAGACTCATCGGCACCGACTGCGAAGCCATAGACAAAGCTGAAAACAGAAAAAGTTTCGAAAGGATCCTGGAAGAACTCCAGATACCGCAGCCTCAGGGAAGAGCCGTAACTACCATAGAAGACGGTCTCAAAGCCGCCAACGAAGTAGGATATCCCGTGCTCGTAAGACCCAGCTTCGTCCTTGGAGGAAGAGCCATGGAAATCGTCGCAAACGACGAAATGCTCCGTCACTACCTCAAAAACGCGGTAGAGATAGACGCAGACAAGCCTGTACTCGTCGACCATTATATCCAGGGCAAGGAAGTCGAGGTGGACGCCATCTGCGACGGATACGACGTCTTCGTACCCGGTATCATGGAACTCGTCGAACGCACGGGCGTACACTCGGGAGACTCCATCAGCGTGTATCCGGCCTACTCCATCTCCGACAGAGTCAAGGGAATAATACTGCAGTACGCAAAGAAGCTGGGGCTCGGAATAGGCATAGTCGGACTATTCAACATACAGTTCATAGTCGACAGCAAAGACGACGTGTACATCATAGAGGTAAATCCCCGTTCTTCAAGGACAGTCCCCTTCCTCTCAAAGGCAACCGGCTACTCCCTTGCGGACATAGCTACGGAAGTCATACTCGGAAAGACCTTAAAGGAGCAGGGAATATTCGGAATATATCCCGATGAAAAGAAGCGTAACTACGTAAAGGTCCCCGTATTTTCATCCAACAAGATCAAAGGCCTTGACGTATATCTCTCCCCGGAAATGAAATCCACGGGAGAAGCAATAGGCTACGACAGCTCCCTTCCGAGAGCCCTCTACAAGGCTCTTCAGGCATCCGGCATGAAACTTCAGAACTACGGGACCGTAGTGGTGACGCTTGCCGATGAGGACAAGGATGAAGCGCTGCCCATCGTAAGAAGTTTCTACAACATGGGATTCAATATAGCCGCGACTGCGGGTACTGCGGATTTCCTCAAAAAGAACGGCATCAGGACCCATAAGCTCGGCAAGATCTCCGAAGGAAGCAACGAGATACTGGATTTCATAAGGTCGGGATTCGTAAGCTACGTCATAAACACAAGGTCCATGACCTCAGGAATACACTTCGTAGACGGAGCCGAGATAAGACGCTGCGCAAACGAAAACGGCGTCACCATCTTCACTTCCCTCGATACCGTAAGGATAGTAACGGAAGTACTTGAAGAGATGACGATATCCGTATCCACCATCGACGCAGAGTAACAAAGAAAAAAAAGATATGGTCTTCTCCAAAAAGGAGAAGACCATATTTTATTATATCTTAACTATTCCTTTGCGCCTTCTTTTTCTTTCTCACGTTCGTCTGCTTCAAACTTGTCTCTGTAGCGCATGAGCCTCGTATCGAAGCCCCAGCAAAGGAGCATGATCAGTACCATGAGAGGTGTCCATTTGTCTATGAGCACCATGGGCAGCCTCATATCCTCAGTGAGTATGAAGGCGACAACCGCCGCTATAACGCTCAGGAGCTCCAATCCGAATCCGCTGCGGAATCTTCTTACGAATTTCTTTACGTGATAGTATAGCGCATCAACCGCAGAGCCGAAGTCGTCCTCGGAAATATCGGCCCGGGTCACGGAAGCGTCAGAAGATTTCTGTTTCTCCTCTACAGCAAAGTCGTAGATGAGATCTCTTTCTTCGGTCTGTTCGGCGTCGAGGTCCTCGGCGTCCATGAGAGAGAACTTCTCCTCGTTGAACTTCTTCATCTTCTTTATGCGGCCGAACTTGGCCTTCAGATGAAGCAGCGGCAGGAAGAGATATGCGGTTATGATCGTGCAGATGAGGTTCACAAGAGCCCATGCCGGCGTGCCGTTTCCCTTATCCGGATCGAAGAAATCTATGATACCGGGTCTTCCGGAGCCGCCTTCTATGACGAAATCTCCGGCTTCGTAGATCACTCTGTAGTTGCCCTGATACTCTTCTCCGTAGGGAACTATGGCCCCTCTGTAGAAGCCTGCGGACTCGTCTCTTCCCTTTCCGGGTCTGTGGATGTTATAGCTGATCTGATATCCGTCGAGGATGCCGGTCACTTCCGCATGGAATTCGGGATCGGCCTCACCGCTCTTCTTCTGGGCATTGCCCGCCTTTACGACGACCTCCGCCGGAGTGACCTCAAGAGTCACCTCTATGGCTGCGGAATCGTATCCGGGATTCGTAGCGCGTATAAGGACGCTTATGACGCCTACGTCCTTTATCTCAGGCGGGACAGTCGACCAGCTTAAGCCTCCGTCCACGCTGTACTCTATAAGCGTACCTCCGGGGACGTTGACCTGGACTCCGCTTACGCTGTGGCTCTGGGTATCGTAAACGCCCGAATATCCCTGTGCAGTCAGCGCAAGGCCTCCGGTCTTTACTATGCTGAAAGTTCCGGGCAGGTAAGTGATTCTATAGTTGCCCTGGATCTCATCACCGCTTGCGACCAAAACACCGGGATAAACACCCACGTCCTGAACGTAGGAGTTTGTTCTTCCTATCGAATAAACCGGAACGAAACCGTCGACTATACCGGTGATATATTCCGTCTCCCATGCGGGATCGGGGTCTCCGTAATACTTGAAAGCATCCTTTACCTTTACCGTGACATCCTTGGGATGTACTGTGAGGGTTACTTCCGCGGTCGCTACTCCGTATACGTCGTTTTCCGCTTTTATGATCGCTTCTACAGTGCCCGCGTCCCTGATCTCGGGAAGTCCGGGTATCCACGTTTCTCCTCCGTCAAGACTGTAGGAGAAGACTGTCCCTTCTGAGTGGTTGACCTCTACGAGAGCCGGTCCGTGAGTCTGGGCGTCGTAAACGCCGTCGTAGCCCTCGACTTTAAGCTCTATGAGGTTCTGTTTGGTCATAGTCGCGAAAACCACAAGCCTTCCGTTGGTGTTGACGTCTGCGCAGGTCGAAAGAGCTACTATCTTGTCCGCTCCCTCAAGGGCCGCCTCGTCAAAGATTAGAACCTCGGTCTTGCCGTCCGAACTTTCCCTCATCTCGCGGAGGAAGGACAGGACTTCGTCCATTCGGTCGCCTGTGAAATAGATCTTGTTTTCATAGGCATCCGTCGTGATAACGGCGAAGGTATAAAGGTCGTATACGCCCGAGGGACTGACTATGACTCCTTCCCTGTGGGAAGCGAAATAGCTTTCGCCCTTGAACTCGTCAAGCCCTCCGAACATGGCCTTGTTGTCCATGTGATGGCCGTAGATGAGGTTGTAGCTGTCCTCGAACTCTCCGTCGTTGCCGGCAGAAAGATAGATGGCTCCAGTAAGGCTTATCTCCTTGTATATGTCGTGGGTCGCATAGAAGAGATCGTCCATACCCTGCACCACAGGGTAGTCTATATACGAATCGTAGACCGTAAGCCAGGCGCGGTAGTCTTCGTTTATGCCCGCCAGTATTTCAGCTCCCGATTCGGGCGTCACTCCCTCTTCGAGTATTTCGATCCTGTCGTGGAGCAGTTTATAGGGATCCGAAGCCGCCTGCTGGGTATAGAAAGTGTCGTATATTACCACGGCCGAATATAGTATCAGCGCAGCTGCAAGAAGGCTCGACAAAAGAGACAGCAGCGTGTTGCCAAGCTTTGCCACGTAATATAGGACCGAATCTACCGTGCTTTTCGCAGCGGCTGCATGGGGCGTGGGATTATGAAAATCGTCCATATTGTCTTACCTCCTTTCCTGAAAAATTTTATATATACATCCTTTACAGATTGTATCTTCTGATTATGGTTATGACTGTACCCTTGATTTCTTCCTTGAGAACGGGTCCGAAATATCTGCTGTCGGTCCCTCCGTTTCTCGAGTCAACAAGAACGAAACACTCCCCTTCTCCGAGGGTCAGAGGATACTCGGGGCCGTTTGAATATGCGGGAGTAGGATAGAATATGTTTCTTTCTATCATGATGTTCCCGTTTACCATGAGCCTGCTGTCCTCCGTTATTTCAACGGTATCTCCGGCCTTGGCAACGACTCTTCCTATGAACTGCTGCCTGCCTTCGATGCCTTCGATCTCCTTGCTGAAGATTATGACGTCCTGAGCCTTGACGTCCTTGTCAAGACGGTAGTACATGACGAAATCTCCCGAATCGATGCGGGGATACATATCGCCGTTTGGCATACGGAGAACGCCTATGACGACGAAAAACAGCACCCAGATTATGAGGATGAAAGCGGCCAGTCTGAAGAGGAAGAACTGATAATCCTTTACGGAGCTTTCGGAACGCTTTATGCTCTTTTTCAGCTTTTCAGCGTCTTCTGTCCTCGTATTCTTCTTTTCGTTTTCACTGCTGAGCTTTTCTTCAGTTTTTTCGTTTTGCTTTTTTGCCGTTTCCTTATCCATATGCTTTTCCTCTTTAAAGGGATGTCATGCGGTTCATGCATGCTCCGGAATTTCCGGAGCACGTATCGACCGCATGGCGGTCGATTTGTTTTGACTGATTAAACTCCTAGTCTTCGTATGCGTTTCTGCGGCGGCGTGAGAAGAAGAGTATCATAACGCCTGCTGCGAGCATGAGAACGTAAGGAGCAACACGGAGGCTGATTCCGGTCGGGGAGATCGTGATCAGCTTGTTGGTGATGGCTACGCTGTGGGCAGTGTCATCGTCCGCATTCTTGGTCGTCGTTACGTTCGCCTTAGTGGACTGGTAGCTTTCCTTTGTTGCAGCCTGTGCAACTGCTTCAGTCGGCTTATTGCCCCAGTTGACTGAGGCATCGTTTTCGGCAGTTCCGCCGTCTACAGATGTGTCTACCGTGTAGACTACGCCTGCTACGTCGTTGGTTTCATATACTTCAACGCTTGTACCGCAGGGGATGCCTATGTACTTGATCGCTCCGCCGTCCTTTACGAGGGCTACTCCTGACCATGTGGGTGCTCCGGCGGCGTGTTCGAAGTCGGAAGATCCGGTACCGACCGTCGTCTTGAGGAGAACGTTCTTTGTCGCGTCGGAGTTGGAGAAGATGACTGTGAAGGGGAATGCATGGGTCGTCTTTGCATAGTTATCTCCCATTACGGTCTTACTGATCGTCAGGTTGTAGGTATAGTACTGGTCTGCGAGGAACGTGGCGGGATCGGTCGCGCCTGTTCCGTCAACAAAGCCCGTGGTCTTTACGGCTGTAGTCGCCTTATCTGCATCCGTTATGGAAGTATTGTTAAGGAAGCATGTGAATCCGTAGATGTCCCATTCGGCTGCCGTGGAACCGTCCGTAAAGGTATCAGCCGGCTTTACGTATACGTCTATGTATCTCGTCTGTTTGCCAGTCGTCTGAGTGGTTTCGGTAACGCCGGTGTTAGCGTAGGTGAAGCCGCTGGCAAGGCTTTCAGTGATCACGTAGCGGTATACTCCGGGACCTGTGAAGACTATGCTGCTGAAGTCGAGGGAAATGGACTTTACGTTCTTCGTTCCGTCCGTGGAGGCGTCAAGCACGTCAGCTGTCGTCCAGGACACGGAAGCCGTAAGATTTCCTATACCGGCCTTTACGGGAGCGGTCACTGCGGTATTTGACGTGTGCTTATTTGCATTGTCCGTTACCGTGGTGCCGCTAGCTACTGTTGCCGGAGCTACGGCGTAGTTGTAGGTAATCGTCGGAGCGTTTACCTTTGCCTCATCCACGTTGTAGACTCTGAGTTCCTTCTCGAGTACAAGAGTCTTGCTCTGGACGACTGGTGTATCCTTATCTTCGAATGCACCCTGCTCTCCGTTGGCGTCGAGGGTAGTTGTCGTGGTGCTTGCGAATACTGTTGTTCCCATGCAGAGAACCATTACGAGCGCGAGCAGAAGCGCTGTTATTTGTTTCATAGCTTTCATTGTTTTAATTCCTTTCAATGTATATATTCTCACTTTGTTTATCCTGTTTCTTTGTTCCGTACGTTTTTTACGTATAGCCGCGATATCTGATCTCGCTAGGTGCGGTATACCGCCGGAACTGGTTTCGTGAGGACCTGCTCTCGTCTCGCCCCTGACCCTCGGGGGAGGCGGATCCGGATCGCTCATCGGATCTTCTTTTCTCTTTATCATCAGCATCGGAAGGACCGATCCCATTCCGATGAGAATGCCTAGTGCAAGAAGAGCAAGATATACATTCGTATGCTCTCCGATCCTTATTCCGGTCGGAGCCGGAAGTTCGGGAGTGTTGGGGACGGTGAGTACGTAAAGAACCGAACCGTCGTTTTGCTCGTCCTCCTCAAGCCTTACTGCCGGAGGATGCAACCCCAGGGTCACTTTTCCTGTCTGGCTTATACTAAACCTAATGTAACCGCTTAGTGCCAGATATCTGCTCGGGGCAGCCTTTTCTCTCAGTTCATATGTCCCCGGAGGCAGATTGTTCGTTATGAGCGGAATATATCCGTTTTCATCGGTCACCAGGTCTTCGTATCCCGGCATGGGATTAACGTCTATCTGGGTGACTCCTTCTACAGTCACCTGCCTGTGGAGGGCAAAGTGAACTCCGCTTAGTACGTCTCCGGTGTAAAGGTCTTCTTTTACAGCCCTGAAGACGTAAGGTCTGTTAAGTATGGCAAGGGTCGGCATCTGACCTCCGCCCTGCGTAAGCGTATAATCGTCCGTACCGCTGAAGCTAACGGTTCCGTTGCTTAAGGTTACGGTCATGGGATTCTGAATTCCTCTGTATCCCTGAGGCGTTCTTATCTCCTCCAGGATATAGGGAACGTCATCTCTAAGGAAGGCCACGGTTATGAGTCCGTCGGCGTCCGATGTGAACTCTCCTATGAGAGTACCCGTGTTGTCCTTAAGGGTAAAGACTGCGCCTCCCAGAGGGGCTCCGGCGTAGGTCTTCTTCTCAAGTACTATTCCGGGACGGTTGTTCGTTACCGTGTCTATCCTTACGTGTGACTCGCTGTCCGTTACTCCCTTTTCGTAGAGTACCGTATAATCGAATACGCTTGAAACGTTTTCTCCTATCTGTCTTCCGTAAATGTGGATCTCTTCGCCGTCTTCGACCGGAGTTATATCCGTATAGCCGCTGACGACGCCCTCATCCGATACGACCGGGTCTCCCTCAAGAACCACTTCCCTTGCGAGATAGTTGTCGAAGGCAACGCCGGGAACCGGCAGATGCAGATAGTACCAGTATACGGAATCCTCACTCTGCTGAAGCCTTCTTACGCTTCCGTTTATGAGAGTCAGATTTCCGTTACCATCGTCAGTATACAAAGCGAAATAGGTATCGTTTCTATGAGCCATGTAGTCGGCGTCGGTCCAGATCTTGTTGACCCTAAGGCCCCAGCCTCTCAGGTTGCATATATCCTCGTGAGGATCCTTGTCAGACTCTATTATTCCGCTTACCGGTTCGAATGATTCGGTAAAGTCCGTATCCTCTTTATCCTCGTACATGACGTACTTTTGCAAGGAGTACCCGTCGGGGACCTCCCATTCTCTTTCCTCCACCATATATCTGGTGCCTGCGAGGATCTCTCTTACCTCAACGGTATAGAAAGCGGGGATATTGGCTATGGAACCGTTCATCGATGTGGTGAATGTCGCCTGATCCTTTTCCGCATTGCTCAGTTCCGAATAATCAGTCTTTCCCTGCAACGAATCGAAGTTCTCGTTTGCGGTATTCCATACGCAGTAGTTTCCGTCCGGATCCTTAACGTGGTAGGAATAAAGGTATGCGAGGGAAAGATCTTCCTCAAACTCCGTTCCCAGATATAGTCTGAAGGCGAAGGGCGTCGGATCGTTTGTCACCTCGTTTTCACCCGTTTCGTCGTAAAGGACTTTTCTGAAGGTGAGAGTACGCAGAGCGTCGGGATTGACCCTGTTCGTATACACTACCCTGGACCTGTTTCTGGTAGTAGCCCAGTCAAGTTCGAAATCGCTTCTGGGAGCCGTATCGTCTCCCGTATTCCTGGGCGTTCCGGATATTACTTCTCCGTTAACCTTTACCATGCTGTAAACGTCGGTGTTTACTCCGCATTCGGATATGCGGTAATCGACCGTATACTCAGGGAAATTGATCTCCGCTATATCCCAAGGTTTGAGCATATATACCGATGAGTATTCTATGCCGTCTACGGTTACGCTCTCGCGGAAGGGAACGTTAGCGATCGTATCTTTGTAATATACGTAGTTGATCGTTGCGCTTCCTACGGTCTCGGGAGCAAGCAGATGCTCCGTCAGCGGAGCTTCCGGATATTCCTGAGTTCTGTAGAATATCTGGTACGGATACTCGGCAAGTATTGACTCGCTTCTGTCAACGCCTTCAAGCTCCTTAGTCAGGTGTATGGTACCGGGTTTTATGGAAGCGAGATTGAATCTCATATGGAGGTTGGATGCTCCTGCGCCTCGCTCCATGTAGAATATCCTCATCGTGTGGGTGGAATACTCTTCGAATACCCATCCTCTGTCCGTCTGAACGAATATCTCGTCTACGTAGGCCTGCGCATCAGCCGCGCTGCCGCCGCGAGCGATAAAGTTGTTGTAGAACAAATCCTTTATGGTCGTATGCTCGCCGTTAACGTAAACGTCTCCCGTGCTGTAATTGACGGTGCCGGGAAGAGCGCTGTGTATACCGCCCAGGTCTATTATCAGTTCTCCGTCGACGTAGAGCCAGAAGTCGTCGTCTCCTGTGAACTCATAAATGATATCGTGACCCCAGGCGTCAAGGCCGTTGGGCGTCTGAGTGAAGGACGCCTCTATTTCAGTCATAAAGAAGTAATCGGGATTCTTTATGAGGTAAAGTCTTTCGTTCTTTCTCGGATCTCCGTCGGGAAGTAGTTCGGCTGTCGCCGTATAGAGGTTCTTCGGGTTGGTCGATGCGAACACTCCGGGCTGTATGTCGTTGAATGGGAAGAACTGCCCGTGCTTCAGGGTGTTCCTCGAGGATGCGTCGTGAGTACCGAGTTCCCTGTATACTCTGAAATTGTTATCGCTCTGAAGATAGGCGTAGTTCTGGGTGCTGTCGAACTCATAGTAGCCCGTGGCCATATATGAGCTCGCGACGAAGAGATGGTTTACCTGCCTTGTGGTATGTCCGTTTAGAAGACCTGCCAGAGATTTATTGCCTATCGTGACGTTGGGATAGCCGTTCTCCTTGATATCCGTAGACAGAAGTCCAGGCGTCGTCTGCAGAAGATGGTTTCCGTCGTCGTTGCCGAGGTAATTACTCATCTCCGCTCTCGTATTCAGATCCGTGATCTTTATGGTGATGCCGTACTGCTCATGGTCTATGGTCTGGACCGTCGTCAGGTCGTCGTTCACGGGCAGATCTTCAAGTATAGCGAAGTAGAAGTCTTCGGCGTCTCCGTAGGGACAGGTGACTATATGACCGTTCTCGACTTTGAGTCCTGCGTATTTATACGCCGCAGCGTCCCAGGCCACTATCGTAGTGTAGTAGTAGCCGTTTCTGCGCCCGTTGAGGTTTATCCCTATGGTATTTCCGGAAAGTATCTGGTTGCCCGTAATCTGAGGGGCTATGTACTGCTCGGAATACTGGTTGTAAAGTTCGTAATAGTAGTTGGGCTGGCCGGTGGTCTCATCGTAATACTCGACAAGATTCCACAGCATGTTGTTGAGCTTGCTTCCGACCCACTGTATGGAGTCGCCGCTCTCGTAACAGGGAACAAGGTTTCCCTCATGGTCTACGGCATAGAACTCGTATTTGCCTTTTGCGTCGTTCCATACCCTAGTATAGAGTATGATGCGGGAACCGTTGGTGATATCTGAAGATGAGACGCTTTCTTTTCTTGCGGAATAGGTCATGAAATATTCCGGAGTGAGTTCGGAAATTTCGACAAGTTTGAGCCATTCGCTGCCCGTGCTTCCTCCCGTGGAGAATCCGTTTTCAACGCTTCCCGTATAGGTGAGGATACCGTTTCCGGACGCAAGGTAAAGTTCTCCCGCATGGATACCGGTGCCCGGCATGAGAGAAATCTCGCAGTCTTCGTCGGGAGTGCTCACAAGCGAGAGTCCGCTCTGCGAAATGCGCAGATAAACCGTGCTGCCGTCGGACTCGGAGGTGATGTAATATTTATCGTCGTGGAGCCAGTGGAAGGTCCACATTGAAATATCGCTGTTGTCGGGAACGAATAGCTTATCGTCGTCGTTTCCGTAATTGGTCATAACCGTCATGGGCAGGGCTTCGAGATGACCTTCTGAGCCGCTTGCCATAAGCGCCTTTCCGGCAACTCCTCCGTTCCACGTCATGAGACCGTAGCTCTTGCCGTCCATACCGTAGGGTTCCTCGGCAAGTTCCGTATAGTACCAGAGATAGAAGTTGTTGTTGACGTCTCCTGCGGTGGTATATGCGCAGAATCTTTCGCCGTTGTCTCCTCCCTGCATGTTCCAGTACCAGCCGTTCCTGACCATGGTGAATCTGCCGCTTGAATCCACCGCTGCGGTGAAAGCCGTCTTCTGATCTTCTGTTCCGAGGAAGAGACTGTTTGTCCCCGTATTGTAAACGTAGAGTTTTTCATCGCCGTTCATGCAGTAAGCATAGAACTGGTTCGTACCTTCCGCCTGCTCGAAATAGTACTTAGCTGCTCCTGAGGCAGGATATGGCTGAGCAGGTTTAGTCTTCCTGATACCGGTTCTTATCTTCGCGGGGTTATTGGCATCAGTCACGTACAGAGTATTCGTATAGTAATATCCGTTGGGGTGACCCATATAGAGGCCTTCCTGGCTCTTTGCTATGAGTTCCTCTATGGTGTAAATCCTCTGCCATCCCAGCGGCACCGCGACAGGTCCCTGTACTATGGCGTAAGCGGAGAATCCGCTTGCCGTAAACAGGACTGAATTGCCGCTGGTCTCCGAATTCATCTTTTCCGCTTCCTCGCCGAAGTGAACGACGGAATATATATCGCTGCTGTCCGTATCGTCGAGAAGCTCTATTACCACCTGAACGGAAGATGCCGGCTGTATCTCATTTCCTGCTCCGTCTAGAATGGAGATGTCGAATACTCTTGCGTACGCAAAACCGCCGGCGTTCATGAGGACCTCGGCTCTTCCGATATAGTTCTCATATTCTTCGCCGGTCACTTCAGATACGCTCAGGCTTGCGTCTTCGGGGATGCCAGCGCCGGAGCCGTAATTCACCGTTATGCGGTAGGTGCTGCCGTCGCTTGTTACTATGGTCTTTTCAATGGTGCGGCTTACGGTCCATACTGAGAAGCCCGCCGCTTCGAATTCAACTGTGCCGTCAACTGCGTCGACGGTGGTTATATACTGGGGAACGCCCCCTTCGGGAGTGTGATATACGTTAAGAGAAAGAGAACCGAAGGAGCTGTCCTTTATGCGAACCGTTACGCTGCCCTCTTCCGGCTGCCATACGGTCCCGTTTTCCCTGGCTTCTTCGTTTACGTAGATGGAAATATCGAAAGCGGCAAGAACCTCTTCACCCTCTATTTCGATCTCTGCGGGCACGGCTACTATAACGGCATGCCTGGGAAGAAGACCTATGAGCTCTATTTTGTCGCTGAGATCTATGATCATTTCGACAAGCTCAGGACCATCTGTTTCCGTTTCTTCGGAAAGCCCGGATTCTTCAGTCTCTTCCGGCTCTTCAGAGTTTTCCTCTTCCTCCGCTACTTCTGCAGTTTCAGAGCTGTCCTCTTCTTCGGTTTCTTCCGGCTCTTCCGTTTCTTCTAAGTTTTCCGGCTCTTCCTCCACTTCGCCTTCGACATTCTCCGAAATGGGTTCTTCAGTTTCTTTTGAAGTATCATTGACCTCCGCATCTTCCGCAACTTCCAAGCTTTCTCCTTCGGGAAGTTCGTCTTCAGCGTTTTCGTACGCAGGCTCTTCCCCCGTTTCACTTTCTTCCGTATCCCCTGTGCTGCTTTCCGCTTCCGGGATATCCGCGGGTTCTTCGCTCTCTATTATCTGCGCGTCAAAATCGGCTCTAGCCTCCAATACCGTTTCTTCGGGCTGAACCGTTTCAAATTCATCTGCAAAGGCGCTGACGGGGAATGCCGTGAGCAGTATTACAATGCTCAGAAACAGCGCCGCTATTTTCTTCAGTTGTGATAAAATGCCTTTCACTTTCGCTGAGTGCATTAAGGTAAATCGTTACCGTTCACTAACTGCTATATCTAACAAAGTATTTTATCATTAAATGCAATCAATAGGACACGTTTTTTTAGAAAAAGTGCACATATTACTACAAAATATCAACATTTGAGGAAGCAAATGTGCAGAAACTAAGCGTCATCAAAAAAGACAAGACCCGGAACGTCTCCGTTCCGGGTCTTTGGGGATTTTTCGCTTATTTAATAGCCTTGCTGTCTATTTCCTCTTTTACGAGTTTGATGAAATCTTCAAGCTTCATGGCGCCCATATCGCCTTCAGTTCTGTGACGCGGAGAAATCGTGAGATTCTCCATATCCTTGTCGCCTACGACTACCATATAGGGAATCTTCTGAAGCTGGGCTTCTCTGATCTTCTTTCCTATCTTTTCGTTTCTTCCGTCTATTGCGGATCTGAAACCGTAGAAGTCGAAGTGTTCCTTGATGCTCTTCGCGTAATCAAGAGCTCTGTCGGTTACCGGCAGTATCTCGATCTGGGTCGGAGCGAGCCAGCATGGGAAGGCACCTGCGAAGTGCTCTGTGATGATTCCGAAGAATCTCTCGATGGAGCCGTATACCACGCGGTGTATCATCACCGGCGTCTGTTTTTCGCTGTTGGAGTCGACGTATTCAAGGTCGAATCTTCCCGGAAGCTGATAATCTAGCTGAATGGTTCCGCACTGCCATACTCTTCCCAGGCAATCCGTTACGTGGAAGTCGAGTTTCGGGCCGTAGAAGGCTCCGTCGCCGGGGTTGATCTCGTAGGTCTTTCCTATGGATGTGATGGCGTCCGCAAGGGCATTCTCCGCAGCTTCCCAGTCTCCCCTCGTGCCTATATGGTCTTCAGGCATGGTGGAAAGAACGATCTTGTATGGAAGTCCGAAGACTCCGTACATCTCGTCTATGAGCTTGGTGATCCTTACGACTTCTCCCTGTATCTGATCCTTTGCAAGGAGTATGTGTGCGTCGTCCTGAGTAAATGCTCTTACGCGGAACATGCCGTGAAGAGTTCCGCTCATTTCGTGGCGGTGTACGTTGCCCAGTTCGCCGTAGCGCAGAGGCAGATCTTTGTAGGAATGGGGTTCGAGAGAATATACCAGTATGGAACCGGGGCAGTTCATAGGCTTGATAGCGTAGTCCTCGTCCTCGATGACCGTGGTATACATGTTTTCTTTATAGTGATCCCAGTGACCTGAAGTCTCCCAAAGGGTCCTCTTCATGATCTGCGGAGTCTGGATCTCAACGTAATCCCATTTCTTATGCTCTTCTCTCCAGAAATTGATGAGCTCGTTTTTGACTATCATTCCGTTGGGCAGATAGAACGGGAATCCGGGAGCCTCGTCTCTGAAGGCGTAAAGTCCCAGTTCTCTGCCGAGCTTTCTGTGGTCGCGGCGCTTTGCCTCTTCTATTCTCTCGATATATGCGTCGAGCTCTTCCTTCTTCGGGAAGGCTATTCCGTATATTCTCTGAAGGGTCTCTCTTGAAGAGTCTCCTCTCCAGTAGGCCGAGTTGCAGGTGAGAAGCTTGAAAGCGTTGGCTTTTACCCTTCCTGTGCTGTCAAGATGGGGGCCTGCGCACAGATCCGTGAACTCTCCTTGTCTGTAGAAGGAGATAGCCTCTCCTTCGGGAAGGTCGTTGATGAGTTCGATCTTGAAGGGCTCTTCCCTGTCTTCCATGAACTTGAGAGCCTCGGCTCTGGGAAGTTCGAAACGCTCGATGGGAAGCTTTTCCTTGCAGATCTTCTTCATTTCTTCTTCGATTTTTTCCATGTGCTCCGGAGTGAATGCAAAGGGAGCCAGCATGTCGTAATACCAGCCTTCCGCGATCGACGGACCTATGGCCAGTTTTACTTCAGGCCAGAGTCTTTTTACTGCCTGAGCCATGATGTGTGAGCAAGTATGCCAATACGTCTGGCGGTACTCCTCGTTTTCAAATGTGTACTTGTTTTCTTCTGACATTTGTTTTTTCTCCTCTTACGTAAAGGTTTTATTATTTTCGTTATTATACTACCAAGGCACATATTTAACAATCTCAAGTATTCATTATTTTCTTTTAACTGTATTGTTGGTATAATAGACGAGTTATGAAAAAGATAAACGACATCAAGGAAGAACTTCATAAGGGAAAGGCAGCGGCTTTCGAAGATCTTAGGGAAAGAAAGGCTCGTCTGGAAAGCGACATAGAAGCGTCCGCTAAATCCGGAGACACCGACGACCCCTTCGACAAGGCGGTATACGACCCTCTGTCCATGGCTCTTGCCCATTTCTTCATTAAGATAGGCTGGAGCGCCAACGCCGTCACTCTTTCGTCTCTCTTCTTCGGAATTGCCGGAAGCCTCTTTTTCTATCCCCGGAAGTTCTTTCTGAATCTCATAGGTGTCGCTTTGCAGTTTTTTGCCGCAACCCTTGACTGCGCCGACGGTCAGGTCGCAAGACTCACCCATACGAGCAGCGAGTTCGGAAGAGTTCTCGACGGCGCTGTAGACATATGCAATTTCCTTTCCGTATATATCGTGCTCGTCCTCAGAATGAGTAAAGAATTCATTCCCTTCACAGGCCTTAAATGGGGCGCATATATCTGGCCGGCATTCTTCATAGTCGCCCTTTTCCACGCGGGACAGGCGAGAATGGCCGACTATTTCCGCGGTCTTCATCTCCACTTCGTAAACAATGAGAAAACTGCCGCCTTTACGAATTCAGAGAGCATAAAAAAGGAAATGAGCAAGACGAACAACGTTTTACATAAGTTCGTCCTTTCCGTTTATTTCATATATACGAAAATGCAGGAGCTCAGAACTCCTAAAATGCAGGTGCTTCTCCGCTCTGTAAACAAATGCGGAATGCCCGACGGCCTTCCCGAAGCATACAGGCAGGAAAGCCTCAAATATATTCAGCTGACCAATCTTCTGACTTTCAATCTCAGGGCTTACACCCTGTATTTTCTAGTACTGCTCGGACTTCATCCCTGGTATTTCCCCTTCGAAATATTCGTGATGGAAGCAATCAAAGTATATATGGTTCGCAGCTACGAAAAAGCAGCGGAAAAGCTCCATAGAGATTTCTTTGAAAACGGGCAGTCCGGAGCTGTTAAATGAAGAGACGCTACCGTATACTTTTCTTTTTCATAGGCCTTGCAGGAATCGTGATCCTGGCCCTTAATGCAAACCCCGACGAACTCGACTGGGAACGTCTGTTCAAACCCAGCTTTTTCTTCCTCATGGCTGGATTTCTCTGCCTTTGGGCAATCATTTACTCCCTTCACACCTGGGTATACAGACTCATAATGGGCGACGCGGCAAAAAACATCCCCAAATACGAGCTCTACCGTATATGCATAGCAGGATTCGCACTGAACAACGTGACTCCAGCCGGTCTTGTGGGAGGAGAACCCTTCCGTATTCTCGAACTGAAAAAATACATGAGCACCGAAAAAGCAACATCTTCCACGGTGACCTTCAGCATCATATACATAGTGGGTCACGTCATGCTATGGCTCACTTCGGTGATAATATATTTCCTTTACGGATGTCCGGCATCCACCTTTATGACGGTCATGCTCAGCATAGCCGCTATAGTACTTGCTGCAGCCTGCATAGTATTCCTGAACCACCACAACAAGGGTCTGGTGCGTCCCGCCCTCGAAATAGCGGCATCTCTTCCTCTCATAGGGAAAAAGGTGAAGGCCCTGATCGAGAAGAAAAACGACGCCATTACTGAGATAGACGACTGCTATATAGAATTCAGATCAAAAAAAGACGTATTCACAAAAGCATTGCTTATTGAATACGCCTCGAGAATTCTTGAGGGAGCTGAATACTTTGTCATATTCCTTTACTTGGGATATAACGCCCATATCACCGGAGGCATACTCATTCTCGGACTTGCCTCCCTCGTCGGCAACCTCCTCTTCATGGTTCCCATGCAGGCGGGAACAAGGGAAGGTGGGATGATCATTGCGCTGGAGATGCTGAATATCAGTGTCGAAGCAGGCGTCATGGGAGGCCTTATCTACAGGATAAGGGACCTTCTCTGCACGATGATAGGCATAATCTGCATACTCCCGGACAAGAAGGACCTGAACTAATTTCACTGTTCCCAGACGTATTCCGAAGACCTTCCGATCTCCTTTATATCCATAAAGGGAAGCCTGAAGAAGTCGGCGTAATAAACGAGAGATATTTCAAAGCCCTTCCCTCCCCATGTAACGCCGAAATATTCCACGCTCACGGAGCCTGAAGGAAATAGTCCGGACGAGCTTAGTATCTCCGAAGCCGCGGCAAAAGCCGCGTCTTTTTTTATTTCCCCCGTCTTATCATCAATAGTAAGGGCACCTGCCTCCGCACAGTCCTCCGCAAGGATCTTAAGAAGCCTCTGCGCCTGCACATAGGCGTTCATATCCTGTATATACGAAAGAGCCATGGAAAAAACGATGAGGAAGGCGCAGAAGACTATAAGCACCTTCATTGAGAATCTCCTAGGTACTCGCTGGGTGCCGACGATTCTATTTTGTATCCGTAGCTTTTCCCGTCCTTTATACCGAGATATTTCTTTCCAGCTCTTAACTCTCCCATGGGAACGACGACTCTGTACCGTATTATCCCTCTGCTTCCGTCCTTTTCTATTCTCTGGACCGAATGGACAGGAGGCGCCTCCACTACTATTTCCGACGGATCGACGCCCAGTTTCGATGCGAGTTCACTCTTAAGAGCTTCTGCGTCGAAACCGCCCTGCTGCTTCGCTTCTTCCTTGGCTTCATAGACTATGTCCGTGATCAGAGCCGTCCTGAGAGCGTTCCGCTGCTCCAGTGAAAACTGCGCGAGAAAAAGAAGCAATACGGGAAGAATTGCTATGAGAACTATGAACTGTTTCATCTCTCCATGTCCATATCCACGTACTGCCTGCTGAAAGCGGGACCGGTCCAGCTTTCCTTTAAAGCTCCCTTCACGCTGCCTTCGCCGCCCGCAACGAGTCCGAATATGTAAAGACCCAGTATTATGCTTGCGAGGAGCACTATCATATCTTTCATGCTTTTAAGACCTCCTCGACGGAAAACACGTTGTTTATCTCCTGCACCGCCCTGTCCCTTATGTTCTCGGCAGCGGAGCGAAGGCTCAGTATGAGCCCCGCGATGATGACACCCAGTATTACCGTAGCTATGAGCACTATAAAATCCTTCATTTTGATCCCCTTTCAATTTCCATATATTTACATTGTTAAATTATGGTAACACTTTTCAGTATAGTTTGCAATAAAAAAAGAATGCCCTAAGGCATTCTCTTGTGGTGAAACTTATTCTTCCTTATTCGCTTTCCTGTACAGTTTCCATTCGCATCTTGCTATGAGCCAGGTAAAGAAGAGCATCACCACCCCTGATACCGGAGCCATATACATCTTTCCGCCGAATGTGAAATGATAGAAGTCTGTCCAGCCGCCCTTTTCAGGTCCTATAAACACCACCATGACCACGTAGAGTATGGCGTAAAAGAACACGAATACCATGCCGTATTTAACGTACTTTTTATCGAAGCCCTCCGTAGCGTCCAGAAGTATCACGCTCAGTATCGAAAGGACAGGAGTGAGGAAATGGAGTATGAAGGTGTTCCCCGCGAACATGAAAAGATATGCCCTTACCGGTGGTACGCCGTAGGGGGCGAGAATAAGGATATTAATTGGCGCAAGGAAAAACACGCAGGTAAGGAAGGTTACCGTCACCGTTACGGTTGCGTAGAACTTGGTAAGATATACGCCCCTGGGAAGAAGGTTCGTTCCTTTCCGTATGTTTTTCACGTTATAAGGAATACAGATTAGCGCGGCTATGGCCGCAAAATAGTTGGAAAGATTGGTGAAATACTTGAAGCTTCTGATCCCGCTTACCTGCATATTCGCGTCGCCCGTGCTCATGAAAAACTTGGACATAGCGTACGCCGTGATCACTATGATCGTAATGTTCACTATCAAAGATAATACGCTCTTTGATTTGGCTTTATTGCTGTTCATTTTTTCGATCCTTTTAGATTTACAAAGGGCGGGAGATTTCTCCCGCCCTTTCATTTTAGTATTCGCAGGAACCCTTTCTACTTGGCATTCTTTCTTCTCTTGCTGTCTATTGCAAGCCATGAGAGAAGCAGAACAAGTGCCGATGAAAGCATCCAGAACTTGGACTTAGGCAGTACTTCTTCGCCTGTGATGGGCGGTTTGGTCTTCGTGTTGACGAAGGCCGCGTGGGCTGTTTTGTCAGCTACGATCTCGCCTTCAGCTCCCTCGGACGTCATGACGTAGTCTTCGTTGTTGCTTTCGACTACTTCATATTCTGCTCCTGCGGGAAGTCCCGTGATGAGTATGTACTCGCCGTGCTTTAGCTCGATGCTGTCTCCGCTTCCTATCAGAAGTTCTTCAGGCTCGTCTGAAGGTTCGTCATCATCCGGTCCTCTGCCCGGCTCTACGGTCGGTTCTTCAGGCTCGTCTATGGGTTCTTCCGGTTCGAGTTCTTCAAGCAGTCCTCTTACGTAGGGGAACTTGCCTTCCAGCTCTTCTCCGTCGTACTTGAATGTCACCGTGAAGGTGAAGTACTTCTCGGGATCCGCCGCGTCACCTTCAACTCTCTTCGAGATCATCAGGCTTCCGGACTCGTATTCGTTGGTGATAACGACTTCGTCTACTGCCTCACCGTCCACTGTCCAGCTCGCTACAAGCTGTCCGTTGTTGTCCGTTACACTTACGACTATGGTTCTCGGAGTAGTATCGTATACGTATCCCGGCGCTCCTCCGTCTGTCTCGGTAACCGTGTAGGTGTAGGTTCCTATCTTCGTGAAGTGAAGCGCTCCGAACTCTCCCGTATCTGCTCCCGTTACCGTTACGATGTTGTTGTCAGTCATAGGAGCGTTCTCTGTTACTGCTGCAAGGGTGAAGGTGAACTCTCTCGTCTGGCTCTCAGGCGGTTCTCCTTCTATCTCCTTCTCTACCGGTATTACCAGGTCTACAGGCTTTACCGTATTCGTAAAGGCTGCAGACGCTATGGTCACGACTGAGGTCGTTCCCGTGTCTCCCGTCTTCGTTACGTCGTAGTTTCCTGAATCCTCCGTAAGCGTATACGTTGCTCCTGTCGGAAGGTCATAGAA
>JAEEGL012954442.1_pt1 | contig 23355 bp, 25 predicted proteins | sample 9134231 | NCBI WGS metagenome assembly JAEEGL01 (sample SAMN16246548, study PRJNA631951) | gut metagenome | biome: gut microbiome; feature: rumen; material: fiber-attached | host: Bos | place: Iran: Karaj | collected 2018-10
ACTACTTCCTTCATTTTTCACACTTGCAATTAGTCAAGCATTAATACCTGTTGTAAGTAAAGCATATTGCAATAATGATATTAAATATACAAAAAGAAAAATAAAACAAGGAACAATATTTTCTATGATAATAGGTATACCATCCACATTAGTATTCACATTTATTCCAAATTTGCCTTTAAAACTTGTATATAACACAACTAAAGGAATACCATATATGCGGTTTTTATCACCTATATGTTTACTATACTATTTTCAAACTCCTCTATCCAGTAGTTTACAAGCTATGGGATATTCAAGAGATAGTCTAAAAGGTACAATACTAGGAGTAACTAGTAAATTAATTGTCTTAATAATTGGATGTAATTTAAAAATTGGACTATGGGGTCTTATTATTTCTACGTGTACAAACATAATTATAGTAACCATATATGATTATATTAAAGTAAAAAAGCATTTAAAAAAGACTTCTAATGAAGTCTGTATCTCTTAATCTTTACTTTTGGTTTTTCTTTAACATAAAACTTTTCATTACCAACTATTTGCATATTTAAACCACTTATCTTTTTTATTTCTTCTAAAAATCTAGCAAGTTCCATATACGCATTTTTTCTACTTGTCAAATTATTAACTTTACCAAGACAAGAATATATAGCTTGCATACAAAAATCATATCTCTTTTGCAAATATTCAGAGGCATCAAAATATGCTGTATAATCTTTAGCAACTAAATTAATCATATAAACATAATCTCCTGTTCTATTATGATTAATATTATTCATATCAATCTTATATTTAAGCATTATATTCTACCTCCTAACCGTTAATATTATAGCTATTTTGAACATAATGTCAATACAGATGATTGAATCTACCTTCTAATACTTCTTTTTCAGAGAAATATATATTATCAATTATAAATATGTTTCTCATATATTTTTTCATATTTTTAACAGTATTTCCGATTATAAAATTATTTTTTTTAAATTTTATATCTTTTATATATCTTTCAATAAGAAATCTATTAAATATGTATATATGATTCTTATGTTCTTTAATTATTAAATTTAAAAGCAAAAACAATATAATACACATATTAAGATTTTTATAATTAATAATAAATATTAATAGTATACCTATATATGATATATATATTGATAATATATGTGACATTTTAAATGAAAAAATTTTATTAAATAGAATGTTTAAAACTTTTGATCCGTCAAGAGGTATTATAGGCAATAAATTAAACAGAAGTATATTTATATTATACATATTAAAAGTTCTATATAAATATGTACTATTATCTACATATATTTTAAATATTATAGATGATATAAATTGAAATAATATTCCACCAAAAAACACCATAAATTCTGCAAATGAATTTTTATTTATGTCAACATCAAAAATAGTATATCCTCCAAAAGGATATATATTAATCTTACTTATATTATATTTAAATATAATTGCCATTATTATATGTCCTAATTCATGTATAAAAAGTATTAAATACATAATTAAAAAAGCCTTAAACAGGCCCGTAATAACAGATATTATACCCAATACATATACTAATATACTTATATGTATTTTTTTATAAATACTTTTTATAATCAATTACATTACCCTCTTTTTTAAATAGTAAATACAAATTTTCACCATTAACTTCTCCTAAAAGCTCTCCTTTTTTAACCTCATCATACAATTTAACATTACTATTAACATTTGAATACCATATTGTTTCTTCCCCATCAATTATTATAGTATTCCCATAATCCTCTTTTTCACCAACAAAAATAACAATTCCAGAATTTAAAGATGGCAACAAATAATTATTTGTAACCTTAAGTTTTACTCCATCTTTATATTCATCTAAATCTGTATATTCTAATTTTTCATTAAATACAGGTGTAATACCCACATACTTATTAAATGGAATAATATTTCCAAAATATTTTATATATTTATTTTGAATTTTTGTAAATGAAATATTATTAGTAAGTACGTTATCTTTTAACCATAATTTTATACTATTATTATCTTTAATAGTTATAATTATAGATAAAAATAATATTACTATAATTATAAATTTTACTAAAAATATTTTTATCTTAGTATTCATAATTCCACCAATAAATACTATGCTCTTTAACTATAATAATTACAATTTTATTAATTAATTTTTTCTCCTTCAAAAAAACTATAATAACAATTATTTCCTATTATCAAATGATCTAATACTGGTATATTATTTAATTTACCTATCTCAATTAAATTATGTGTAAAATTTAAGTCTTCATTACTTGGGCTTGGATCACCAGAAGGATGATTATGTATACATATAATAAATGAAGCACTGTTTAAATATGCTTGTTTAAATATTTCCCTTGGATGTGCTACACTGCCATTTATTGTCCCTATATATAACAATTTATTACATAGTACTTTTTTCTTATTATCCAAATACAAAACATAAAAATATTCTTGCTTCTTATCCTTAAATAGATTATTGAAATATTCATATACATCTTTTGTGCTTCTAATACTAATATTATTTATTTCTTTATCTTCTAATACTCTTCTTCCAAATTCAATGCTTGCAATAATTTCAATTGCTTTTACTTTCCCTATTCCATTTATACTTAAAATATCATTTATCTCTATATATCTCATATTTCTTATATCACCAAATTTATTTAATACCATTAGTGATAAGTCTTTAACCGATTTATTTTTAGTTCCATTTCTTAAAATAATGGATAATAATTCTTCATTTGACAAATTACTTGCACCATAATTTATTAGCCTTTCTCTTGGCCTATCATTTTTAGGAATATTTTTAATTAAGACATTCATTTTAACTCCTTATATTTGTTTATAATATCAGTTTCAATCTTTAATATCTCATCATCACTTTTATCCATTAAATTAAATTCAATACTATTTAAATAATCAATAAAATCGATACTATCCACAACTATATTTCTTATATAAGTACCTTTCCCTAATTTATTATATATTTCCCTTATTTTTGAAGCATTTTCTATATTTTTAGAAATACCAACATATACTCTATAATAACCATCTTCATTCTCAATTATGTAATTATTTAATTTCAAATTTTTAACTTTATCTATACTATTATAACTACCATACAAAACAGCATATACTTGTTCTTCACTCTGCATTACCTCTAATATATTTGTTGCATTTTTCTTATATACATTAAAAATTATATTGCCATATAAAATACTAACTAATGTAGTAAATAATATAGTAATTAAAAATCTTTTCATATTATCACCAATACCATTTTAAAAAATGATATAAAAATAATATGTAGAAATTAGTAGGTAAAATCAATTATATCTTTAAATTCTATCAATTCATAATTAGATGTAATAATAACAACTTCTTTTATACAAACATTTTTTACATATTTTGAATTTGAAACAACTATATCTAAATATTCACTTTTAAACTTATTTAATATATATTTTAAATCATCACTATAAAATCTAAATTTAGAGTTATAAGAAACATATGGTACTATTTCTAGAATTTTAAAATCCTTATTTTTAAAATAATTAAAAATATAAATAAAATTGTTAGTATTTAAATTACAATTTTCAAATTTAAGTTTATGTATATCATATATATTATTTTCTATATATGAAAACGCCACAGATGTTTTTTCATTATAATTAAAAAATATTAGTAAAATAATACATAATATTATAAGTTTTCTCATAATATCACCATTATTATATTTTACTAATATTTATAGTATATACAAAAAAAGGTGGAGTCTTCTGGGGTGAAGACTCCTTTCAGGGGGTTTTGGTTGAATACACTCTCACACAAATCAGTAAGAGTGTGCACAAATTTATCATTTGTACAAATACATAATAATATATCTAGAGTATTTTGTCAATAGTTTTAAATTAACCACATAAAGTTGATTAATTATCTTATAAAATATTTACTGCTAACTTCCTCATTATTATTAAAATCAATAACATTTATTCCTATTGGAAAAAATATATTAAATAATCTTAATAATCTAACATTTCTAGAAATTTTAGTTACACCAGATGAAATAATTAGTGTATTTTTCTCTTTTACTATTCCCCTTGCTAATTTAGGAAACAATTTACAACTTGGAGCCATTATACCTCTATTATTTACAAATATATCATCTAATAAAATTGGTACTACTCCATTATGCATATGACCACATAATATCAAATCATAGCAGTTTAACCTATCCTTAATATTTGAATCAGTTAAACATATTGGTGAATGCATAAGCAACACTTTAAACTTATTAGGTAAGAACTTACATACTCCATAATTATCAAGTTCTCTATTCATAATATCTTTATCTTCATAATTGTTTTTATAATAATAATCAAAACTTTGAGTATATCCATAAAAATATATATCCTCAAAACTCATAGAATTATTATTTAATAAATGTAAATTATCGATCTTATTTATTTCATTTAAAAAGTCATTATCAACATATTCCTTATATTTTCCAAATTCATCTTTAGTCCTTATATCATGATTACCTAATGATAATAGTACTATATTATTACTAGATAATCTTTTTAACCATTCTATTATATATGACTTATCACCCATATCATTTTTATCAATAATATCTCCTGGTATACATATATAATCGGCATTATACTTATTAATTACTTTTAAAACTTTATTTAACTTTTTAATATCCTTCTCATTACAATAATGAATATCACTAATTACTATTATTCTTTTTCCATTAAGCTTATTATTTTTTATATTTAATTTAGTTTCTTTAAACATATCATCACCTAATTAAATCTATTCCTATATCCACATTTTTTACACAAATCTTCTACAAGTTTATTATTATTAAAACCATTAACTATATTTTTATATCTATCACTATTTAATATATCTTCTATACTACTTTTAAATATATTACCCAAATTTATAATTCCATCATTGTCTAGACAGCATGGTACTACTGTGCCATCTACTAATATGGCAAGTTGTCTTTTTGCACCTTTACAAGTCCCATACTCACTAAATATCTCATTGTTTATATTTGGCCATGAAAATAATATATCTTTATCTAAATATATCTTATCATTTAATTTGAACCTATTACCAGTCATATTTATACTTACTTTATAATGCTTTTCTAATAAATTTAATACTTCACTATTATCCTTATTATTCCATAATCTTAGAGAAATATAGCTATCATTTATCTTATCAATAATATCCAATAAATCTTTTATTTCATTTAAATCATCATAACTATGTAATGATATATTTAATTGCCTTATTTTATTATTATTTATAATATTTAATCTATTATTTAATAATCTACCATTAGTAGTAATATTTACATTTAAATTATATTCATTTGCTATTTTTAAGATACTATCTAAATCAGGATGCATTAGAGGCTCACCTTTAACATGCAAATATATATGATTTGTATAATCTTTTATTTTTAATATAATCTTTTTAAAATCAGATACACTCATACTTTTCTTTACCCTAGATGTTGAAGGACAAAAATCACAATTTAAATTACATATATTTGTTATTTCAATATATATTCTATTAAACATTAGTAATATCTAAACTCCTCTCTAATTCTGACTTAATTATACTATAATCATCAATATTATTACTATTTAAAAATTCTTTAGCATCACTATTAGCTTTCAATAATATCTTATAATCTCTCTTTAAATCTGCTATTTTAAAATTCATATCTCCACTTTGTCTAATACCAAATAAATCTCCAGATCCTCTCAACTTAAAATCTTCTTCACTTATCTTAAATCCATCTGTAGTAGATTCCATTATCTTAAGTCTTTCATTAGATTTACTACCAATTAATATACAATATGAATCAAAATTATTTCTTCCTACTCTACCCCTTAACTGATGTAATGTAGAAAGCCCAAAAAATACCGCATTATGAATTACAATCATAGTAGCATTTTTAACATCCACTCCTACTTCTATTACAGTGGTTGATATAAGTATGTCTACTTCCTTATTTAAAAATTTATACATTATATCTTCTTTTTCATTAGGTTTCATTTTACCATGTAATATACCTATATTATAATTTTTAAACGCAAGAGAATATTGCCTTAATAACTTAGTAACAGAATCATTATTTTCATCCTCTATTAAAGGTGCCACCACATATATTTGATGATTTAAATCAAGTTCATTTTTAATCATTTCCAAAACATCTTTAATCTCATTATCTTCTTTTATTATAGTAGAAACCATCTTCCTACCACTAGGCATAGTATGAATAGTACTTATATCCATATCTCCATATATAGTTAAAGCATATGTCCTTGGAATTGGTGTAGCACTCATATATAAAACATCAGGCATACTTCCCTTATTCTTCAAATTATTTCTTTGATTAACGCCAAATCTATGTTGCTCATCAGTTACAATTAAACCCAAATTATTAAATTGTATATTATCCTCTATTAATGCATGAGTACCTATAATTAAATCTATTTCTCCATTTAATAAATTTCTACTTATTTCTTCTTTTTTCTTTTTAGTAATACTACCAGTAAGTAGTTCTATATTAATATCTAATAATTTCTTAAAATTATCATAATGCTGTTTTGCAAGTATTTCGGTTGGAGCCATTAGAGCGCACTGATAACCACTTTTAACCATTCCATAAATTGATAATAATGCCACTATAGTTTTACCACTACCAACATCACCTTGCAATAACCTATTCATTCTATTATTACTATTCAAATCATTAATTATTTCATCTAATGATTTTAATTGATCTATTGTTAATTTAAATGGCAATTTATTAATTAATTCATCAATTTTATCTCTATTTATATTTCTATTATATCCTCTATTATACATATTATTTTTCATTCTTAATGAATTAATTTTAATCATAAACATAAATAATTCTTCATATTTAAGTCTTATCATAGATTTCTTAACTAAATCTATATCAATTGGATTATGTATATTTATAAGAGCACTATACTTATCAATAAAATTATTATTCTTACTAATATATTCTGGTATATAATCACTAACCATGTACTTATCTAATGCATTTAAAATAATTGTATGTAATGTTTTTCTTTTTAATCCCTCAGTAGTACTATAATATGGAATTATTTTAGGTGTACTCAAATCTATATTCAAAAGTATATCAGATGCAGTAATAGTATTTCTATCTAATTTACCAATTACCACTATCTTTTTACCAATAGTAATATTATTCTTCATAAACCCTCTATTAAATATAACTATCTTATATATATTTGAACCAGTATTAATATTAAATTGCATCTTATCAATATTTCTAAATCTATATACACTAGGTATAGTTTCAACTATACCATCGATTATAATTTTATCCTCATTTATTCCTTTTTTTAATATTTCAAATCTATATGGATAGTGTGTTATCAAATCATCAATTGTATATATATTTATCTTATTTAATAGAGATAAAGTTTTTGGTCCCACACCCTTTAAATGTGCAAGTTCACTCATGTTACCACCACCCAAAATAATTATAACAAAAAAAATCAATTTTTTTAAAAAAGTTGTTGACAAAGTAGCACTTTATAAGTATTATAACAAGTACCAAACCGAGAAATTGGTTTGGCTGCTAGTATCACACTAGCCAACCCCTTTTTATTCTTTTTGAGGTCGCTCTTCAGGGGGTCGGCCTCACTAGCAAATAAAAAAGCACATAAGTGCTTTTTTTCATTATATATTATTCTGCAAATACATATGGATCAGCAGTTGTTCCTGAACCCTTCATTTGTATGCCTGAAATTAGATATACTGAAGGATGAACATTATTCTTTGTGGAAGTTGCATCATTACCAATAAAACTACTACTAGCTCGTTTAACACTATCATTAAATATAGATAGGGATGATAATGTCCAACCATAACTTGCCATCCAATTATCATCGCAAGTTGTTGAAGAAATATTATTTTTACATTCAATATTTCCAGATGCATACCCAAAATCACTTGTATATATCAACCCAACTTTGCCCACCCACGTATCTGTCCTTATTATGCCATCAGTTGGATTACTTGTATGTATTGTACCTCTCTCATCGGTATAACATACTGCTACAGTTATTTGACTATTTGTGCTTTGGCCTAAATACCAAGTTGCATCTGCAATTAAGCTTTGCGATTCATCATTTAGTCTTTGTGTATAATTAAATGTTTCTGTCTTTGCATTTCTTTGTCCATTATACCACATTGTATTAGCAGTTAAAGTTAAATCTAGGTAATCTCCATTTAACTCTCTCATTAAGTCTGCTCCTTCATATGTCCCAGATGGTCCCCATTGATTTACTCCATATCCACTATTTACATTTGAAGCGCTTGAATCCCATGAAAATTTGCCTATTGAATCTTTTCTTACTAATTTTATCTTATGTTCTCCATCTACATTAAATAGTCCAACTATTCTCCATGTTTCATCATTAAATGTTACATAATTATCTGGGTCACTTCCTTGGTATCTTAAATCACCATAATCATCTTCTATTAGACCACCAGTTCCTATTTTAGATGTTAATAATTCTACTACATCTGTATATCCTGGTAACAATTCTCTTTTTTTGCATTTCATATTATTTCTTGTACCTTTACATGTAATATCCTCAAATTTACCACCTGAAGCACCTACCAAGGTAAGTGATACTCTACCATTTTCATTGAAAGATAAAGTACATGTGCCATAATCATCACTCATATCAACAATTGATTCACAAGTTATAGTTGAACCTTCCTGGCTTTTGCTTGTTTTAACCATATATTCTCTTTCAGCATTTGTTGCTATAGTTATTGCACTATCTCTCATTGCTTTTAATTTTGATTCTTTAATTGTACTTGATATCTGTGGTGATGCTATAATTAATATTATTGCTAATACTACTATTACTGCTAATAATTCTACTAATGTAAATCCATTTTCTTTATTCATTTTCTTTCACCTCTAATTTATTTATTCTCTCCTTTAACTTCACTTCTAGCTTCTCATCTTTTAAAATTGTATTTGGTTCTATATTTTGCCAATACACAAAGCCACTTCCAGTAATATTACATTTTATTTTTGATAATTTTAGAAATATATCTACTTCTCTTTTTGACCAATATGTCATATCTGGAATTGTTATTTCATTATCATTTGTAACCAAATAAACTTTCTCATCAACAGATAAAATACTATCTTTATTTGGATACTGATCTATTACTTTATTTCCATTACCAATTATTACTATATTTTTAAAGATTTTTTCTAATTCATTTTTTACTTCTTTTAAATCTTTATTCATATAATTTCCTATTTTATATGTTTCTGAATCTAAATTTACGTTTTCACTATATATACTTTTATAATTTGATATATCATTTACTAATCCTCTAACTACATTTTGTATGCCTCTTGAACCTCCATATGGTGCTTTCATTACTGAATATACAATTATTTGTGGATCATCTTTTGGAAACATACCAGTAAAAGATCTTATATAATGTAATTCATCAAAATAATATGTACCAGATGAATTTACATATTGTGCTGTACCTGTTTTTCCAATTAAATCATATTCTTTCATTTTAAAGCCAGCACCTGTTGAATAATACATGTCATTATATATAACTCTATACATTAAATCTCTTATTTTATTTACTGTATCACTTGATACTGTTTTACCAATTTCTGTCTTTTTACCTTCATATACTACATTTCCTCTTTTATCCATTATTTTATCTACAATATATGGTTTTAGCATTATTCCATCATTAGAAATCATTGTAAGTGCTTGCATCATTTGAATTGGTGTTATTGTTATTCCTTGCCCAAATCCAGCATTTGCCACCTCAAATGGTACTTTAAAATTAAGAGTTCCGGATAATTCACCAGGTAATTCTATACCCGTTCTTTTACCAAAACCAAATTTTGTAAAATAAGACCTTAATTCATCAGCAGAAAAATAATTTTTTGTTAAATGAGAAATTGCAACATTTGAAGATAATATATATCCCTCATCATATGTTATTGTTCCAAATCCTTGTGGTAACCAATCTGATACAACATTTTGACCAAATTTATATGATCCGGATGAGCATGTTGCATTACCATCATATACCTTTTTTTCCATGGCTGCCATATACGTAAATGTCTTCATAGTACTTCCTGGTTCATATGAGAATGAAACAAGTGGATTTAAATAATTAGTCAAATTCTTTATATTTGGGTTAAATGATGGATATGATGTACTACCCAATATTGCACCTGTTTTTCCATCTAATACAACCGTTATTGCCCAAGCAGGATTATATTGCTCATATGCTTCCTTTGTATATTTTTCAACAAAAAATTGAATATTTGAATCCAAAGTTAAGTATATATTAACTCCATCCTTACTATCTTTAACTTCTTCTCTTGTATTGGGAATTTTATATCCATTTACATCTTGTTGATATACTACAAATCCATCTTCGCCTTTTAGCATATCATTATAATATTGTTCAATTCCCATTTCTCCAACCATTTCTCCATCTTCTGTAGTTTTTACATATCCCAAGATATATGATGCAAAATCATCATTCTGATAATATCTTTTATATGATGCTACAAAGCTTATACCTGGCAAATTTAGTTTCTCTATTTCTTCTTTCTTTAATTCTGATATATTTCTACCACCTATGCCCAATTCTGTTTGATATAAATTTTGATTTAATAAATTTAAAATCACTTCTTCTTTTGTATTTATAAGTGGTGCAAGTGCCTTAGCTGTAGCTTCTTTATCTACTACATGCTGTGGTGTTTTAAAGCCTTCACTTCTACTAGGAGATAAATAAGCAATTATAGTATATGAATTTACTGTTTGAGCAAGTATTTTACCTGAAGAGTCATATATTCCACCTCTTTTTGCATATATAGTCTTTTTTCTTGTATTTCTACCACTTACAAACTTCTTTATATTAATTCCATCTATTTCTGTAGAAAGTGCTAATACACTCATTCTTAAAATTACAACAATAAAAAAAAGTAGAGTAAATATTAATGCAATCGGATTTATTTTTATCTTATTAACATTCACTCTCTTTTTCATATTTACACCTCTAATTGTTTATTACTATAATGTTACTACTATTATAACTCAATCCTTCACTTTCTGCAACAATATCAATGTTTGCTAGAGATTTTAATTCATTAACTTTCATTGCTAGACTTTCATTAGCATTTTCTTGTACATTTATCTGCCTTTTTAACTTCTCTACTTCTAAATTCATATTTGAAAGAGCAGCCTTAGATAAAACTACCGAAACAGGGAAAAGAATTAATAAAATTGTACATAATCTTATTAATAATCTCTCAATTCTAAATAATTTCATTTTTCTCTTTCTCATATAAATCCCTCTATTTCTTTATTCTTTCAGCAATCCTTAATGTAGCACTTCTAGCTCTATTATTTTCCTCTAATTCCTTATTACTAGGAACTATTTTATCTATTATTTTCAATTTTGGCATATATTCATATGGAATATTAGGCAAACCTTTAAATACCTTATCTACTTCACTATTCTTTTTAAATATATCCTTACATATCTTATCTTCTAATGAATGAAATGTTATTACGCATATCCTACCATTTTCATTAAGTAAATCTATCGCATCTTTTAATGCTATTTCAAACACTTCTAATTCTTTATTCACTTCTATTCTTATTGCTTGAAACACTCTTTTCGCTGGATGAGTTTCTCGTTTATATTTTTCCGGTACTCCGGTTTTTATTATTTCCACTAATTCAAGAGTTGTTTCAATTGGTTTTTCTTTTCTATATTCAATTATTTTCCTTGCAATACTTTTCGAATATCTTTCTTCACCATATCTAAAAAATATAGTAATAAGTTCACTCTCTGAATAATTATTTACTACTTCATATGCACTTAATGGATTATCCTTATCCATTCTCATATCTAATCTAGCATCTTTGTGATAACTAAAACCTCTCTCATCTATATCTAATTGAGGACTTGATACACCTAAATCAAATAAGATTCCATCTACTTTAGTTATTCCTCTTTTCTCTAATTCTTTTTTTAAATTCTTAAAATTAGATTTAATTATCTCAAAATTTGGACCAATAGATGCGAGCTTTTTATTACTATACTCTATTGCATCCGAATCTTGATCAAAGGCATAAAGCCAACCCTTTTTATCCTTCTTGAGGATTTCTCCACTATGACCAGCATATCCTAAAGTGCAATCAACATATATAAGACCATCTCTAATATTTAGTCCTTTAATAGCTTCTTCTAATAAAACGCTCTTATGCATCTTACACCTCAAATAAATGCTCTGCTATATCTGATACATTATCAATATTATCATCTAAGAACTTATCAAAATTTTCTTTTGACCATATTTCTATGCGGTCATTTACGCCGATTATAACGCATTCCTTTGTCAAATCGGCATAATCCGCTAATGGAGAGGTAACGTTAATTCGACCTTGCTTGTCGAATTCACAGATAGTGGCAGCTGATAAAAAGAATCTTTGAAATGATCTTACATCCTTTTTAGTAAAGGAAAGTTCATTTAATTTACTTGTTATATTATTCCAAGAATCTTTAGGATATACAAACAAGCATGAATCAATTCCTCTTGTTATTACAAATGTTTCCCCAAGATCATTTCTAAACTTTGAAGGCATTATTAGTCTACCTTTTTCATCAATATTATGATGATACTCGCCTATAAACATAACTGTCCCCCACTTTCTACCACATTCATCCACTGTCTACCACTATAATACTATTTATTAATATTTTGGTCAAGGTAAAACACTAAGTTTTGATAATATTTTATTCGACTTTACACAAATAATGTAAAATGTATTTCTTGACAATTATATTATTTTATGTACAATAAATTTTATGGAGGTTTTATGGAAAAGAAAGCAGCTATTGAATTAGTTAATAATAAGATAAGAGGATATAAACTTCAAAGAGATAATACTGTATACACTGATATGTGTCTTAATCCTTTAGTAGAAACATTTAGAATAAATTCAAGTAACATTATAATGTTCCCAGAACCAGTAATTTTAATTGGTTCAACTATAGCATTAATAACAGGAACTATATTTTTTCAAGAATTAATGACTCATCCATTGACAAAACAAATAAAGAAATTGAAAGAATTAAAAAGCACAATACAACATAGTAATTACTGTGAAGATATTACTACTGATGAATTAGATGAATTTACTCAAGTAAAAACTTATTCACATAAATAAAAAAGACTTTAAAAAAGTCTTTTTTTATCTATAATAAGATACTCGATCACTCCATCCACCTGAACTTGGAAAATTAATTAAATTTCTTGGATCTAGAGTCCTTGCAACATACGCATTATAACCTGTATAATCAGTAAATCTAAGTCCTGTACATATTGCTAAATGTAAATGTGGTCCTGTTGCACTACCAGTTGAACCCATATATCCAATTACTGTATCTTTTGTCACTATATCACCTTTTCTAGCTGTTATTCTACTCATATGTGCATAGTTAGATGAATATGTAGTACCATTTATATTATGATGTATTGTGACTTGATTTCCACCCCATTGATCATACCATGTTGCTACTACCTTACCATTTGCAACCGAATATATTTCTTGATTAGAACCATAACCATTTGAAATATCTATTCCCTCATGCATTTGTGCTGATGCTATTAATCTACCTCCTGAATAGATAGCAGATCTCCAACCATATCCACTAGTGATATATCCTGGCCCAAATGGTCTCCAGAATTTTGTATCAGGTGGCAACATTTTATTAGCGCATGTCTTTATATCTTCATCCTCTGTACACCCAGCATCCAAATACATTTTAATTATTTGCTTTGCATTTTTTATTTCATCCTCTATATCAGTACTAAGCTCATATAAATTTTTTCTAGTATTTGAAAGTTCCACTAAAGATCCTTGAAGAGTTGATTGCATACTTTTTAATTCCTGCTGTTTATTTGCTAAAGTTATTTTTTTCTCTTCATTTTTCTTTATTAGTTCATTCATTTCAACCACTAATTTCTCATTATAATTAGTAATTTGTTCTGTTATAGAATATCTATATATAAAATCAGTTATTGTATCAGCGCCAAATAAATACTCAATATAAAATGAATTACCATTAGTTGTTTGAAGTGATGCCATTAAATCTTTTGTTGCTTTATCTTTATTTTCTATTTCTTCATTTAATTCTTCAATTTCTTTATCAGTTTCAATTATTTCATTTGAAATTCTATTAATACTATTATAATTTTCTGATATCTTATTCTCTATTGCATTTATTTCACTCTCTGTCCTATTAATATTAGAATTATTTTCATTTTTCCTATTCTCTATTTCTTGTAGTTCTCTTCTTAAATCCCTAATAGATTTTGCTTCTATTTTCTCAGGAAAAAAATTAAATATGCTGGGAACAAGCATCAAAAATATAAGAAGTATTATTTTTACTTTTTTCATACTACCTTCCTTTTACTATTCTATATAGTTTCTTTAATTGTACACTAAATTTAGAAAATATAAAATACCAAAATTTGTTAATAGGTAAATCAAACTCACCAACGAATTCTAAAAGTACTGGATTATATTTTGCTTTTGTTTTAGTTAAATGATCATCCAATGTACCTTCTACACCTTCTAAATCACAATAATCATATCCATTATTAAGCATATCAACAAAACTATTTATATGCACAGATGCATTTGTATTTAAATAAGGAAATACCTCTTCAAAAGTTCCAGCATATAAATATTCCACCTTTTTAATACCTTTTTTATTTGGTGGTAATATTGCCAATGTAGCTGCAATTGATATTTCATTACCATATTTATCTTTAGCAATTTTTGCATCTTCTAATTGCTCTTTATATTTAGTTACTAATGCTTCATCTTTTTCGTTTTCTATCTCATGATTTAAAAAATCCATAAATTTGTCAACATTTACTCTTGCAATATACATATATGCATCTTCTTTAAATGAATCCATAATCTTCTTAAAATACTCTTTACTTCTTAAAGATATACCTTGTCTATCCTCAGTACTCTTAATTGCTCTATAAAAATCATCCAAATAGGAATTATCATGAACACAAATAAAAGACACTCCCCTTTTTGATTGAAACTCCCCATGATATCTCTTTGCATTTCTCTTAAAATGCCCTAGTAATTCTTTTTCACTAAGCTTATTATTATCTTTATCTATTAAACTTATTGCCATATTAAATCTAGGTTGAATATATGCTCCAATCTTTTTACTAAATCCATTATGTTTCCAACCATTATCTTTCAAATTGTCAATCTTTAAATCTTTATCTAAACTATAATTTCTAGCACACTCTTTATCATCTTTTTTTATAAAAGTATCATAATAGTCTTCATTAACTGCAATCAACGGATCAATTTTCACTATAAATGCCTTAATTTTTTTAGCATATTCTTTCAAACCTTTAGTAAATTCACTAATATATTCTTTATTCGTATAGTCTGTTAAAAAACCTTTTGGAATATATATCATCTTTAAATTCATAGGAAATTTTTTGATTAAAATTAAAGCACATCCAACTATTTTATTATTTTTATATAATGCACACAATGTACTATCCCAATCACTTTTTACTTTTGCCCATCTATAATCTTGTGTAATTGGTGCCATGGAATAGTTACTTATAAATTTATTGTACTCTACATTACTTATACCTGTTTTAAAACTATACATACTATCACCTATTTAATTATATCATAAAACGCTACAATATGATATAATAAATAAGGTTGGTGAAGATATGAAAGATAAATTAATAAAAGCTTTAATAAGTATTATTATATTTGAAATATATTACCTATTTCCATATATACTGAATTATATAATGGAAATTGCAAATATTAATCTAGCAAATTATAGTAGAACAACTATTATGATTATATTGTATACCTTAGAACTTATACCATTAATTTTTATGATATTTATTTATAAAAAAGACTTAAAAGATGAAATAATAATATTTAAAAAAACTTTTATTAAAAATATTGATAAATATATAAGATTATGGATATTTGCATTATTTCTAATGAGCGCATCAAATATAATTATTTCTCATATTACTGGAAATACCGTTTCAAATAATGAAGAAGCAGTTAGAACTATAACAGATATATTACCTATTTACTCATTAATAACTAGTTGCATTTTTGCACCAATTGTAGAAGAATTGGCATATAGAAAAACAATTGGAAATATATTTGATAACAAGAAATTAGCAATAGTTATGAGTGGAATTATATTTGGGCTTGCACATGTAATAGGAACTTATTCAAGAATTGTAGATTTATTATATATTATTCCATATGGTATATTTGGTTCAATATTCATGTACATTTATTTAGAAAGTAAAAATATTTATACAACTATGACCATTCATTTTTTACATAATACAATATTACTGATTATGTATTTTATAAGGTAGGAGATTATATGAGATTAAAATTAAAATGGAAAATTATTTTTGCTATTATTTTATTAATTATATTACTATTTATACTTGGTAGATATATTGGTAATTCAGGGTTAAAAGTTAGAGAATATAAAGTAATAAATAAGAATTTAAAAACTTTTTACGGAATGAAAATAGTTCATTTTTCTGATTTGCATTATGGTAACATAGTAAAAGAAGAAAAATTAAAAAAACTAGTAAAAATGATTAATAAAACCAAACCAGATATTGTTATTTTTACAGGTGATTTGATTGCTAAAAATGTAAAGATTGATGATAATGTTGTAGATACATTATCAAAAAATTTATCTCATATAGAAAGCATATATGGTAAATACTATGTTACTGGTAACAATGATAAATCAAATAAGTATTATGAAGCAATAATGAATACTGGTGGTTTTAAATCTATAGATGAAACATATGATATTATTTACTCTAAAGATAACAAAAGCTTGTTTATTGCAGGAGTTGATGTTGATAAATCTTTGAATAGTAAGACAATAGAATCTTTAAATATGAATGAATATGATTATAAAATATTAGCTTTACACTACCCTGATAAAATTGATGATAATATTAAATATAATTTTAATTTAATACTAGCTGGTCATTCACTTAATGGACAAGTAAGGCTTCCAGTAATTGGTGCAGTTATAAAACCTCAAAACGCAAAAAAGTATTATGATCCATATTATAGAATTGATAATACAAGTATATATATTACAAATGGTATAGGTAATAATAGTATTAATTATAGATTACTTAATACTCCTTCCTTTAATTTATATAGATTAGTTGACAAATAATTATAGATATATGGTATAATTTTAGTGAGGTGGAAAAATGAAAGATTTATTAGAAAATAAACTTATGAGAGTTACAATTGGGGCTCTAGTTGTAATAATATTAATAATAATTATAATTGCATTAATTGTTGGAATGGGTTCTAAAAAAGTTACTGAAAGTAGTTTAACTAAAGCTGCTGAAGCATACTATAATGCAAATAGTAGCTTACTTCCAAAAAACAATTATGATTCCGTAAGTGTATCATTAGCAACATTAATTTCAACTGGATATATTAGTGATAAAGTTTCTTATACATGTCCTGCATATGTAACTGTTACAAATGTCAATGGATTATATTACTATAGTCCTATATTTGCTTGTGACAATGATGGTACTACATCATCTACATTGGTAAGTAAACTACTTGCTAATAGAGTTACAAGTGGAAGTGGATTATATTATATGAATGGTGCATATGTTTTTAGAGGTGAAAATCCAAATAACTATGTTAAATTTGCGGAATCACTATGGAGAATCATTGGATTAGATGCAAATGGAAATATTAAAATGATTTATAATGATTTATACTTAGAATATCAACCATGGGATGATAGATATAATAAAGAAACTGATAGTCAAAATGGAATAAATGAATTCTTAGGGAATGAAAAAAGCAGAATAAAAGAATATTTAGATAATTTCTTTACTACTGATGTAAATATGGAAAGATTTAATCCTGCAAGAATATCAAGGACAACTACACATACAGCATGTGTTGGTAAATTAAATTTAGAAAACGGAATTACTAATTCTTGTGATAAAACCTTAGGTAATCAAAGATTTTCAGCAATAACAGTACAAGATTATGTAAATGCTAGTTTAGATAATAATTGTAGTATAAATAGTACTGTAACTTGTCAAAATTATAATTTCTTAAATTTAAGTGGTTGGACAGCAAATGCATATGCAGGTAATACTTATAGTGCATATTATATTGATAATGACGAAGGAATTCAGTTATCTGATGCATTTATATCAAGAGCTATAAGACCTATTGTTGCATTAAAGAGTGATGTTTTATATTACTCTGGTTCTGGTACACTAGCTGACCCTTATATGATTAGATAGCAGATAAAAATCTGCTATTTTTTTATTTATATAATGGTAATCTAATTATAACTTTAGTACCTATTCCCTCCTTTGAAATATACTTAATAGTTCCATTATGCTGCTCTATTATTTCAATACTTAATTTAACACCTAATCCTGTTCCTTTACTCTTTGTAGTAAAAAATGGTTCACCTATCTTATTTAAACTTTCTTTATCTATACCACTACCATTATCTTCAATTGTAATAACTATATATTTCTTTGTTACGTGATAACCAATATTTATTAATTTATATCCTTTTTGCATAGATTCTACACTATTCTTTACCAAATTCATAAACACCTGTTTTAATCTATTATAATCGCCCTCTATATAAATCTCATCATCAATAGAATCAGATTTAAAATCAATATTCAATTCTTTTAATAGCGTACTAATACTACTAAAAACATCATCCAATAATATAGAAATATCCATAACACTTTTTTCTACTTTCAATTTTGTTAAATTTAAAAAATCATTCATTAAAACCAATGTTCTATCTATCTCACCTTTAATAATTGGAATATATTTAACAACTTGATCATGATTATCAACATTTAACATATCTAAATATCCCTTACAAACTGCTATTGGATTTTTAATTTCATGTGTAACCTTAAACAATGAATTCCTAAAATCCTTTTCATATTCTATTTGTCTTGCTGTTCCATATATATTAATTACATCATTAGTCCTGTTTATTATTAAAATTATACTATATGACAAAATTCCATATAATATATTTGAATATAAAAGATTTGGAATTTGAAAACCATTTATTAACTCAAAAATACTTTCAATTATATAAAAAGATAATATTTTATATTCAAACCTATAATCTTTTAATAAAATATAAACTATTATTATTTGAATAGTATTAATTATTAAAAATAATATTGAATTATAATCTATATATATTACATAATAAATAGATAAAAACATATAAATAAAAACAATTAATAATCTTTTATTTTTTAATAAACATATCAAAAATAATACCTTTATTATACTTATTAAATAATTAAAATTTATAGAGTACTTAGTAATCAAATATATACTACTTATAATAGCAAATGTAAAAAATATATTATTTTCCTTTTTAGACAATACGTTTTCATAAAGTTCATAGATTATATAGCAAAGAATAGGAATTAAAATAAATATTATGTTTAATAATACAATATCAAACATATAACACCTCTTTTCAACAAAATAGTACATTAAATTCTTGTCATATTTTGTCGAAAAAAAACAAAATGTTACTTAATTACATTTTGTTTTAGCAATTCTTCAATACACTTTTTCAACTTAGATGCATCAGCACCATATACTATTTTTATTTGATTATCAATTTCTACTATACCTCTTGCACCAAGTTTTTGAATACCATCCTTATTAGCTAAACTAACATCTTTTAAAGTTGCTTTAAATCTAGACATAGATGCTTCAATATTAATTATATTTTTTCTTCCACCTAATAACTCAACCAATTTATTTGCTTCTACTTTAAAATCTTTTTTACCACTTTTAATAACTACAAATGCAATTACAATAAGTATAACTGCAATTATTGCATATCTTACCCAAGTCATTTCATCACCTCGACTAATATAATTATACTACAATTTATAATATTTGCAATAATACCTAGGTATTAATTATATATCATTTACAATATTTGGAATATCTTATAATTGAAAAGAGGTGTTATTATGAATAATTCAAACAATGCAACTTGCAATGATGGAATTAGAGATATATTAAAAACAATACTAATTCTTCAAAAAGAATCAAACATTCCAGCAAATTGTTTAGATACTTGTGACAAAAGGAGTTTAGGTGATATACCATCAATTTGTGGTTATAATACAAGGCCAATAACTATATACATGTGTGGATGTTGTAACACTAGACTTGAAATGCCTACAACAAGAAACCCATTTGATACAGAAACATCACCAGTATTTAGAATTGAAAAATTAGATGAAGATACTGCCACATTTAGAGTATTAATAGCAAATGAAGGTGATCCTGTTACATATACTACAACTGATTCGTTTTTTACAGTAGATATAGATTGTATATGTGCTCTTAAATGTCTAGGAGATACTTTTGTAGAATCTGTATAGGCCTATATGGCCTTTTTTATATCTTTAATATCATCTATATTTATTTTTTCACCATCTAATGTAATTAAATTATTATCTTTAATTGCAATAATATCCTTTACTATTTTTATACTATTTTTTAATAATATATTTACTCTACTCTTATATACAAAAGAAGTTGAATCAAATATATTTTTTATTTTATTTTTAACATCTACACTTACATCAATCATTTCAATATCATCTTTTACAAAATGAAAAACATTCATATTATTTTTTATATCTTTATTTATCGAATTAATAAATACTTTAGGTTTCATATACTCACTCCTAATAAAATTTATGCATATAAATCATTTTTTTGATAAAAATATTAATATGAAAAGAATATATAAAAATAAAATTAATACATCTATTCTTTACTATGTATTTATATTTATGTTTATAAGTATATTAAGTATTTATAGTGCAGGTAATCTATTAGGTAACCCAAATTTAATAATTAAGCAATTAATTTGGTATATAATTGGATTTTATATAATACATATAATCATAAAGATTGATATTAAAAAAATATATAAATACTATAAATACTTATATTTAATTGGAAACATTTTTTTATTAATACTACTAATATTCGGTAAACCAATTAACAATTCAAAATGTTGGTTTAACATATTTGGAATAAGTATTCAACCAAGTGAATTTATGAAAATAATACTTATAATAACTAATGCTATTGTAATTAATAATAATAAAAAAAATTATAAATTAATATTCAAAATACTATTTATTACTTTAATTCCTTCTATTTTAACATTTTTAGAACCAGATACTGGTATGGTTATAATATATTTAATAATATCCTTTACTATGTTATTTACATCCAATATAGATATTAAATATTTTACTATTTCATTTTTGTTTTTAATATTATTTTTATCTATATTTTTATCATTATATTTCTATAATTCTAATACATTCATAAGAATATTTGGTACCGATTTCTTTTATAGGATAGATAGATTATTAGACTGGAAAAATGGAAGTGGTATGCAGCTTTCTAATGCACTTACAAGTATAGGAAGTGCACATATATTTGGATTTGGATTTAATAATACCCCAATATATTTCCCAGAGGCTCAAACTGACTTTATATTCTCAGTATTTGCAACTAATTATGGATTTATAGGAATTATATTATTGATACTATTTATAGTATATTTTGATTTATCAATTATTAAAATATCAATAAAAACTAAAGATGATGTCAATAGATATATAATAGTAGGTATTTTTGGTATGATGTTATATCAACAAATACAAAACATTGGTATGAATATAGGACTACTTCCAATAACAGGTATAACACTTCCATTTATATCATATGGTGGTTCTAGTTTAATATCATATATGATTTCCATTGGTATAATACTTAACATAACAAAAAAACAGGCATAACCTGTTTTATTCTGCAAATACATATGGATCAGCAGTTGTCCCAGAACCTTTCATTTGAATATCAGGGATAAGATAAACCGAAGGTTTCACCGCTCTATCGACATATACGTAGGAGGACTTAATATAGTTACTACTATGAACATAGAATGCATAGTCAGCAGTGTTCCCATCAGGAGTTATTGTCCATCCAGAATTTACCATCCAATTAGGGAAACAACTTTCCATGTTGCTTGCGCACATAAAATTCCCTGAGGCATATCCAAAATCACTAGTATATATTAATCCAACCTTCCCTGTCCATGTATATGTTCTTTCTACTACATCATTACAACCTGTTGTACCTTGTGTACACATCTTTCCATGTGTTCCTCTTTCAGCTGCATAGGCATATGATAAAGTAAGATCTACATCATGATAACGACTCACTCCACCTGTGTTCCATATTGCATCGCCTATTAATTTTTGGGCGCTATCTTTTAACACATAATTCTTATCAAAGTTACCACTTGTCAAATTATTATTTTTTCCACTATACCAACTTGCATTTTCTGATAATGTTGAATTTAAATAATCTGTATTTAATTCTCTCATTAAATCTGCACCTTCATATGTACCAGATGGTCCCCATTGATTTACTCCCCATCCAGCATTTACATCTTCTGCGCTCGAATCCCATGAAAAATTTCCTATTGAACTTGCTCTTACTAGTTTTACTCTTCCATCAAATAATCCCACTATTCTCCAACTTTCACATGTACTACTTGTCGGATTAGAATTATCTGTACAATTAAAGTATGTATAGTTATTTGGACTAGATCCTTGATATCTCAATTCTGTTCCATTTGTTTGTATTAACCCTTCACTATTTGTTCCATTATTATATTTTGTTGTTAATAGTTCTACTGCATCACTATATCCTGGTAATACCACTTTTTCTTTACATTTCATATTATCTTTTGTACCAGTACAAGTTATTCCATTAAATTTACCGCCATTTGTTCCTTTTAACTTAACTGTTGCTACTCCACTATCATTGTATGTTATTGTACAACTCGAATAATCATCATTTAATTTTGCAACATCAGTACATGGTATACTTGTTGCATTATAATTTGAATTTATTGTTTGTTGTGCCAAATAATCTTTCTCTGCATTTGTTGCTATTAATTTTGCACTATCTTCTATACTTTTTAATCTTGTAGTTTTTATTG